>SPKZ01007779.1_pt1 | contig 21976 bp, 15 predicted proteins | sample 2456571 | NCBI WGS metagenome assembly SPKZ01 (sample SAMN11192286, study PRJNA482655) | marine metagenome | biome: ENVO:00000447; feature: ENVO:00000244|ENVO:00000211|ENVO:00000569|ENVO:00002023; material: ENVO:00002151; isolation source: ocean water from marine abyssalpelagic zone ... | reverse complement strand
CCGCGTGAGTAACATTTATGGTATGTCCTTTCAGGGTATGCAGCACTTTGCCGCTGGTACTGTCCCAGACCCGCGCCGTGTTATCATCTGATGCCGTAACAATGCGCGTGCCATCAGGGCTAAAGACCGCGTGAGTTAGACTGTCATCGTGCTGAACCCTACGTGTATTTATCAATTCCCCCAGGGTTGCATATAAACTTCTTTCTGCTTCAGCAGCGTAAGGTCGCCGTAGTGCGACTTCTTCTTTGGAATAATCTGGTAGCGCCTCAAGGGCAAGTAATACTCCAACGCGGGCATTACCTTCTTCGGTATTTTGCCGTGATAAATCAGCCAAAAAACGTGATTGAGTCGTTAAGGCCTTTTCGTTTTGCTCCTTAGCTAATATAGTTTGTTTTTCGGCCTCCAATTTAGCATCTAATTGATACCAAAATGAAATAGCCAGTACAAGGATGGTAACTAAAGCAGTAAGTATCAGTATCTGATTTCTACGTTTATCTTTGCGAATTATTTTTTTCTGTTGTCGCTCACATTGTTGAATAAAGTTTTGCACATTGCTGGGTATATTTTCTAGTTGGTCGCTTAACCACTCTTGTGCCTGCCCAAGGGCGACTCCGCGTAATAATAAATCTGAGTCCTTATCGTGGCTGTGCCACTGCTCCTTGGCGCGACGCACATCATCTAGCCAGGTTAAAAACCTGCGGTTATTTTTTACCCATTGACGTAATAAAGGCCAATGCTTGATTAACGCCTCATGTACCACCTCTGCGGTTTCTATTTCAGCCACTTTGTTTGTCACGATGAGTCGATGAGATTCATTGGAAAAACGCTGTAGTAAAGACCAGTCTTCGGTGGAAAAATCGGTGCGTAGGGCAATGCGTCGTGTATCTTCTGTGCCCGAGCCTATTTGTACCAATTGAGTAAAAATTCGCTGCGCGGCATTTTGTTCTTGAGTGCTTAAGGATTGGTAAATGTTTTGCGCATGTAACGACAAGGCACCTTTTACTTTGCCTATGGCGTGATAAGCAGAGGCGCTTATTAATTGATTTTGTTGTTTCTCCCATAAAAGTCGTAGGGCAAACTCTGCAAGCGGCAAATTCCCGTGAGCTTCTCCAACATCATCCAAAATGGTGTCCACCAGGCCAGCTTCAAACTGCACACCGTTGAGTTTAGCTGGCTCTTCAATCGCCTGTCGTAATTGCTCTTTCTCCATAGGGCCAATAATGCGAGCGCTACTATCAATCAAGGTGGCTAAAGTCGCATTGGCGGCCGCTTGTTCTAAAAAGTCTGCCCGAAGCGTGACAACCATCGACATAACAGGTAGCGCTTTGTTGGCCTGTTGGTTATTGTGCGTGCTGACCAACAACGAGATGAATTTTTCTTGGATTTCTTGTGCAACACCCGTGGTAAAAAGCTCTTCAAATTGGTCGGCGATTAACAACAACCGCTTGTTCGGGTAATTCTGACGAATTTTATCACAAACATCAAACAGGGTTAACTCGTCATCATACAGACATTGCGCTAACTTTTTGGCCTCACGCAATTGTTCGATTCCTTCAAGGTCTGGTGAGAAATAGGGTGTAAGTGCCTGAGACATCGCCAGAAAAGGGTTCTTAACACTGCTGTCGCTTATCCTGAAATAACTGAACAACCATTGCCCCTGCTCGAAAAGGCGTGGGGCGACTCCCGCCAATATGACAGAGGATTTACCGCTACCAGAAGGGCCGATAATAGCGGTGAAATTATTTTTGCTGATGGTCGTGGTGAGTTTTTCAATGATGTCGTCGCGTCCAAAAAATAGACCTGCATCATTTGGCCCAAAATGCGCTAGTCCTTTATAAGGGTTTGTGGGTATGTTTTCCGGCTTTGCACTATCGTGGGTGCTGGATTCTTCTGGCAAGTTGCTGATAAAAAGGTTAATAATGTTAGTGGAAAGGTGTTGTGTTTCAATTTGAGTCTTGTCGCCAACCACCCCTATTTTGTTGGCGCTGACATCTGCTTTGCCGTCAGGCGTATCCATACCGCCTTGAGTATCTTTAGGCATTAAAAGCTCTGATTTTCAATGTGCACGTTATCCCCTACAACCCCTATTTTTTCTGCGTTCACGGTATATTTTGATAAGGCCTCTTTACCAGATTCGGTTTGATTAAGTTTATCGAGCAATGTCTTCAACAATTGCTGGATTTCACAGGTTTGCTCAACGTTGGCATGAAGTAGCTCTTCATTTAGTACGCCTTGACGGCCTGATGAGTCTGGCTTTTTTTCAAGGTTTTGCAGAGCGTTCACAGCTTCGCTTTCGCTCGATAGCATATCGCAAAGTTTATTTTTTAAGGCCGAATAGGCATCTTTTATCGCGGTGTTGGTTGCGTTGTTAATGCCGCTAGCGAGGGCTGCGACTATTGCTGTGGTAATGGGCTCCATGAGGCCTTCCTTAGTTCGTATGTTATTGAACTGACAATTGAATTGATGATTTATTGCTTAGTTAAAGGTAACTTATTTATTGTACAATTAATAGGAGGTAAAGGTCGCTAATGTATATTTTTATCCAAAGGACCTTTTAGTTCGCATTGACGTTACTGGTTGAAAAGCTTAAGGTCTTCTTAGGAGCGACGAACGGTCGTTAAATTTATCGAATCTTCCAAAGTCGTATTAATAACGTTATATGGCACCAAAGGGGCTGTCCCAACGTCTATATGACCAAAACGAACTTTCTTCTTGCTGGATTTGATGATTACTTTTTAACAACGCCAAAAATAACTACGAGATGGATTTTAAATGTATATTCGAAACGTCAAAATAGAAAATTACCGCTGCTTCAAAAAATTCGAGATTACGCTTTCAAGACTCAGCCTTATTATCGGTGAAAACGAAGCAGGGAAAACTAATCTATTTGATGCTCTGTCCCTACCGCTGAATAGCAACGACATTAGTTTTAATAAGAAACGACTTTCGGTATCGGACATTAATCGTGAAGCAATCACCGAATTTTACCAAGCAATTATTGGCGAAAAATCAGTCGCTGATATTAAAAATTTAATACCCAAAGTTAGTGTAGAAATTGAGTTCACCGACCCGAAGAATCATTTTGAAGAGCATATTGTAGGGAACTGGATTTTGGGTGACGAAAAAGATCACAGCTACAAAATAAGATACGACTTTAGACCAAAAAATGAAGACGACTTTATAGAAGCCGTCAAGGAAATTATCAAAGACGTAAAGAAAGTTGACGAGACCCACTGGTTTAATCTGCCCATTGAACACTACGACTACGATGTAACTCAATCAAACAATGGGAAAAAGGTCGGATACTCAGACCTAAAGTATATATCGATCAATTCCATTGACGCGGAGCGTGACGATTTTTCTGCAAGTAACACTCAGAAGTCAAACGACATTATGACAAAAATGCTAGTGAGTTCATTGTCCGCATCGGACAAAGCAAAGATTAATAGCTCTTATACAGCATTCTTCGACGCAATTGAAAGTACTGAAACATTTGGAAAAATCGTTCACCCAGAACCAGAATTCAAGAATTTCTTTGATCGTTTGGATAAGCTTGAGTGTATTCCGAACTTACCCAACCTGAAGAGCATTCTATCCAATATCACGCTTAAGTCCGGTGAAAGCTACCTTTACCAACGCGGGCTAGGTTATCGAAACCTTGTATATATTTTTCTGCTATTTGAATTCTTCAAATTGGACAAAAAAGTATTCAATCTTTGTTGCATTGAAGAACCCGAAGCACACCTGAGCGTGAATAACCTACGCTTTGCAACAGACTTCATCTATAAAAGCACAAAAAGAGAAGACTCTGGTTTACAGACACTTGTCAGCTCTCATAACCCCCAGGTGATTAACAAATTACAACTATCTAACGTGATCGTATTGTCAGGTGATAAAGCTATCCATCTAAATGATACAAAGAGCAAGCTAACAAACTACCTTCGCAAACGCCCCAACTTCGATGTTTTAAAACTGCTTTTCAGTGGCCGAACCATATTGGTAGAAGGAACTACGGAAGAAATGTTAATTAATTCAATCCTCAACAACGATGACGAAAACATACATCGAGTAGAAGTAATTTCGATTGGCCAAAAAGGCTTTAAGACCTTTATGGATATATGGCTACAAGTCAACAGAGGCAATAAACATAAAAAACTTGGAGTGATCCGAGATCGTGATGATATTAAAAAGGATGCTAAGGCGAAAGCCGATCACGAAAAGTACGATACTGACAACGGCAACATAATTGTTAGAACGACCGAGAAATACACGCTTGAAAATGACCTTGTAGATGCTGGTGACAACCTTAAAAGCCTAAAAGTCATATTTGGCCGAACAGGTGATGATGTAAACCAGATGGCCAAGTACTTAATAGATCACAAAGCTGAGTCAATGTTAAACATATGCGATGCAATCATTGAGAAGGACGAAGACAAAAACATTGTTCTGCCCGCCCACATTCAAGACGTCGTGGACTTTATGACCTGTGATTGAGATTCAAATAGCAGGAGCTGGTGGAGGAAAAACCTACGGAATGGCCAAGAAGATCATTAGTCACTATGATCCTAAGTCTCATAAGACCATCTATGCAATTACCTATACCAACGCAGCAGCAAAAAACATATCAGACACAATAATGGAGCGGCTTGGGTTTCTTCCTGAGAATATCAAAGTTTGTACAGTCCATACATTCTTACTTAATGAGATCATCTACCCATACTCTCCGTTCGTATTGGGTGAGGTGTACACAACTTCTTCACGCTGCCGTTTATATTCAAGTTTTCCACCTGGAAAGAGTGCTGATAAAATTCGAAATGAGTCGAAAAGAACCATCAGTAGACTTAGATGCATAGGTGTAATTCATGTCGATGAAGTATATAACGCAGCATGGCGGGTTGTTGATGAGTCGTACTCAGCTCATAGCAGTCAACGCAAAAAGTCCAAAGTTAGAAAGGTACTTAAGCTTTTAAGCAGCTCAATCGAAAAAATATTTTTAGATGAAGCACAAGACCTTGATGGTAAGGCGCTCAGAGCGTTTCAGGAAATTGGTGAAAAATCCGTAGATGTCTACATGGTTGGAGACCCTAAACAAGCGATCAAGTACCCCAAAGTCTTCAAAGCTTGGCTCAAGGATAACAAACACTTAACTTTTCTTCCAAACATTAAGACTTCACGTAGGGTTCCACAAAACATACTGAACCTGTCGAATAAGTTCTGTCCAAGAGGACAAGAACAAACCAGTCTATCTGATATTGAAGGCCGTCTAAGCTATATCACATCTTACGATGAACACTATGACATAGTACTTAATCAGCACATTCAGAATGGTAACTTGGTCAGTATCTACCAAAAGACAGGAAACTATTCAACCAAGAGCGCCGATGCGAAACCTGAGTTCGATCCTGAGATTGAACAAATACTCATTGACCAACATAAAGACTTTGACGATAAACTTATTATAGGGTCGGCACAACGCTGGTTTGCAAAAGTGCTTGCAAACCACTACTCATCGGAGGCCATCCGAATGTTTTGGAAAAAGTTTGGCATTGAATATGACAAAGAAATATACAAAAATCTTTGCCGTACTGTCGAGTTGTACGTGTCATCCAAAGATAACACATCAAAATATTGTGTAAGCAGTATCACCAAGACAAAAGGACTGGAGTCTGAAGTTTGTATATTGGTTTTAACACCCGGAATACATAAATGCTTGATGCAGAATGGCGTAACCAAGTATAACAAAACATGGAATATGGTTTATGTAGCTTTAACACGAGCAGTGTCAGAATTAGTTATTGCTGTAGATATGGACTTGTTTGACAAAAAAATCAACCTAGATAGCGTTATGAATGACCTTGAATCACTAGGGTTTAAAGCATATCAATTGAGCCAGGATGACTTAAAATAAGCGTCCGATTCTAAAATTCAGAGGAACAATTAATGGTGAAGTAGTAAATATACCTTCGATATCTAGTATAAGTGGAATGAACACTTTTAATGTTTCAATTCCTATTAGGGTTGATGGCAATTGGTACCCTTCAATAGCAGCGGCTTATGAGATTAACCGCCCTGAGTTAAGTTATGGATATATAACTCAGCTGATTCGTGATGGGATGAATCCGAATAAAGCTTTTTTAAAGGGAAAAAAGTTAGGTATGGCTCAAGTTCACGGAACTATAGTGAAATTGTCTTCCAGGTTAAATTGCTAACAAGTCGCTCAAACGGATAAAAAACAGTTAGCTTTTGTTCGTTCCTCGCTAGTTTCAGCCAACTATTTTATCGCCGCTTAGCAAAGCATTATCGATAAAAACTAATCTTAATTTCATCGCAGCCTGTTATTTTTAACGTCTGCATTGTTTTGGGTTAAATTGTTCGATTGCGACAGTCACAGGCATCTGATGTATTAGAGTATAAAATTTCGGCGAATTATACTGAAAAGTGGTTAGTCTATAAAGGAGGCGTAGGCTCTATATTAAATAACAATAGGTTTGTTATACATCTAACTTTATGGAATATACCCTTGATTAAAATAGATAATATCGAAAACAGTTGATAATATAAATTCTAGTTTATTGGTGAAAAGGAATTAATATGTCTGCATTATATGAATATACGCAGTTTTTAAGAAAAAATAATGCCACCTTATCTCTCAGAGAGAAGGAAATAGCAAACCTTATATTTGACAACTTTAAAATTATTAGTGAAAAATCTAAGCACGGTGGTAGTCGTAGCAAGTTCATATACAGTCTATTAAACCAAAATTTAGACACCTTAAATAGCGACATTAATGTTGCTCAATCAGAAAAAACAGGTGATTTTAAACTTTCAAGAATTACACAATTAATAACTAAGAACTTCAGAGGTTTTCAAGAAGAAATCACTTTTGAATTAGAAAAACCTTACGCCTTTATTTTTGGAGAAAATGGTAGTGGTAAGTCCAGTTTCTTTGAAGCAATTGAATATGCATTAACAGGACAGATATCAGAAGCTAAAGCTAAGCGATACGATGTTGCTGCGTACGCAACTAATGTGGAGTCGAATAAGCTAGAATACCCTCAATTAAAGGGAATACTCAATGGTAAAAATGAAAGTGTAATAAATGCTGATATAAATAAACATAGCTCAGTTTTATTCGAGAAAAACAGAATCGAAGGTTTTGCAAAAGTATCCTCATATACTAAAACAATACAGCAAGAAAGGCTTTCAATATTATTTGGTTTAGATGATTTCAGTAATTTTTGCACTAATTTTTCACAAATTTCACAGTACATCTCACCAATAAATTTATCTCAAAATAAGCTAGTGCAAGTTACTGAAAAAATTCAGCTGAACCAAAAAGCAATTGAGGGTAAAAATAATGAAATAGAACAGATTAAAAAAGAGGCTTTGGTTTTACTAACGCCATACCCTGATTGTAATACATCTACAGAATTACTGAAAAAAATAGAAGGAGGTGATGGCAATCAATCTGGACTCCTTAAGAATAAGCAAGATGAATTAGCCAAACTCAACAATATAAAGACAAAAAACATTGCCGTAGCTAATAAGTTTTTACAATACCTAAACGAATTAAGAAAGTTAATCACTGATGTAGATACTTGCGCGAATGAAGTAAACAAATTTAAAAATGAATTATCGTTAAAATCATTATATGAACTGATTGTTAATACTAAAAGCATCCTAGATAGCACTATCTGCCCAGCTTGCCAGAGTGATATATATGACTGTAATGGCAATTTGATTTTAGCTAAAGACCCATTTACACACTCTCAAAAAATGCTAGATTCATTAGCTAATGTTAAACAAAAAGAGAAGCAATTAATAGCAAGCAGAAAAACCTTTGCTTCTAAGTTACCTTTATTTATAGGTTCAGTAAGTGATTTAAACAACATTGTCGTTAATAAACTAGATATAAATGTTTCATATAATGATTTTGATTCACTAAAAAAGGATTTTAATGAATTACAAAAATTTGGTAATGCTGCAAAAAAAGAAATAGAAGAATTTAATAAAAATATTGAAGCCCAACTTAAAACTAAAGGTTCGTTACAAAAGGAAGTTTTTGACTTAAATAATATAAAAACTAAATTAATAGAACTAAGAACACATTTTCGATTAGCAGATAAGTCAATAAAAGAAAACAACAATGCAATTGAAGCACTAAATAAAACTCACATCCCATTAATAAAAGCAGCGAAAGAAGAACAGCAGAAAATATCAAAATTACAAGAACTAGAGCAAGCATACACTTCTGTAACTAATAAATTAAAAGCTTATAACGAGAATTTACCGATTGAATTTTCTAAAGATTTATCAGAGTTAGTGTTATCTCTATACAATAGCATTAATCATCACCCTTATGATTCTGAGGTATTAAAGTCTTTATCATTACCAACCAAACCCGATAGTCAAATTATGATCCGTTACCTAGATGGCACAACAGCTGATGCACTAAAGATTTTAAGCGAAGGTCACTTAAAGTGCTTAGGATTATCAATACTACTTGCTAAAAACATTAAAGACGAACAAAACGTTTTAGTATTTGACGATATTGTTAATGCTATTGACGATGAGCATAGAAAAGGTGTAAGAGACACCTTGTTTAACAACGAACAACTGAAAAATCATCAATTAATAATAACTACGCACGCCTCTGAATTTTTAAAGCATATGGAAAATATGGTTGGTAATTACAAAGATAATGCTATTCGTTATGATTTTTGCAATAAAACTAACGGGAGAAAAATAACTTTAAAGAATGCGAATACCTTTAATGAAATAATTAAAGCTAGACAGTACATGGAAAATAGCAACACAAGAGATTGCTTGATGCAGTTGCGCCGAGTTTTAGAATTTTTGGCTCCAGTGATTTGGAAAAAAATTGCAAATAAAAAATATGATCCCGCCATTTCTTTGATGTTTCATAATCCAAGTCTTACACCAAACTTATCTAATTATTTAACAGTCCTAAACAAAAAACTAAAAGAATTAGCTGGAAAAGCAAATGCTACAGCCTTTATACGACACCAAGAAATTCTTGAGACAATCCTAAATATAGGAGAAAAAAATGCAATTATTGGTCATTACTTAAACAAAGCGACTCACTATGAAGAACGAGAGGAAGAGTTTGACGACCAAGAAACAGAAGAGCTACTTCAAATAATTGAAGAACTTAATACCTTGTTAATAACCAACTGATAAAGGTTGACCTCATCGTAAGATAGATATTACCGGGGTGGCTCAAAGTTTGAACTCACGGTAATTATTGGTGAAATAATAGGATTTAGATTAAGTTAGTTGCGTTTTTCTCAACCTTCAAGCTATCGCTTTTCGGTCAAAGTTTTGCTGTTAAAACATGGCAAAGTTACAGTAACTATTTCCATGATTGTTGGTTTTACTTATATATTCTAAGGTGCTTTCGCCCCAAAGCGCCACAGACTTTCTAAATTGATTTTGATGGGTTTTTAATTTTTGATATATATTTTCTTATCTGAAAATTGCCACGTTCACAAAAAATTTAATTAAAAAATTATTATGCACTGAGGTTAACAAAGTTCGCAAAGTTGTCGTTAGTCTTTGCTTTACTAACGGTAGCTCTTCCGACTATAGCAGACTAGAGTTCAAACACATTTATAACTTAAAACTCCTGATCCATGTCATAAGCAGAACACTGATATGGAGGTCAACGGAATCACAATCCGATGATCTGTAATGGCACTCGGTCACTATTTGAATTTTCATTTAATATCAAAGCAAATAGTTTTAAATATCGTTTGATAGCTATAACTTTCGTTTACTCCTTGAAAGCACATTATAAGAATAAGTCGTCTGATACTTAGATCAAAATTCCTTTTGCGATATATATCCACTTTATTGGATTTTATTTTGTTGGTGACATAGCGTGATTAACTTAGATAAATTTTCATGTTGTCATAATTTATCTAAGTTAGAATGTTTGAGCGCGTTCTTACGGCCCAATTTACTAGGTACTCTTAAAATTTTATCTTGATGTTAGCCACGCATGATTTGAAGTCTTTTCCTATGGGGCAGGCGACGGCTTCAATGGGGCAGATCGATTCTGTATTAATATCCATTGCGGTGAAATATTGGCATTGCGCGATTTTTTTACATAGCTCTAAGCTGTTTGTTTCTTTTACACACTGCACAGCAATGTTAGTTGTGTCTTTGTTTACGAAGAACTTGCTCGGCTCTTCCAGAAACTTGTCAATTTCTGCTTGGGTTTGGTATTGACTGATATAGTTGTTAATGCATGCTGTTGTTAGGGTTCCAACAGGGCAATAAACTAATATATTTTCACACCACTTATCTCCTTCAATCATAAGATCTTGGCATGAAGCAACATTAAGACATTGCGTGGGATTATTGCCATCAGCGATACATTTTTTTGCTGGTGCTTTAATCGAATCTTGTGTGATTGTAATATCAACTAATGCTAATACCGTTTCGGTGTGTTGCTCTGAGTCTGGGTTATTTAATTGTTTAATCGTTTGTATGCATTGTCCAAAATCGGCATCAGCGGGACAAACCTTTTGGTAGGTTCGACAACTGCGTTGTTCGCGTGGATCTTCAGTTTCCCCGATGCAAGAAGCGACATCCATGCATAGAAAGATATCTTTGGTAGTATTTGAGCATTGAGTGTAAACCGATTTCTGTTCGTCGGTAAAAGGAGCTTCTGCTAATTGTTCCATGAGATAATCATATTTGTAATATGTATAGCTCTCAGTTTTATAAGTGTTGAATGCTCCTAATGATACTTTTTTAGGGTCTCCACATAATATCGCCCAGTTATCGTCAAATTTTTCTTGGTCTCCTGATAGCGGATAGCTGTCTATTGGTGAGCTTAGATCTTTAAGTTCCCCATCAACCATCAACATAGATTGGACGCCCACAAGTTTGTCTATGTGGTTGAATTGCCCTTTGGCGTAAAAGCGTTCTTTTTTCCCGTAGGCGTTCATGCCGTTTCGAGCAGATAAATAACCGCACATTGTAATAATGTCAATGTCTTTCTCGGTGTCGATATCTGCGTCAGCAAAAATTTCTTTGTGTGAGTATTTGATGCCACTGAATATAACAGCCTCAGGAAATTTAAAAAGATTCCTTGATGGGTTTTTTACGACTTCCAGCATTTGTTGGAGTCGCTCATCGTCGCTTGCTTCTTTTGTGGGGATAGTGTTATCGGTTTGTGTGTATTCTACGGCAACTGGCGTAATGGTTGCGGTGTTGTGCTCGTTTTGAAAAAAAACGTTGTACGCCAGTATTGATGAAATGGCACCGAGTAGTAAGGAGTTAATTCCATTTTTCATTGTTATTTTTCCTGTTAATAAATTATTACGTGTTTAATGTATAACGATTTGTTAGTTATGTAAAAATATACCGTATGATAATTTTTTTAGGCAAATATCAAGGCTTACGAATGTTGTTATTGATATTAATTTCAGGTTAGGTTGCTAGTCAGATAGCTCCGCCAATTGCCACTAAAACGCATTCGGGATTAGACTTACCCTACAAGTAAATGGGAATGCACCAGTGCAAAGGAAATTACATCAATTAAATTAACGTAGACAGCCACTTTAAAAGGGTACTAGAAAATTAAGGGAGTTAAGAAAATTAATCTATATGTTCTGAGGCGTTTTTTGATTTTTAGTAATAAACAGGGTGTTCAAGTTATTTAAAGATAATTTAACACCCGTTTAAATTGCTCATAAATCGTTTAATGGTTGTTGTGTTATATGTTGATGTGGATTTGATTTTGAATAGGCTTATTTTTGTTCTGAGGCGTTTTGATAAATGAATCAGTTTTCTTAAATTTTTTTAGAATATACCAATACTGCGAATATAAGTAGGAGCGATACCGACAGTATCTTTTAACAATACCCCGCGCTTAGGTTGGTTAATTGGGTAAACACCTTTATGTAGTCGCAACGCTCTAATGCATTTAGATTAACTCTAGCGCTACTTTTGCCGCTATCGGTAACGACTAATACATCAATTAAAGTGATATTTTGAAACATCTTTAAGGTATTCCAAATTTGCTGGCGCGAATTCAGTGTGTTGTTTACTGCTATGGTTGGCCTGACCAAGGCGAGGGGCATGTCTGTAATAATGCGATAGGTTTATTGCATTGTTTGCGGTTTTCTTGCTTTATGTAGCCAACGATTAAGCGTGTTTCTTACTTGCTTAGCATTTATATGGGTAGATAAAGCAACTTGCGCAACAGAAAACATTTCAAGTTGCGTGATAGTTTGCCATATTGCTTTAGTCTTCATTATATGAGCGAACAATTGCTAATAGTTCACCTAAAGTAAAATTCATTATCTGTTTACCTTGCGTTAACATCTGCTTTGTTAAACCTTAGGTGTAAGCATTATCTGCATTCAGCTATCGCATCTAGCTCAGTTAAAATAATTTCCCCTGATACATCATTACACTGCTTAAAGAGTAAGATTGGCGTATAATTAAATGTTTGGCAATACGCCATGCTTCATCATGTTCAAAGCCATCATATTTAAACTCTTCAACATTAACAGTAATAAACCAACATAAGAGACCAAGCTCCGTCGTCGGCCATTAACGAGTTGAGCTGTCAAAATTCGGCTTGATGAGGTTTGAATATTTGATATATATTATCTTATCCGAACAATGATAAAAATTGCCATTGTCACCAAAATAATCTATTAAAAATTGTTGCTCCTATAGGTTAACAAAGGTTCGCTTAGGCGGCACAAAGAGTCTCCGATTGTCGAGGTCAAGTTTCGGATCATACAACGGACTGAAATTTTATTCATCGTAGGGCACTTTGGGGCACTTAGTGAGATAGAATTTATTGTGCCAATGTTGTTTTTTGAATTAGCTAAATTATAGCTAATTCCTTGGTATATATTAACTAAAAATTAATTTACTATCTTGTTTGGTGCTAATGTGAATTATAATTTGTGTCGCTTTCACCTCAAGAAAAGACTATTTCCTGAATGAAAAAACGACCTCAGAATAGACTGTTTAGAGCGGTAAACGGTCAGAAAATGCATTGTTTATTTGCTTCAATTTAAGAGAATAACAGTGAGGTAATTGGACTCCCTACACCTTTAGATGTGGGCTAATATAACTATGTCTAGTTAATATATTTGAAGAGTCATAATCTGAAAAACAATAAAGTTGGCGTTGATTTAGCTAAAGATATTATTTAAGTTTGTGTTTATAGAAACAAAAATATGCAGTCTAATATATAAATGACACCGGATGAATTTCAAAACTGGCTAGTGAAAACGAAATGTTCAACAATAGTCTTTGAAGCATGTGGAACATCAAATTATTGGAAACAAAAGTCAATAGAGGCGGGGCATGATGCACGGCTGATTTCAGCAAAATTAGTTGCAGCGGTAAGTCAGAATCAGAAAACAGAAAAAAGATGATGTCCTGGCTGTCATTCAAGCAGAGATGTTGCCTGATGCAAACTTTATTGCAGGCAAGAGCCTAAAGCAACAGCAATTGCAATCAATTAAACGTCTACGTGAATTAGCGGTAAAACAGAGGGATGCATCACATAAACAAATATCAGCATTACTGTTGGAATTAAATTTCAGAGTACCCAAGGGTATTTCTGGTGTAACAAATGCCGTTCCGGCTATCTTAGAAGATGCTTAAAATAGCGTATCCTATTTGCAAAACCATTGAACAGCTTGAGGATAATATTGTTTGAGTGCATTGATCACTTGATTAATCACTCGTTGTTTATCATCAACAACTTTACGTCGATGTTCTACCAAAAACTTGAGCTTACACATGTTGCAGCCTTCTTGATTAAGTGGACCAAAATGTTTTGGGTAACGAAGCATTAGATCTAATGCCAATTCAGCGTCAGAAGGATCATCTTTAGCGTGACTTGGTTTAAAAGCTGTTCGGTATTTGGCTAAAGTTGTTGGGTTTATTGGAATAATTACGACAAAATCATAACGTTGTAAAGCTTAAACAATAAGTCCTTTGGTTAATTCAATGGCAATAGGACCACCAAAACGTTTGTAAAGTCATTTAATTCATTTATCAATTTCATTAACCTCATGCTTCATCACTGAAAACTCTTGTTTCCTAGTAAGAGGGTCTTGAACAAAAAGGTCATGTTTATCATTTGCCCAATCAATACCAACAAAAGCCTTATAGTTCGTAATGTCTAAATGTGAAATCATATCAATCTCCTATCTCATTTATACATGCATCCCCAAACTCTTCGAAAGCAATATAACGAGCAGTTTTGGCAAGCCCTGAGTATTCGTTTATGAGTTTGAGACACTCGTAATGTAGAAAGCAAAGCGCTAAACATCAAGTGTTATGGAGCGATATTCGTATAAAACAAGTGCATGTCTACATAACCAAGTATGGCTCTTTTAGTAGACAATTGAGATTATATTGGGGCACAAAGTGAGATAGAATTTATTGTGCCAATGTTGGTTTTTGGATTAGTAAACATATGGCTATTACTTTGGTATTCATAAGCCTAAGATTAATTTTCTATCTCACTCTTGAGCTCAAGTTAATTACAACTTTTGTCATTTTTATCACTGAGCGGTCATTGGATGAATACTAAATCACCTAAGTTAAAATTACAAAGAAGACATTAACGGATTGGAGCTTAAAGTTTATTCGGATTAGTTTTTGTTGGTAATGCTTGAACTAACCAAGCGGCGGTCAGCGATTCTCGGATTCAGAACACGTACCCGCCGCAACCCCTATTGAACTATTTGTTAGGTAAAAAATTTCTCATTCTTAACGTCAGGCACATGCGGTTTTTGCGGTTGCCTGGGCGTTCGTGTATGCAGATTGCGCACTAGAAAGAGAATCACTGGCCTTATTATTTGCAACTGTAGCGGCAGCAACTACTGCCAGAGCCGCAGTATTGGTTGCAGTTAATTTCCCAACCAATCCAGTCGCAGCAACCGAGGCTGCAGCGGTCGTCGTTACATCAGCAGCAGCAGCAGCACTCGCAGCTGTAGCTGTAGCAGCTGTAGCTGTAGCAGCTGCTGCAACGGCTGTTGCAGCAACTGCTGCTGCGGTTGCGGCGGTAGTTGCTGCATCTGCAGCTACGGATTCAGCGGTGGCTGCCGCAGCAGCCGCATCAGCGATAGGGTCAATTCCAAGTTGGGCGGCCGCAAATGCGTCCGCCGCAACCATAGCAGCAGTCGCAGCTGCAGCAGTCGCGACTGCTGCAGCTTCGGTCGCATCAGCAGTCGCTGAGGCGGCATCTGCGGTAGTTGAGGCTGCATCAGCTGCCGTTGATGCCTGTGCTGCAGTGGCTGCAGTGGTGGCGGCAGTCGCTGCGGCCGTTGTGGCCGCACTCGCTCTAGTAATAGCAGCAGCAAGCGCGAGTCCACCTGCACTTTGAATACTAATGGCCGTGTTTAGGGCAGTTTCAGTTTTATTCTTGGTTGATTGGGCTGTGTTCATGTCGGCTTTAGCTATAGCTTCATTGGCTTTGGCTGTCGTACATTGTGATGTTACCATTTCACTCTCCTTAATGTGTTTCCCTACTCATATGGCTTTTCGGATTCCTGCCCATTTTTAGGGTGAATCCCAGTCTCCACTAATTGAATTTTTTCAATAAACGTAACTAACAATACTATGTGGTGGTCTCCGTATTTGTTTAGGGTCATATTTGTTTGGGGTCAGGTTAAAATTAAATCAGAAAAAGCGCTGGATTATTTTCTATTGCGCTCTAACGTAGTGCTACTGTTCATAATTCATTCATCCTTGTTTTAAGTTGATTTTATAAAATTTAATTGTTTATAAAAAGATAATATTCTTTGTACACACTGTATCAATAACAACCACTGAAGTTTTGTTTTCGAAAAAAAATATATTTCGATATTACAAAATGAGGGTTGTGTAAAGAGTACAATACAATGGATTAGGCAAACAGCAAGAGGTAAGCATTTAAAGTAAAATCTCTATCCATTAATAACTAAATGTAGTTTAAAATATTATTAATGCAAATTATAATAAAAAAGGGTCAAGTTAAAATTAAATAATCTCGTAATTTTCCATAAATCAAAGCAAATTCGAAACATAAGTTAATATGATCTGAAAATTAACATCTATTGCTTAAAACCGTCTGTGCGAACATTTGTTAACCTATGTGCTAATAATTTTTGAATCGTTTTTTTGTAATCGTAGAAATTCTGAACTTAGTTCAGATGAGAAAATGTATATCAAAAATTAAAAAACCACCAAACTAAATTTTGACTGTTTAACACGCTTTGGGGCGTTAGCGCCATAGGTCATCAACTATCTCTGGAAATTCAGGGTAAAATTTGAGCGTTTTTAAATCAGATTTTTTAGTCATACCAATTGGATTAATTATCTGGTCAGTTTTATCCAGTCCCTCCAGCATAGTTTTTTAATACTTTCTACATCTTCTATGAAAACATTCCATGCGCGGCTGCATTGGTCAACAATATCATCATAATTTTCAAAACACCTATTCGCTAGCTCATGTTGGCGCAACCATTGCCACACTTGCTCCATAGGGTTGAGCTCTGGCGAATATGGTGGCAATTTAATGAGGGTTAGATTGTCAAATTCATCCGCTAAATATGCTTGATGCCAGCTAGCACCATCAACGATCAAAACAGCATGACGGCCGAGCTCCGTTCGTTTTGATATTAATGAAAGATGTTCTTTCATTAATATCCTTGTTCATAAATGGAGTGATTAAGGCTTCTGTTGCCCCTGTCGCTGGACAAACAGCACCAAACAAATAAGCGTATTCAAATTGTTGCTGCCTTATAGCCCGTGGTCTTGTGCCTGTTTCAGCCCAGACTCGTGTTGTGGTATTTTGCTGACCAAATCGTGCTTCATCCTGAAACCAAACATCAACACACTGTAATCTTACGTGTCCAGGTATGTGAATGATCGTTTCCAGTAGAAAGTTTTTTAAAAGCGTCTTGCATTTCTATTGATTGCTTTGGATGTTTTGAGCGACTAGTGATCCAAGAAAAATTTAGGCTATGTAGCAACTTGTAAATGTTCCAAACACTGTATGTCACAGAAAACTCAGCTTTAATATAGTTAACAAAATCAATCCCCATCAGGCGACCACCACTAGGTCTGATACTTTCAATAATTACATGCTGTTTAAGCAGCTCTAATTGGGTTTCAGTCAATGCATTAGGCCTGCCAGAGCGAGGTTTTTCTTTTAAACCATCGAGACCTTTTGATAAAAAAAGAGAGGTCCATTGATTGACACTAGTACGAGAAACCTTTAGATAAATAGCTGCTTTATTCTTAGAAGTACCATCTTTAATGTGGGCAAGTGCCAATAAGCGAATTCGCATTCTTGCATTGGTTTCTTTTGCGGCTATCGTCTTAAAATCGATGAGGTCAAATGCTTTTGTCATTTTTATTAAAGCCAGAAGAATATCGTAAGATAAATATAGACCAGAAACTTAATCCAATTGGTATCAGTAAAGTGTTAGCTACTATCCTTTTGATGTTAAATTTAGCAAGTTAAATTTTTTGCTCTGTGATTTCATCCAAAGGACTTTTTAGTTCGCATAGGAGACGTTAGGGTTATAATTTTCACCATATATTTCTAATGTTTTACAAAATAAATAACGAAGTATTACAGCCTTTTTTTAAATTCTATTTTTGAATGATTATTAATTCTAATAACTTGATTTTTTAGAGTTTTACTTCTAACTTTAATGAATGAAGGTGCATCCCCTTTTTGAGAGTGGAATTTTGTCTCCCAATGAATTTAATAGGTATTTTTCAGTTTAACTGTAACTGACTTGCTAAATTATGATATTCAAAAAAGCTAATGCGAGCAGCTAAAATACAGCTCAGAATAATCCCTCAAAAGGCTTGTGGCATTTTTAAATTTTAACAACCATACTCAACCGAGAACATAACCAATCTAATTGGCTATGTCCCAGTTAGTGTTGCTGACTCATTAAATTGTTATTTTTCATAGTCGTAGTTAGCAAATTTATGGCGTCTTGAAGTAACCCGTGGATAAATCCACTAACTACAAAAAAAGGCCTTCTAAGAGTTTGCTGAATTTCTAAATTTGTACAGCAACACTTAACTGGGACATAGCCAATCTAATTAGTATAGTCAGTTCTTGATTTTTTTCATTTAATAAATCAAATTGATCTGACCCTTGATTAGAAAAGGTTCAAGAAATGTATGTTCAAATATGAAACTCTTAAATAAGCCACTATTTTAACTAAATATTTTTTAATTGATAAATAAAAGGAATTAATATGAAATTACTACCTACTCCAATCCCGAGTTCATTTAAAATCACTGATCAGTATGTTTGGTTACCAGAATTATATACTCTTCCAGCTCAAATTAGCTATGACGTAATATGCGGCAATGAAACAGATGAATTTATACCCTGTTTTTCATTTACAAGAGCTCAATGGGATAGCCCAGAGTGTGATGCATTAAGTTGGTATGCATCACCCCATACTGATTATTTTACATTTAGAACAAATCTATTTGAAATTTATCCAACAGTTGAACGTCTCTCCGCTCCATTTAAGCCTACAGTAGGAGTAAGTTTTAAAGTGTCATGTAATATCACATCAACTTCTGCCACCTACGCCATCAATGGAGTTGATTATGCCAAAGCCACATATAAGCAAGGTGATGTACCTATTCAAGGATATTTTGGGTTTGCCATATATGATACAGAAAACATTACGGTCAAAAATGTTAGTTTTGATGAAATTGTATTAAGTATAAAACTAGTAACTGATTTTGAATTAATATGGTGGGACAAGGGATCTGGAGGTAAAAGTTCTGGTTCCTTTTGGCGTCCAAAGCTACCAGAAGGCTATTTTGCGCTAGGACATTATGGTCAGAGTGACTATGGAATACCTAATTCAGACATGATTGTTGTAAAACCAGTGGATGGGGTTTCTGACGCTATTGCACGTCCTTTGGGTTTTCAAAAAATCTGGGATGATTCGGGTTCTGGTGCAGATATGAATGGTTCATTTTGGCTTCCAACTCCACCTAGTGGATATGCTGCATGTGGAGTAGTCGCGATGGATAGCCATAACCAACCATCCGTAAATGAAATTATGTGTATTCGGGAAGACTTGGTTGTATCAGGTAAACTAGGGGATGCTATATGGTTAGATATTGGTACAGGGGCAAACCAAAACGCTGGAACTTGGTATCTTGAAAATAAAAATCATCAAGGTGTGAATGCAAAAACATTCTTTGCCCAAGCATCTCACTCTAAACCAAGTGGCGATCCACTAGGTTTGAGTTGTTTAAACCGTTCCAATATAGCAATGCCACAACCACTAAGTCTTAATGAATTAAATGATATTATTAAAAAATATGCTCCTTCCCTTAATATTCATCCAGATGAGAAATATAAACCAACTAGTGTTGATTTTTTTGTAGAGAATTCAAATCTACTGGATAAAAGAACAGGTCAATATACACAGGCACACATTGATGATCTTCCACAAGGGGAAGACAACGGTTCTAACTACCAATTAGTATTGAAGAGCGATTCTGCTCGTAGTGGAGATTTCAGCCAAGCAACTTGCTATGTCCATGCCAAAGCTGGTACAGGTTTGTATACCGATATTCAGTTCTGGTTTTTTTATGCCTATAACGGACACGGAACCTTCAGGATTAAGACTTTATCTTTTGGTCAGACCTTAACTGAGGGCAATACTTCATCTGCTCCTATTGGAGAACATGAAGGTGATTGGGAGCATGTAACGGTGCGCATTAATAATTTTACGCACCAACCAGAATACTTGTACCTATCGCAACATGGCGGTGGAATATGGGTTCCATGGAAAGATTTAACATTCGTTAGTGAAACAACTCAACCAATTATCTATTCTTCACAAAATGGACATGCGTCATATCAATTAATCGGTTCTAACTATTCGCATCATATCAAAAAACCTAATACAAACTGGAGCCCTGCTATCATAGAGTTTTTCTTAGTAAATCAAACAAAACCAAATGGTGATGTTCTTAATTGTGCTGAAAAATACTGTATTATTAATGCTGATTACCTTGGTGATAAAGCTCCTGCTCAACCAAATTGGGTTGATTTCTGGGGGCGTTGGGGTAAAAGTAGTGAAGCGCATTTAACGGTAGAACAAGTTGAAATGATTATATTAAAAAATGCAGCCCCATTATTAGGTGTACTTGGTCCTGCATCGACAGCAATTATTGCTGCAATAGCAGGTATTATAGTTCCATTCCTTAATGTCGAAGATCAAGATGGGCCAACAGCACCAATAGCAAAACCAGATTGGAGTGGAAATGAATAATAATGACAACACCTTATCTAACTAGAAGAATAAACTTTCTAGTTAGATAAAAATATTGTTGCAGAATTTAATAACGAACTTAAAGGATGTTTTGATTATTGTAATAATATAAATTGAAGCCCATAACAAAAGCTAAAAATCATTGAAATGCTTTTTAGCTTAATTGTTAACGAAATAGAAAATTAATCTTGTGTCACGGTATTAGCTATAATTTTACTAATCCAAAAAAACAACATAGACACAATAAATTCTATCTTGTATATGGACTCCACGTATTTTACAACTAATAATTTCACATTAAACAGATTAAGATGCGGTCGTATATACGGCTTCTTATTGAGAGAGCTACTCTCTAGCCTATGATGTTTGCGTACCTATTATCCTTTTCGCTATGGCAGCCTTTTATGGCTTGCGAGATAGACAGGTTTTAATAGGTTGGTCTTACCGTTTATGCTATATCATTACTGTAAAATTTCGTATTGTTCTTTTAAATCATTATTCTGTAATTAATTGTTGTTGCACATATTTACTTTCATACCTCAGCATTGCCCAAGCCGTTCTAATGGTTTTATTGGATAACGCAATACATGTTCGCTTAATACCGACTCGCTTCAATAATTGAATTAGCCAGGCTTGTTTTACTGTTGTCGGCACATCAGGCAAATGAGTTACTATTGACATAGCCCCCTGAAATAAAGCAGCCCTTAACTCTTTTACACCGCCTTTTTTGTCAATGCCCATCATAAATACTTTACCACCAGAGCTATGCTGTTTCGGTGTTACTCCGATAAATGCAGAAGCTTCTCTGCCATTTTTAAACTGTTTGCCATTGCCAATAGTAGAATAAAGCATACTTGCACAGACTTCCGCAACACCTTCTAATGCCATAAGGTGTTTACATGGTTCTAATTGACGAACTAGTACATTTTTGGTCTTTTCCAGTTTAGTAAACTCATCTTTTAAATTCAAATACTGTGCCCACAATTGATGTAATGCGGGTATCAGGCAAGTAGGAAGGATGTTTTTTTCATCGAGCGTATCTTGAACAACCTTTCTTAGCCCTGCGAAACCTTTTGCACTAACAATGCCATACTCATATAACATTGCCCGAATCTGATTACTTAATGAAGTAATGCTTCTTGAAAGAAAAACTCGACTGGTTTCAAGGGATTGAAGTGATTGCTGCTCTTCGTTTTTGGGTTTACTGTATTTTAAACCTATTTGCATGGCTGCGTTAGCAATCGCAAGTGCATCATTTGCATCTGTTTTATGGTCACTAAGAAATGCTTTTACTTTTTTAGGATTGATAATTCGAACATCATGACCAAATGATTCAGCCAACCGTCCCCAATAATGACTACTACCACAACCTTCAATACCAACAATGGAAGGAGATGATTTAGCTAATACCTCCTTTAATTTCTGACGACTGGTTTTTTTATTACTGATTAATTCACCCTCTTTGCTGATAATACAAATTTGAAGTATGTTTTTAGCTAAATCAATACCGATAACATTAGAATTTAACATAGTATGCTCTCCTGGATAGTTAGCTTACACTACCGTTTAGGGGGAGTGGAGTCCATACATCGCTTTGTGCCCCAAACTGAGATCGAACATCTACGTCTTAAAGCATTTTCTGAAGTTGTATG
>SPKZ01010479.1_pt1 | contig 21986 bp, 22 predicted proteins | sample 2456571 | NCBI WGS metagenome assembly SPKZ01 (sample SAMN11192286, study PRJNA482655) | marine metagenome | biome: ENVO:00000447; feature: ENVO:00000244|ENVO:00000211|ENVO:00000569|ENVO:00002023; material: ENVO:00002151; isolation source: ocean water from marine abyssalpelagic zone ... | reverse complement strand
TTCAGATGAAAATGGTATTATTTTTCAGCCAATACAAGACCCTAAAACCGTATTAATTACAGCACAAGCAATCGAGTTAATTGGTGGTGGTGTTGCCCAGGGCATTCCAATGTCAATGTCGATCCCAATTCGAAAAGGTTATCGCAGTTATAGCACTGCGCTTAATGAACCTTTAGCGGCTGCAGTAGAGGCAAGAAGCCTGCCGATGATCCAGGATAAGATGCTGGAACTGATTGAGTTTTCGTTAGCACAGAATACAGCGATAATTCCAAGCATCGAGGGCTAAAATAGCCTGATGTTAATGGTCAATTTTACTTGAACACTTCATTTAAAATTGGCCACTTAGATAAAATGAAATGTTATCCATATCACATTTAAAAGAAATTAACCCAACGTATGCCAAACCAATAACAACCAAGTAATAACCATATAAAACAGTTAATTAAAAGGCAAGGTCGACCACCTCCACCACCGCCATTACTTCCTTATAAATCAAGATGTTAAATTAAAACGCATTCAAGAAGTATGCACAGCTGTGACACTGCCAAACCTAAATCGCTAACAACAAGCCAAGAATGCTTGGCAGTCTAATTATACTCCCCACGCTGAAGTACAACCACTGTATTCAAATCTGTTCTCAACGGTTCAATCTGCTGCAGGCTTAACAGCGCAGCTGTAATGGGAATACATGCCGCTCACCTTTAATCTCTGATGCTCCGTAGATTATGTCTACCCTGCGTTAATGACATTTTGGTTAAATAACCCTGAGAAAATAACTTGTCCATATGCATTTTCAATTGTTAAATTGGTTACTCCAACAGGTACCTGCTATTTTCTACCGCTGGTTCAGTGGGTGCGCCAAGTGCATGCTGCAGGGTCGGTTTGACCGACAAAAGCCCATACAAGTGCAATGAGCAAGCCTATACCAAAGAACATTAAACCTACAACACCGAGCACAGTTATTGCAGCAGTATTATGTACATCCCTCATTAGTGCAATACTGCAAGGTATTAGTGCAACAGTGAAGTGGTAGAGTGAATTTGGCCACCCTCTTTTCGAAGCCTCTCAATAGCTTTTCGAAATAACGATAACCAGCACAAATATTAAAGTTTAATTACAGGTTATTAAGTCGCTATCAGAGACAGGCCACGACTATAATTTCAATAACCTATACACGCCAAGTCCATAATAACTTCCTATAACACAACAGATTAATGATGAAACAACCATAAAAACCATATTTTCAGCAAGTTCAACCATATGAGGAGAGTCAGAGTAAATAACAGCCGGGATGCCAAGCAAGCCTCTAAATAAAAAGACTAATGCGATTAATGATAATCCCGTTTTTAAAAGAGGTAACTCTCGTATCATTTTAGCCCCTGAGAATGCATAAGCAGAACAGATAGCAAGGATGATAGCTATTATAGCAGTCACTATGTCTGGATAAATTAGCCTCTGCTCGCTCATAACAGCCATTTCTTCACCTGCACCGAAAAAACGATACCAATCAGCACCTCCGACAATAATAAGAACATGCAGAAGCGATGTAATTGCAGTTAAAGTACCTGCTACTTTCAATATTTTCACTAAGCTACTCCTTTGAATACCCTCAATTAAGGGAGGATTATAGTTTGCTAAATATGAAACAAAGTGGAATCGGGTAAACTAAAAAATTCCATTTTAATTTCTTGTTATATTTTATTTTTTGTAAAGCTATTCTATTTTTTAGCACTATAGCTATGGTAACTGGATAAATAAGCCAAAAACCTGAAGCTGGCATTAATATTACGCCAATGGTCTTTAGTAAAAACAACGCTATTCCTATTGAATCTGGTATCTCTAATTCGTCATATTTTTCAATAACAGACATGAGTAGATATGTGATGAACAACATAAAGCCATATAATAAGAACCTGGTGGCCACAGCCTTGTGTTCCGAAGTTATGGAACCAAATAAGCCTTTCGATAACATTTCCATACAAGTATTACTTTCGACTAAGAGAGTGGGATCATGGTATCAATAAAGTCATCCATAAATCGTTTTTGCTGTTTTTGTATCACACTCGCAGGTAATGAAGTTACGATAAAATCACGTAAAAACACAGTAACTGGATGAACAAGGTGTGCAGACTTACCAGCAGCAAGACTTTGCATTTTTACTAACTTTACCCTTTTATGTCGTTTTTTAACAAACAGAGTAAGTAATTCATTCATTTTCACTCCTGACTGAATTAAATTTGCCAAACAATAAGCATCCTCCATCGCAAGTACAGCCCCCTGTCCTAAATTTGGCGTTAAAGCATGAGCAGCATCACCAATGGCAATAACACGCCCCCCCCCCCAATTTATTGCTCTTTGCTGCAAGCCATGACTCAGCCACTTCACATTAGATAATTCTAAATTTGCTAATTCAGGAACCTCTTCTTGGATACTTTCCAACCAAGTTAACCGTTGTTGCTCAATGGTTTGATCAACCTCCAATTTTGTGTCAAGAACTTGAAAAATATAATAATCATTTTTCTGGGCATCTATATCAGAAATAGGGAAAACACCAACTCTATTTTTACCGAACCAATGTTCGACACCTCTTCTAACTCTTTCTTTACCTGGTACTATAGCTCTCCAGCACCATTGATTAGTTTTTTCTAGAACAGGATGACCATGAATATTTCCGTTAATACCAGAGGCCTCGATCAGCAAAGAACACGTTTTAACTTCACCTGAATTTAGAGTCACCTGCACCATATCCTGGCTTTGTTTATATGATTTAACCTCCTGTTTTAATTTGATTTTAGACGAATCTATATTTTTCAATAATAAACGTTGTAGTTCACCGCGGTGAACCGCCTTTATCTGATTTTTTTTGTGTTGCCCTACATACATTAATTTACCTAACGAGCCAATACACAACGGCTCAACGTCAGCCGCTTTTAACTCTGTTAGTAAATCAAGAGATTTAAGAATGGCCAAACCATTTTGTTGAAGAATAATACCTGCTCCAACTGCTCGAAGTTGCTCTGCTTTTTCGATAATGAAATAATCAACACCCAACTTTTCTAAACAATTAGCTAAAGTTAGTCCAGCAATACCTGCACCATTAATGCAAATCATAAAATCTCCATTTCTACGATGATGAAAAATATCTTACCATTAGAAAAAATAAGATAATGATATAGATAAATAATCTTCATTCCGTAAGTTATAACCAGGCTCTAAATAACCATCACTGGAAAAAACATATGCATTAGCCACAATAGATATACTATTATTAATACGTTGGTTATATTCCATTTTTATAGTATTTGAAGCTGGATTTTTAACATCAACTAATACCCCGAATAAAATTTCCATATCATCTATATCATTTTGTACCCAGCGAGCAGCAATAAATATATCATTATCATTTAAACTCCCAATTGCTTGGTCATATTGATATTCAAATAATAAACCCAAGTCACTTCGATAGCTGTTAATGCCTACGATAGTATATTCAGCACCGCCCACCCAAGCATAGCTGGATTGCTTAACTGACTTTCGATGTAAGGCTTCTAATTTATATATCCAACTACCACTGATTTGTAACAACTCTAGTGACGCTTGAGAAAGTGAATCATACTGTGCTTCAATAATGCCATTATTTACCTCAAATCCGGGTTCACGCTGAGTACCATTAAAATAACTAAGTGCGATATCTGTATCATTAAAGCTGTGCGCCCAACGTATTGCCCAATCGACCCCTGCCTCTATCTTATGACAAGATAGATCGCCTTCTTCATTTACTGATACATCCAATAATCGTAACCTACTTTCCGTACCACCAAAATTAAGAGTGCGATAACACGGTAAAATAAAACTTTCAATCAAACCAGTATCTGTTTGATAACTTAAATTTACCATCGGTTGCCCTAATTTAGTTTCCCCATCAATATCACTCCTTAAATTCTTTTGATTAATAACATCAACTAAATGACGTGACTCAGTCACCCCCCAAAACACACTGCTAATACCAACTTTCCATTCTATTCTGTCACTATAGCCATGCAAAAATAAGTCTCTTATATCAACATGAGTACGTTTTGAATCGTAAGCGTCGACTAACGCATAAGGCGTAAATTGCCAATAACCATTGGATATCTCGCCTTCTATTTCAGACTCAAAATGAATTGCTGGATTTACTTTTTCTTGATTCTCATTCGCGTGATTAAAGAGCCTAACCTCCATTTTAATTTCATTACTAAACTCAACAACAGATGCATGCAAGGGATTAATGATAAGTATCATTAAGCATAGAAAAAATTTGATCAAAATTAAAATTTCCTTTTTAAGCCCCTGTGAGTAAATAAACTATCACTCAACCCCACCTTCAATGCGTAATTGAGTGTGATAAGCAGTGTCTTACTTTTAGTTTGATGATTAAGCATTTCTTTATGATTAGAGCGCCAATATTGATTTAAATATTGTTTATAATCACTTAAAATTAATGTTTTAAGAAGACTCCCCTTTCTATCATAGAAATCAACTTTGCGTCTCTGCAGTGCCTTAATGTCCATCCAAACTATCATTTTTGAATAACCTGAGCTTTCATATTGAGGCAAAAACTCAAGAACGTGACAGGTCAATTCACCACATACTTCTTCTTTCAAATAGCTATATTCATATTTTTCAACTTCAAATGACCCAATATCTTCATAAGCAAATTCACTGCCTAAAAACGGCCCCGATTTATTACGTGAAGATATTCGTTTCACCCGTTTAAGGGCAGGTAAATATATCCATTGCTCATCTGAAATCAAAGCATGAGAAAGGTTCAGAAAACGCGTTCCTTTAATATCTTTAGGTTGATCAAAAATGGTTAGCGCTTTATCACCATCATCTTTTACTTCTTTCAATTTCATTCTAAGTGAGCGAATATTTTTACTGCCCTCTTGATCAAATAAATGCATTTCCATATCAGATTCACCATCAACCCAGCCAAGATCAAGCGCTTTACTTTGGCTAACAATACGTAAACCTTTTTCACTAGAAGACTCAGCCACTAAGCTAAATGATGTAAATATCAACGTTAATAATATAATAAAATTTTTCATTTTCACCCTAAGATAGCTGCGGGATAACTTGATTCTAAGTAAGTTACCCGCAATTTATATTGTAATTTAAAAGAAGAAACTATTTTCTTAATGTAATGGTTCAAGCGCTTCGTCCGTAGCGTCATTTTCCACTTTACTAACTGATTTTTTGTCTCCAACTAACAACAAAGCTGGTAATACAATTAAATCAAGTAATACCGCTAATATTATGCATACTGCGGTTAATAGCCCCATTTGAGCATTGACTTGAAAATGAGACATAGCCAATATGCCAAAGCCTAAACCTAGAACAAGACTCGTCGTTAATATAGCGGTCCCCGTTTCTCGGACTGTTTGTTCAACCGCCTTATTAATCGGTAAACCTTCCCGCCTTAATCGCAAGCATTTATATAATAAATGGATAGTATCATCTACAACGATACCTAAGCTCATCGCGGCAACGACAGAAACAGCTAAACCGACTTCCCCCACTAATAACCCCCACAAACCAAATGCCATTAACGCAGGCGCAATGTTAGGTAATAGGCTGAACAAACCATACTTAACCGATCTTAAAACCACTAGCATCAGGATTGAGATTGCTAATAAAGCAATGCCTGTACCAATAAGCATTGAATGGATATTACGCATACCTATATGAGCAAACATTAGCGTTGGACTACCTGAAGAGACTTCAACATCAGAATGTTGCTCCCACCATTCTTTAGCAGAACGTTCGAACTGGAGTACCTGTTGGGTGGGGATAGTCGCTAGAGTAACCGAAACGCGTAATGCTGATTTATCAAAACTCATTTGATTTTTAAGATCTAGACCGTACGGCAAAGACATCTCATATAAAAAAATATATTGAGCAGCTTCTTCCGAACTGTTCGGTAAGCCATAAAAGTGAGGATCATTTCCATGAAGATTTTGATTGAGTCGCTTTAATATATTTAATAACGACCCTACATGTTTCACTTCAGGTTTAGTTTCTAGCCAAGTAACAAAACGCTCTGTTTTAGCTAAAAATTCTGCATCATAGATACCATTAACCTCACCACTATTGATTGAATAGTCGATAAAATATAACCCTGTCAACTGTTTTTCAATTGCATCACTATCAACTCGAAATTGAACAGACTGATCAAAGTAGTGAATAAAGGTATCATCAATTTTATTTGTAGGTACTAAGGCCACCAGACATAAAACAACAAAACCACCAATAAACAAAACCTTAATTGGGCGTATGCTAATGCTCGAAATCAAGCGATGTAATAACTTATCAAACATCATCAAACCATTTGAAAGTGATTTAGGCGCTTTAAAAAAACTTAAAAAGATAGGTACTAAAACCAATGACAATAAGCAAGCATAAGCAATACCTATTGCGGTGATATTGCCTAAATCCCTAAACGGCGGTGACTCACTATAATTCATGCCTAAAAAGCCAATACCAGAAGTTAAGGAAGTTAACACTATCGGTACTATGTTGCTTTTAAACGAAAGTTTTAATGCAGTTTTTGGAAGATATTTATCGTGGCAAGCCTTATGGTAACTCGTTATATAATGGATACAATCAGCAATGGCTAAGGTCAATATTAGTAAAGGTGCCGACGCTGATGGTGGAGTGAGTGCGATGCCCATCCAACCAGCGGTTCCCATTGCCATTAATATTGAGAGCACAACAACCAACAAAGTCGCTACTACGGCAATAAATGAACGAAATATAAGAAACAAAACTAACATCATTACAAAAAATGCAAAGGGGATCAGTTGTTGACCATCTTGCATAGCTACTTCAGCAAAGGCATAATCCATTGGAACAACACCAGACACATAGAGCTTAAGTGTTGGAAAATCTTCCCTCGTCTTATTTACCATCGCCCTGACTGCGGTCATCACTTCAGTCGCCTGAGCCTGATCACCAATTTTTGGTAAGTTTAATGTTATATAAACAGCCGTATTTTGGGCGTTTTCAGACAGTAATCGATGAAGTAGATCCGGTTCATTCAATGCTTGACCTTCCAAAACTGATAGCGCTTTAGAGGTTAAGACCAAATTAGTAGGAATAAGGTCATTAACCTGCAAGTCATCCTCTATTGCTTCTGTAAATTGAAAGTTACTTAATGAATCAACACGTGATGAGTAAGGAATTTGCCACGACTTCTCTGTTAGTTCCCAGATAGCATTGATAGATTCTTTTTCAAATACGCTGGTCTCAGATGACACCATGATCATCACGGTATCACTTTTAACAAACTGGCGCTGAATAGCATCAAATGCAGCCAATTCTGGATTTCCTTTATCAAAAAAACCATGGTAGTCCGTATTAAAAGTTAACTTAGATACACCTGCTCCTGTTACAAGTACTAACATTAACAATACAAATAACACCTTAAGCCGAGCATTTAAAATATAATTAAACACATTATCCATAATTAGCCTACCATCTTATCTTTAGCGCTCACAGCTACAGTTAAACTACCTCTGACACAGGTTTTACCATCGTGGATAGCTTTAACTTTGAATACTGTATAAGCAGATGTAACCTCTGAAATAGTTGCTTGAAGTTCTAATAAACACCCAGGACGAACAGCCTTAGGAAAACGAACATCTGAACGTAATAATATGTACAGTTGTCCTTGGGAGCTTTCGTCAACAGATTCAGCTTGATTCTCTAAAGCCATAAATGCTGCACAGGTTTGTGCTAATGCTTCAGTAATTAATACACCTGGCATTACAGGAAAATCGGGGAAATGGCCTTGAAACCAGGGTTCTCCTCTAGTCACGGCTTTAATGGCGACTAAACGCTCACCTGGGTTATATTCTTTTAGGGCGTCAACCAATAAAAATGGTTCACGATGAGGAATAAGGCTTTTGATATCAATATCGGATAATTGCTTAACCATTATTTATGCTCCTGGATCAAAACAGCAACCTGACCACTTTTATCTAGACTAACAATTGCGACAGAGTTAAGACGCTCAGGTATCGTACCTAATGTTGCTGTTCCTAACATGTCTACTGATTTTTCATCTGATTTCATGATCTCATGCGCTAATGAACAGAATAGTAATGGGTTACAAGACTCGCCCGTAGCAAAGAATTTTTCACCGATCATTAAACCCTGACTAACACCACGACTTGCTATGGCGGAGGCAAGTTTATCTTGTTCAAGCATATCAACACCTGCAACAAGCCATACCATGTCAACATTAGCTCTCCCAATATATTTAGTTGCCTGCTCGGCAATTTTTTGTGCTATATAATCTTCAGTTATATTAATTCTAGTTTGTAACAAAGGAGGATAAATGATGACATCATCTTCATCATTGGCATGACCTATCAAACAAGAAATAGCGATTTCACGAGCGGGAACATCAATTCGATTGTGGTACTCAGATTTAACTTCAACAGCACCAACAATAGCTAAATCTACAGCACTATTATCTAAACTTAACATCGCTAAATCTAAGCCATGGATACCACCACTCTGGCCTGCTGATAAAGTACAGTTAGGTCCAGTAATACCTGAAAATCGAGCAAAATAACTGCCAACAACATTGGCCAGCGTGTTGGGTGCCTTTAATGGGCTTACATAATCAGGGCCATAATTTTTAGCACAAAGATCAAAAATAAAATCATCTTCTAGATTAACATTTTCAACAGCCAAAAATATTCCCACTTTTTCTGGTGCTCGGCTTAACGTGTCAGCTAGTATTTTGGTAGCTAATAATTTATTAGCAGCAGAGCTCCACAACTTAGTAGCCGCACTTAAGTGGCGACTTTTCCCCAATGATTTACTAATATCATAATTAGTAAATTTTTCGTCAGAAAAACCCTCATCTAAAACAGATAATAAACTCTGAGGTGATTCAGCTTGATGCACTTTATAAGTAAATTCCTTGATTGAATATTTCATATTATTTCCATTTATTTTAATTTACTAAAGATGACTGAAGAAACGTTACCACCAAATGCAAAAGCATTACTCATGATATGATTAACCTCTGTCGATCTAGCTTTACCTGGAATAATATCCAATTTACTTGGAAACTTAGGGTCAACAGTTTCAGTATTTAGAGTTGGGGCCAAAATTTGATGATGTATTGACAATGCACTAGCAACAGCCTCAAAAGCACTTGCAGCTCCCATACAATGACCAATCATCGATTTAATCGAACTCATTGGAACTTGAGGCAAGTTGTCACCAAAAACTTTATGCAAAGCAATCGTTTCAGATTGATCATTGGCTGCAGTACCAGTGCCATGAGCACTTACATAACTAACATCTTCTGGCGTTATTTTTGCCATGTTTAATGCTTGATTCATTGCATTAACCGCACCGACACCATCTGGATGTGGGGCGGTAGCGTGGTAAGCATCACAAGTTAATGAATAACCAGTTACTTCACCATAAATACGTGCACCTCGAGCTTTAGCATGTTCATACTCTTCAAGTACTAACATTGCAGCACCTTCACCTACTACCATACCATCTCGATTAGCATCAAACGGGCGAACGGGCCCATGACTAGAAGCACTTAAACGATGAAAAATGGTATAACAAGTACGGCTAAAAGGGTCTGCACCACCGGCTAAGATTACCTTGCCTCTGCCACTTCTAATTAAATCGTAAGACAAACCGACAGAGTAATTACCTGCAGCACATGCGTTAGCAATGGTTAATGAGCGACCTTGAAAACCAAATTGTCTAGCAACCTCTGCACTTAAGTTTGATGGTGTAAATGCATTTAGATCCTTACCGGTAATCTCACTAGTAAGTGAATCTTCGGTTAACTGATGTTTATCAATAACACGCTCAACAATATCCTGATTACCCATGGTTGTACCAATAAGCACAGAAAAATCATTTTCTGCATGCTCGGATAAATCTAAACTAGCATCTTCTAATGCCATTCTTGTTGCTGCAACACTATAACCAACTGCCTGGCCTAGCTCTGCTAATTCTGCATTACTTGCTTCTGGTAAAGTATGGAAATCTTTAACCTCTGAAGCAAGAGGTCGTGGGTATGCATCAGCATCCAACTTAGTCAATTTTTCAATTGACGATTTGCCTTGAATAATTCCTTCCCAGAATTGCTCTTTAGTACTGCCTAAAGGTGAGACTACACCTACACCGGTAATAACTACTCGTTTCATAAAAATATCCTTAATTAAACGCTTAAACCACCATCAACGACTAACGTATGGCCGGTAATATAATTCGCGCCATTTGAAAGTAAAAATAATACGGGTTCTGCTACTTCTGTTATTGACCCCATTCTGCGGGCAGGGACTAGTTTTGGTATTAATTGGCGGGCTTTTTCACTCATTTTTTCAACCATTTCAGTTTCAATAAAACCTGGTGCAATGGCATTAACTTGAATGTTATAACGGGCAACCTCATGACTTAACGTACGAGTTAAACCAATAAGTGCCGCTTTTGATGCGCTATAACTTGCTTGTCCTGGACTAGCTTGCAAGCCACTTACAGATGACATCATGATTACTTTCCCAGTTTTACGGCGCATCATTTTGAGCAAAACTGCTTGGGTTAAAAATACCGAACCATCTAAATTGGTTGATAATACTTGCTGCCAGCTCTCAGCACTCATCAGCAAAAATGATTTATCCTGGGTGATACCTGCATTGTTAACTAGCCCATAAATTGGACCAATTTCATCTTCAATCATTGAGACTATATTTTGTGATGCTTCTTGGTCGGTAATATCTGCTTTAAATGCTGCACATTGGCCACCTTGACTATTTATTTTATCAACGATAACATTGGCTTCTTGATCGCTACTGCGGTAGGTAAAAATAACATGGGCACCTGCCTTAGCTAAGCTTTCAACAATCCCTGAACCTATACCTCGCGAACCGCCCGTCACTAATACGATTTGTCCTTTTAATTCTTTAAACATCACTTAACTCACATTCTATTATTTCAATTTTTTTTATTGCCTCTAACATAAAGCGCATACTATTTAAGTGGAGCTCTTTAGAGACAAAGCGTTTACTTTGATTTGACCATTTTTCATTAAGGTCTTTTGCTAATTTCTCAGTATTATTAGCATTAGATAAACTAGGTTTTACACTCACAATGAATTGCTTTGCTTGCTGGTAAGCTAATTTAATTGCCGTTTGTACATTTTCGCCACATAACATGCCACCATGTCCTAATAGCACTTGGCTAATAGGTAACAATTGAAGATTTTTTAAGGTATTAATGTAAGTTACTGCATCATCAAAGATTAATGGTTGCCACTGAAATGTTTGATAGTTTAATTCGCCGATTGCATCCCCAGCAAATAAACGTTGGCGTTTACTATCATAAAAAACCACGTGGTCATCAGAATGACCAGGTGCGGCATAAACCGTCAATGCATATTTTTCACTCAATACAAGTTCATCTCCTGGCATAAAAGATGCTAAATTTAGCTGATGTAGATCTACGGATTCAAGGTCATTACTTTCAAACCCAATCGATTCATTTAAACTTAAGATTACCTTTCTGGTTTTTTTCTGTTCCCAGCTTTGCTTCGTTTTATCACTTACCAATACCGTCACATTTGGTAAACGTGGGCACATATAACTAAGCAGACCACAATGGTCAAAGTGTTTGTGGGTGATTAACCAGTATTTGACATCTGCAGGAGATTCAACCCAAAGATTAAGTTGTAGCCAAAAAATATGATGGTCTGTACTTATTCCGCCATCTATTAAAGCCCACTCTTTATCTGCTAACTTCAATAAATACACAGGTACATCTGAAGAGCCAAGCATGATGAGATCAGAAGAAATTTCACCAACTTTATTAACTAATTCCATTAGTTTTTTCCATTTTTAATATTTTTAACTTACTTTAATTCCTTGGGCATACGGTACAGACCTGCTCCCCACGTAGCACCGGAGCCATATGTGATCATCAAGATGAGTTGATTAGGTTTAAATTGAGAAATCGATCGAGAAAAAGTGACAGGGAAAGACGCAGAGGCCATATTACCTAGTTCATTTACAGTAACGATAAATTTATCATTGGGTATATTTAACTTATCTTGCACCGCTTCTAGAATACGTAAGTTAGGTTGATGACAAAGTACATGATCAACATCTGCCAAAGTTAAATTGTGTTTAACTAGCATATCTGTGGCAATCCGGCTTAATGTTTCTGTTGCATGCTCAAACATGGGTTTACCATTCATAAGGAACTCGGTAGCACCACTTGCAATATCTTCTTCACTTAAGAAAGACGCCCCAGCAGAACCTGGTCTTGCAGTCATTAATAAATCAAAATAATCTCCGTCGGCACCTAATTCGATATCAAGCAATCCAGTAGATTTATCATTCCCTTTAGAAATGACAGCTGCCGCGGCACCATCCCCCAATAACACAGCTAAGTTTCTGCCACGATCTGAACAATCCATACGTTTGGATAAGACTTCACCACAAACCACTAAAATATTTTTATAGCGACCTGTTGCTAATAATGCTGATGCCATTTCAAAACCGTACATAAAACCACTGCATTGCGCGCGTATATCCATGGCTGGTATTTTTCCTAAGCCAATTTTACGCTGAATGAAGCACGCTTGTGATGGATCATGATGGTCTGGAGATAATGTGTTCACTAATAAAAAATCGATGTCATTGGCAACTAATCCAGCATCTTCTATCGCGAGTTTAGCTGCAGGGATCATTAAATCACTGACGGCTTGATCAATATCCACATGATAACGATTAACAATGCCCGTTCGATCTTGAATAAATTGATCACTGGTATTAATCCTTTTTACCAAATCATTGTTACTTACTTTATTTTCTGGTAAATAATAACCAGTTCCTGAAATATAGGCACTCATAAGAACTCAACTTCCTGTATTAGAGTAAAATATAAACTACAACCGATTTTGCTTAATCTTTTGATTAATAGTGTATTTAGCTACCCACTTATGAAAAGGTTGGATTATTTTCATGTACCAACGACTGCTTTTAGTTTTTAAATGCACCAAGGTAGAAACTGCGTATTCTTTGGTAGAAATTTCAAGTACTGAAATCCATATTTGCATATTATCTTCATCAGCAGTTGCAATAACCTCAGTTAGAGAGACAGATTCAAACGTTAAGAAACCGGCTTTATGGCCAACAACAATATTCTCTAGCTCACCACACATCTCAGCACTACTTGCTTCAAAACCAAAAAACTCTGCAATCGAATTTCTCAAGTTCATCAAACTACTTACAGGCTTAGGTAATGAAGAAAACACTTCATAATAAACATGGCTAGCATCAAGGTTTTTGTCTTGAATGGGTACTAAATACGCATCGCGGAAGCTATATTGAAACTTTTTATTATACAAAGCAGAGCTCTGTGGAAAGTTTATTTCACGGACCATTTACATCTCCTCATAATTCAAAATAATGGCAGCACTTAAAAAATCGAATAACTCTCAATTATTTAAAAAACAAGTCCATTTTATTCGCTAAATAAATATTACCTTTGACTTTTAATTTACTGGTTAAAATTGCTGTCATACCTTTAAGCTCTTTATTAACCAACCGTAAATAATCGTGTTCTGTAATTTTAAAAGTTACATTAGGATTTTCCTGAATACCTTCGACAACCTCAAAAGTGCCATCTTGTACATCAACACAAAAATTACGCCCATTATCACCACCAATTAACCACTGATATTTGGCACTAACGCCCTTCGTTGCATCAGCCTGAAAACGATCAGCCATTGAATCGATAACGTCTTGAATAGAGGATACTTTGCTCATATTACATACTCCTTATATTTTTCTTTTTATTGATAATCTTCATTATGTCTTCGCCAAAACCTTGCGCTTCCCATACATCATGATATTTTTCATCGTAAACACCTGAATTTACGTAATAATAAAGTAAGGGTTCAACTAACTGACTATTTAATTTTTGGCGATGTTCAGAATATAGAACAGCTTCAATTAATGCTTCTTTGTCCTCAAAGGCTGGATCTTTAAACTTAACGCGATCAAAACACTCTATGTTAGTTACCCCTTGGTCTATTTGCTGACGCAAATAAATAGCGGTTAATTGCTGTACATTTTCTTTAAATTCAGGGTCCGTATGAATTAAATTTTTAATCATATTTTGACCCCATTTAATATGACGCATTTCTTCTTTCCAATGAGCTTGTACTATTGTTTTAGCCATAGGATGAATATAATCATCGCTGGTATCAAGCCGCTGGTATTCATCTGCAACCCATTCGATCATCATCGTAAGAAATACGGCAAGTAATGGATCTTTCCCGTTGCCAGTATGATCGTGAAAAAAACTCCCTAAAAAGTCAGTCATTGGATAAACTTTTCCACCAAAGTAATTAACCCCTTTATCAAAAACTATCGTATGAATTAATTCTTCTTTAATAAAGTGGCGCATATATTGACGAATTTCAGGGTAGGGACTAAAACAACCTTTATTTAATTCAGCCTGATAAGCTTCAACAACTAATGATTCCAAATGAATGAATCCAGACCACCAAGTAATCATTTCTTCGAAGCCGAGCAGGCGACGCTCTTCTTCACTTGCTTTATCCCAATATGGCGTACCATAAATTGAAATCCTCTCCATATTTCGTAGATAAACTGTCTCAGTTAGCTCTACATCCCACGGATGGTCGTGTAGTGTACTCATCGAATTTTTTTCAGAGGTTTTTATTAGGCGCTCTGTTAATTTTGTTAATTTTCTAATTTTTGTCATATGCTCTTTTTCTGAAATATTCATAATCATCCTTTTTAACTTAATCTTCTGCTAAAGTTGCCATCGTAAAACCTAAACACATAGCGGGTTCATAACCAGCGCCATTCATCCAAGTTCCGACAAACTGCAGTTTTTCAACTGGAGGTTTTTTTAAAAAACGCATATTTCTTTTAGGTACAGGTTTATAGCCAAAACTAGAACCACCACCCGAGTTAGTAAATTTAAAGTTTGTTTTAGGTGTTGATATATCCATAAACTTAATATGTTCAGCTAATTTGGGGAAATATGCTTCAGTACGAGAAAGTAATATTTGCGCAATATGTTTTTTTCTTTCTTTATAATCACTTCTACTAAGATCAAACCAATCAGCTTGCTGATCTAAAACGCCAAGTTGAATAACGTGCCCATAGCTAGGATCTAATGCATGATAATTAGAAATTGATAATGGCCAGCGCGAATAACGTAAATCGGAATGACAAGCGCCCTCTGCATCCTTTAAGTAATCTGGCGATGCGATAAGATAATCTAACTCTGTAAAACCAATATCTTCAGGAGGAACAGTTAAACCTAAATATATAAAAAACGAGCCTAAACCAAACTCAAGCTTGTCTAATTTATTCATGAAATTAGCAGGTAAGTTTTCTTCTGGAATTAACTTAGTGATCTGATGCGGACATCCAGTGAAGGTTATTTTATTTGCATTAATATCATAACGACGAGAAACGCATCCCGTAGTGACTCTGTCTTTTACTTTAATTTGAGTTATTTCTTCTCGAACTAATAATTCACCACCTCGATTCACTAATTCTTTAGCTAACGCGTCAGAAAGGCTTTGAGATGAACCTTTTACATAACATTTATCAGTATAAATAAAGGTATAAGCAAAATGTAAGAAGTACAATGCGTCGGCTTCATAAGCCTCTACACCTAAGTTAATCACTAATGAACAGACTAAAGTGATTAATGTTTGATCTGTAAATATACCGGTTAAATATTCAAAGGTAGTTATTTTACTTAGTGCTTTACTGTCAAATAGCAAATCAGGATCTAATTGATACTCGCCTAAAGCCATTCGTGCCATCATATAATTCTGATAGCCATGAGTTTTAATATCTTTAAAGAACTGCTCCAGACCTCCTGTTTGATCTGAGAATTCTTGGTATAATTTTTGCTCAAATCCATCACCATCTGCTGGTAAATGAATCTCACGATCTCCAACGATAAAAGTGGTGAGGTGATGATAAGGATAAAAATCAATTAACTTAGCTAAACCGCTACGTTCAAGTGCATTTGACAGATTCCCTTTTTCACCAAATCCTGTGATTTTATGCAAACTACAATCAAAAATAAATTCTGATTTTCTTGAAAAGTTTGTTGCATAACCACCAGGCTTTGTATGTTTTTCAAGAACAACTACCTTTCGTCCTTTGGCTGCCAACACGTTAGCATAAACTAACCCTGTTAAACCGGCTCCAATGATGACTTCATCAACCGTTATTAATTTTTTATCCACATCGCCTCACATTCTAATAATTTATAACTAAGCAGCTACGGTTTCTTTAGCATCTAATAATTCAGTTACAATAGTTGCAATTGCTTGAATCGTTACCATTTCTTCATAACGAGCTGGTGGAACTTTAATTTGATATTTCTTTTCTAAATTAACAGTGATCTCAAGGCCAGCTAATGAATCCAAACCTAATTCGATTAAATCCTGCTCGAGACCTAATTCTGTTTCATCTAACTCTGCAGCTTCAATGACATATTCTTGGATAAGTGAGTGTAATTCTGACATTTTTATTTCCTTTTATTTAATTAACAAATGATTACTTTGCCCATTCGCCAAACTTGAGAAGCAAACCCCCAACCTGTCGCGGCACCGGCAAGTACGATAGTGCTGTTTTCTGAAATTAATTCTTTACTAAGTGCTGTGTATAGCGTGAATGGCATAGAGGCTGAAACCATGACACCATTTTGTTGCATAGTTTGCAGATATTTATCTTCCGGGCACCCGACACCAGTAGCCCAAGCATGCATCAAAAAGGGTGATGGCTGATGAAAAATGAAATAGTCGATTTGTTCACTCGTGAGCAGTGCTTTATCTAGCGCCCTATTAACAGCAAGAGGAACATTTTGTGGGACAAATTCCTGCATCTTACTTTGCCCTTCTTCCAATAACGTAAAATAAAGTTTTACTTTATCATTAGGGCTAGCGATTTCAGGAAGACGCCATTTACCAGTAGCAATCTCATAATGTTCCGCATTACTGTGCTGTGAAGAAGCTAATAAATCACTCCCGTCATCACTTTCCGTTAGCAGCACAGCAACACATCCATCGGCGAAAATGGTAGAGCTACGAGATGTGAAATCGAGCATATTAGAAATGTATTCACAACAAACGATAACTGCGTTTTTCGCTTTACCTTGTTGAATAAAACTAGAAGCTAATTTTAAGTTAAGTAAAAAGCTCGCACATTCCATCTGAACGTCAAAATTAAGTGCATTATTTAACCCAAGTTCCTGACGTAAAACTCGACCTAATCGAGGATACAAACGAGCCACATTGTTGGGCAAAACATTACCTGATTCTGTTAAAATGGGACAAGATGCAGCACACAATAGTAAATCGACATCTCCGGCATCAGTATCAGTACTCTTGAGTAACCGGGTAACTGCAGCCTTAGCGATAACTAATTCATTTTCACCTTGCTCGGGCCGAAAAAAACCTCTGCGTTCAATCCCCCAAAATCGCCACCAACGATTTGACATCTCTGGTAAATTCGCAAAGATGGGATCATCATTTCCAAATTTTTGCAGTGGCTGCTCACAAGTTATTGCGGCTATTTTAACTTTATTCATCACAATCCCCTCGACCAAGTTCTAACGTTATAGCCTCAAGAGCCGGTCCAAACGGATCAAAACTTATTGCTACAAAATTGCTTTTAGTGGGATGACTCAATCTTTTTTCAATCTCACGAACTACTTCAAAAGGGCCATAACAAACGCTTTCATTTTTTGATTCTTTAAGCCATGACTCAATAGCAAAAGGTTGTGCGGAAAAACTGGAATGACTCAATAGTTCTTCACTCTGACGATGAATAGCTTCCGCTAATCCTTCTTGAACAGGATAATTGAATTTAATTTTATTTTGCAATGTTGATTTAATATCGGTTTCTAATTCAAGTGATAGTGGCCACCAATTTCCAGGTACATGCAAGGCTTCAAATATCTGTTGCGTATTGAATTCCACCAGTAATGCCATGACTCCGTCCGCTAAACAAAAACCTGAATTCAGATCTGTTTTTGAGCTAATACCGATTTCACTGCGAATAATTAAAATGTTTTTATATTCTTCGGCGATTGCCAACGTATTAATGATATAAAGCGCTTTCGATAAACTTGCATCCATTAAGTCAAAGACATAAGCATTATTAGCACCAATAGACTTTTGCAATGGGTGCCCAACTCTAGGGCCCATTATTTCTAACTCTTCCACTAGGTGGTCAGCGGACATAGATAAGCTAACAATGAGATCAATATCACTGGCTACAATTCTCTGTTCTTGTAGTATGCTATTGACAGTGGGAATTAAATACTTTAAGGCGTAGCTGCCCGTTTCCGCTACAGGGCGAGGCGATCCATAAGCCAAAGATGGGTTCCCTTGAATGTTGTCTGGGAACCATGTTTTTGCTGCTAAGATACGCATTCGATTTCCGGCTCCAAAATTGCCATATCAATTAAACTAGACCGGATAACTTTTCCATTATCATTACGTGGCAAACAAGCAAGGCTAATAACCTTTTGAGGTTGCATGTGTGACTCGAAGTTACTGGTAACAAATTCAAGGACATCATGGGTAATGTCTTCACCAACAATAAAAAGTGTCGGTTTTATTGTGTCTCGCAGCCGACAGGATGGAACTAATGCCGATTCGACCACTTTAGGAAAATATTGACTTATAGCTTGCTCTATATAGGCAGGAGTTACCCAACGCCCCTTAATTTTGAACATATCATCTTCACGACCGTAATAGCGATAATTACCAGCTATATCAAGGGTAAATAAATCTCCAGTTCGATACCACCCATCGTTAAAGCTAGCTGCTGTTTTCGCTGGTTGACCTAAGTATCCACGGCTAACACTTGGTCCCTTAACGCTCAAAACACCTTGCGTATCTCGTTGTGTAATAACTTGATCATTACTGTCTAGCAGTTTGCATTGATATGCAGGTAGTACTTGGCCAGTTGTACCTGCTACAGCATGTTGAGGTCGATTAGCAAGGAAGATATGACCAACTTCAGTTGCCCCTATCCCATCACAAATTTCAATGCCATGGCTTTTCCAAAAAAGGAAAGCTTCAGCCGGTAATGATGATCCTGCTGAAACGGCAAGTTTTACAGAGTTTTTAACTACATCGATATTGTCTTGCAACATTTGATAAATGGCAGGAGCTGCATAAAAAACACTAGGTTTGAAGCGCTGTAAATTCGATAATATCTTATCAGGTGTTGGCCACTCACTATCAAGTACGGCTGAACTACCAGAAAAAAGCGGGAAGAATAGGCTATTTCCCATACCATAACCAAAAAACATTTTAGGGATTGAATAAGCAACATCTTGAACAGTAAGGGACAACAAATCGCTAGCAACCCCGTGACAAAAACCCAACGTATTATTAACGCTTTGCATTACTCCCTTAGCCATACCAGTAGAGCCTGAGGTATATTGTAAATAACACATGTCATCAGGATTTTGTAAATGAAACCTGTTCCACTTTTCATCCCCGATGTCGAGATCAAAATCACAAAACATCTCAGTATCTACACCGTTAGCAATAATAAATTCCACCTCATCCCAATGAGGTAGACTACGTGCTTTATTAAAATCGGTAACGATAAATTTTGGCTTGCAGTTATTGATAATTCCATCAAGTGTAAAGTTAGTCGCTTTAGGATTCACTACCGCAGGGACTACCCCAATCGCAATACACGATAGAAACATCGATACTAATGATGGACAATCATTCAAACATATAACGACTGAATCGCCGAGTTCCAATATGGTTTCAAGGGAACTTGCAAGCTTTCTAACCTGTAATTGTAAGTTTCCACGTGAAACTACTTCATCGCGGTAATGAAAAATTGTTGATGCCCTATCTTCTTCGGAGAACAACAGAGTTTGAGTAAGGTTTAATTTAACCTGAACTGATTCCATTTGAGTTAATCCTTTATATTATTGCTTCAGAATATGTATCTAGAACTTCACAACACCAAGTAGACACTCGCTCTTCGCTTAAAGATCCCTGACTTTCTTCATCTAAAGCCAAACCAACAAAGTAGTTACCATCAGGTGTTACTGCTTTCGAAGCTTCAAAGTCATAGCCCTTAACAGACCATTTACCCACTACTTTCACACCTTTTTCTATCAAAACATCATATATCATTCCCATTGCATCTAAATACCATTCGGGGTAACCAAATTGATCGCCTAAACCATATAAAGCAACGGTAGTATTTGATAATTCCAATGCTGAAAAAGAATCCCACAACTCTTCCCAATCAGATTGTAAATGACCATAATCCCATGTTGGAGCCCCAAGAATCACTAAATCATATTCTTCAATACCAGCAAAACCAACATCTGCAATATCATGTTTATCCGCTAGTTCACTACCTAAAAAACCAATTAAGTAATCTGAAATAACCTCTGTATTGCCAGACGTTGTTGCATAATAAATTCCTACTTTCATAAGATTAAGTCTTCCGTTACATTAGAAATAAGTTGTGGCATTTAACTCTCACTAAATACTTTTAAATCACTATATTTTCACATTCAAGTACAGCAACATGATTACAGCACTTTCCATTCCACACTAACTTCACGCTACAATAAAACTGCCTTTCATTTGCTCAATCAAATAAATAATTAAATAAATTCTTGATTAAAAATTTATTTTACAAACAGCCAAACAAGAACAACAAACACAAAAAAAACAACGAGTTGAGAACACCTCACCACATAACAGCCAACGACGAGGATAGTATATAATGTTAATTAATTGTCAATAAACCACACAACCAAAAACAACAATTTAACAAATTATTCATACTGAAGTAGGTGAAGTGGTAGAGTGATTTCGGCCACCTAATTAGAGGTGTTAAATGCATATAATCAAACTTTAGGTGAAACCATGACAAAGAAAATAAGAAGAACTTTCAGTGCTGAATTTAAACTTGAAGCTGCCCAACTAGTACTCGACCAAAATTACACAGTACTTGAAGCGCTGAGGCGATGAATGTAGGTAAATCCACCATGGATAAGTGGGTTAGTCAGCTAAAAACAGAACGTAAAGGTATCACGCCTAAAGCCACTCCAATGACACCTGAGCAAATTGAAATTCGTGAATTGAAAAAGAAATTAGCTAGCATGGAAGAGCACAATACGATACTGAAAAAGGCTACCGCGCTCTTAATGTCAGACTCCCTGAACAATTATCGCTAGTTGAGAAACTTAAGACGATCCATGCTATTACAGCTCTTTGTAACGTGTTGGGGATTCATCGAAGTAGCGATAAACGTGCGTCTATAAAAGACGTGAAAATTATTGCTGAAATACGTAAAGCACACAGTGAAAGTCAATGCTCAGCCGGCGCTAGAACCATTGCAGATATTGTCACGGCAAGAGGTTTTCCGTTGAGTCGATATCGAGCTGATAATTTCATGAAAAAATTTAATTTAGTTAGTTGCCAACAACCTAAACATGCTTATAAAAGAGCGAGTAAAGAGCACTTAGCAATACCAAATACATTAAACCGTCAGTTTGGTGTTACGTCACCAAATCAAGTTTGGTGCGGAGATGTGGCATATATCTGGTCAGGAAATCGGTGGTGTTACCTTGCGATAGTTATAGATTTGTTTAAAAGGAAACCAATTGGATGGGCTATATCTCATTCACATTTAGTTTCTGGTGGAGAGTGTACAGCCTGCTGTGTTGTACTTCAGATTGATGATTACAATTTTAAAAAACCTGCCGATCAAGTCTGTGCAAACTTGATGGAAAAAGGTGGCTGTAAGATCTATACCAAAAGACCGTCTGTATGCCAAGACTGGCATTGTGCATGGCGTTTCATGCCGCAGTTAGATGAGAGCTGGAGACCAGATCTTTCAGGGATC
>SPKZ01019846.1_pt1 | contig 21998 bp, 18 predicted proteins | sample 2456571 | NCBI WGS metagenome assembly SPKZ01 (sample SAMN11192286, study PRJNA482655) | marine metagenome | biome: ENVO:00000447; feature: ENVO:00000244|ENVO:00000211|ENVO:00000569|ENVO:00002023; material: ENVO:00002151; isolation source: ocean water from marine abyssalpelagic zone ... | reverse complement strand
TAGGCAACGTCACCATCAACATAGCGCGCATCGACTTTAATGTAGCCACCAAAAGATATTTTACTATCATCAGATAATTTGATGTCGTAACCAGCATTTACCGCGCCTGTGGCGACAAGTAACGATGAGGTAAGTAATAGTTTTTTAAATTTATTGTTAAACATTGTCTGTTCCCATTTTCTTGTTGTGTTTTATTTGTAAAGCCGAGCTCTTTGTCTCTTAGTTTATGTTTTGTTGCATCATTTCTTAATTTAACGTCAAAGTGATGTTAAATTATTGTTCTGTTAATAAGGTAGGGTTAATTGACTTGAAAAGGAATTAGACCTAAGTCTAAAATGTCATTTTTTATCTTAGACTTTAGTCGAGAGGTGAAGATTTTCTCTTTATACAAAGGGTTAGTTGGCCTTGAAACCAATTCTAAAGCCACCCCAATGTTTTCCTTGCACTATAATTGGTGCGGAAACATCGTGCATAATTTCGCCAGTATCTCGCTTGTAAGTTTGTAATAAAAATTTGTCAGTGTGCTGGCCACAACGAATACCAGTTGGATCATTAAACATTCGCTTAGTGCGACTATTCATCATATCGATATCAACATTCCCCGTTAGTGGTTTAGAGAAGCATTTATTATGGGTAGGAAAATACCCATTAATATCGACAGACCCAGCATAAATCATCTCAGGGTGCTTTTGCAGTAACGGTTCTTGAATGCTCGGTAAATTTCTATCGGTAAACTGATCAAAACTGGTAGTAAATTTTGGCGGTTTTGTATTACCTAATTCTTTGTAATTAAAATCGAACAGTTGCTGTAGTGAAATTTTATTGCTAGTTATACTTTGCTCAAACATTTCGCTTACTTGCTTTGCGGCGAACTCTGCTTGGCGGCACATTTTATTAACTAAGGTATCTCCGTCAAATTCAGACAGGTGAACAAAAATGGATTCGGTGCCATTGGCAAGTGTTTCTGCCTGCTTAGATACTGTTTGAGTCTCTTTACTTTTATCAATAAGAAAATCATGCAAGTTGACTATCGAAGAAGATATTTCAGCCGCGGCTAAATCTTGCTCTTGCAATGCCTGACTGATGTGATCACTGGCAGCAGATGAGTCAGCCATTAGCTGGTCAATATTAGCGAAAGATTGCGATAGCTCGGTCATGGTATTAACGACACTACCTGTTTGTTGCACTATTGTGCTCATTACTGTCATCGTTTCGTTAGTTTCATTACTAATTTGATTTAACATTTCACCAATTTGGTTAGTGGCATCGGCTGTTTTTGCGGCTAAAGCTCTTACTTCATCAGCGACCACAGCAAAACCTCGACCTTGTTCACCAGCCCTGGCTGCTTCAATAGCAGCATTTAATGCTAATAAATTGGTTTGAGAAGAGATACCGTCAATTACATCAGTGATACTTTGAATTTCAGAGGCTTTTTTCTCCAGTGATTTTATTTTATCAGCAGCAATATTTACGGAATCATTCAATTGATTAACGACAGCTATATTCTCAGTTAATTGTTCTGAACTCGCTGTACTAGCACTCATTGCTTGGTTGGCTTGTTGTGAGGCGACCACAGAGCTGTCATTTATTTGCTTACTATTAACCGACATTTGCTCTGCTGCTGTAGCAAGACGATCGACATCGTCACTCGAATTCTCAATAGCTTTACTTAATTGCGCTAAAAAAAAACTAATTTCTGCTGAATTTATCGCCAATTCACTAGCTTTAATGCCAATCTCTTCACCAATTTTTGCAAATTGCTTAGTGGGTTGCTCTTCAGCTTTGTTCTCTGGGTTAACTTGGTTTTGTTTCGCGGTAAAAAAAATCAATAAAAAACTTAACGTGGCGAGTCCGAAAGCGGTTTGTATCGGTGAGTTAAAAAAATCAGCACCAAAATAATGAAAAAGCGCAATGAATATTGCGCTAACCAACGCATAAACGATGACAGGAGTTGTTTTTTTATTCATTATAATTACCTTTACGACTTAGAATTTACCTCCAGTTAGCATACGAGGATAGTCAAATGAGACAATTAGACTTTAGTGGGGTTATTATAGATCAAAAGGAGTAGATATGAGCACTTTTCAAATATTGTAACTACGGCAGTCTTGCCGTTGATAGTGAATAGCTTGTTGTTAATAATTTATAAAATAATATCTTTGAGTAATACTTTGTCGGTACTGGCTTTTCCTGTTATTTGAGCGAGTAATAGTTCTGCGGTGGCAATAGCATCATTTAACGCATCATGGCCATGGTGAGCAGGGAGTTGATAGTTGTTGCGTAAATTTGATAAGCGTAATTCAGAAGGATCGTAAGCGACATCGCGTTTATCAAGTTGTCGTTTGGCGATAACTAAGGTATCGATCATCGGAAAATCAGGCACTAAACCATAAAGTTTAAGGCAAGCTTGTTGTAAAAATTGTCGTTCAATTCTGGCGAAATGCACTAACATGACTTTACCCGCTAAGGCTTTTAATAATTGTTCCACTACAAGGTGTAGCGGCTGTCCCTGTTCTTTTTGAGCATCGGTAATGTGATGTATAATAACGTTACTTTCTTCAAGTTGTACTTTAGTGTTAATTATTTGATGATAACAGGAGTTAAGTTTTATTTGCTCATGCTCCAGTGAAACAAAACCAACACTGAGTAATTTATCGGCTTTGGCATTAAGACCTGTGGTTTCAAAATCTACCGCTAATATAGGCAGTTCAGCTATGGGCGTGTTAAGTGTAGGAAAAGGCACAGACAAAAAGTCATGTAAAGGACCATAGGGCACTTTTTTTAATAGTCTTTTTCGTTTTGCTTCATAGCCGACTATGTAATTAATGAATGAATTCATACTTATGTTACCTCGAAATTTACGATTCAGGGAGAATTAAAAGACATAGAGGCACAGGTTCATAGTTCCAGACTGAACCTAAGTACCTACATATATGAACCCTCTCCTATTGCAAGATATTTATTAAATAGAGCAAGTTTTAGCCATTAGAGACTTGTCTGTCTTGAGTCTTGCAGTGTTTTGATGACCTTGAAAGCATCTTTCAAATGCTCACGTTCTAATTTTGATAACTCTTTGGGTGGTAAGTAGTTGTCAGGTTCAAGCCCTAGCATCAATTTATTTGCTTGGTGTTTTACTCGTAAAATCCCTAAAAACTCGTAAGCATCGATCAGGTTTTCTGCGGATGATTTGGAAATAGCCGCAGAGCCTGCGGCTTGCTTAATACGTTCAATAGTATTAACAGCGCTAATCCCCTGAGAAAGAGCATAAATGCGAGCAAGATCAACAATAGGAGCGATGCCATTATGTTTAAGATCTAAAGTGTCTTTGTGTTTACCGTTTTGCTTTAACACAAAATCACGAAAAAAGCCGAGCGGTGGTCGTAAGCCTAAAGCATTTTTTGATAAATGAGCGATAAACAAACTATTTCTTTTCGTCTTTTTGAGTAAATTTGTCCGAACAGCATTAAGTAAACTGGCATCACCACAAATGGTCTCTAAATCAAAAAATACGCTAGAGTTCAATAATGCTTTTGGCGTTGGTGCATCAACCCAGCCATCAAAGTATTTTTGCCAAACTTTTACCGGCTGACGCCATTTTGGATTGGTTGCCATTATATCGCCAGGACAATAAATAAATCCACAGTCAGCTAAACCGTCACAAACAAAATGTGCTAGATTTTCAAACCAAGCATCATCGTATGGCTTCATAGAATCACAAATGATTATGCCATTGTCTTGATCTGAATGTGCTAATTGTTCTTGTCTTGCTTGTGAGCCTGCTGCCAGCCAGGCATAGGGAACAGGTGATTGACCATATTTTTCTTCGGCCATTTCAATTAAGCGTTTAGTAAAGGCCATGGTAATTGCACTGATACTTTTACCCACATGATCGGCACTAGCACCTAGTTTAGCTAAGCGAATTTGTAATTTTGGTAGTAAATCGCTGATTTCCTTTAGATCTGCTAAGCTTTTTGCTTTATGAATAATGCTAGAAAAATTAACCGCATTCTGACCTTCATTATTCATTAAGTCGGTGACGGTGACCATACCAACTACTTTACCTTGTTTGGTTACTGGCAGGTGGTGAATATGCTTGGCGGTCATTGCCATTAAGGCATCATAAGCATTACTCTTGATATCAATAGTGCTCATGTTACGCGTCATTATTTCACAAATGCTGGCGCTAATAGGTAAGCCTTGGGCAACACATCGTCGACGAATGTCTTTGTCGGTAACAATGCCAATTGATTTGCTGTTATCAAGTACTACTAAACAAGAATAACCTTGTTCGGTCATTTGTATTGCTGCTTGTTGAATGCTTTGACTGGCGTCTATACCGGCGACCGGGGAATGGTAAAAATTACTGACTGAGGTATTCATCAAAGATGATGAAATGATAGCCTCTTCATTAACCTTAGACATTTTTTGTTTGAGTCGTTGCGCTGAATTATAGTTGAAATAGTCACTAATACTTGGATATTTCTCGCCAAGTTCGCGTAACACTTCGCAATCAAGACTATAGATTAAGCAGTCTTCGTCAGTCTTCACTTGTCGTGGCGTTTTTTGTTGATTATTGCTTGCTGTTTGTAAACTCTGTTTACAAAATTCGGTGCATAAATCGCCTTCTCCTAAACGAGAAATCAGCTCGTTATCGTTAGTCAAACAACTTAATGCGCCTTTACGGACAATATATAAGCGTGGTTCATTGATTCCATTGGGGGGAAGAGTTTCGCCTTTACGTACGTAGTTAATGCTTAACTCTCGTATTAAACGTGCCAGTGCTGGCTTTGGTAAGCTGTCAAAGGGAGGAATGCTTTGTATAAAACTTGAAATTTCAGAAAGTTCAATATCCATTGTTAGTATCTGCCTGCATTTAGAAGAGCATGTAGATTAGTCTTTGATCCTTGAGACGAAGCCAGACCTACGCTTAATACCCTTGGTATTAGTTGTTAATTTAGTGTGCTATTTCTATACAGTCAACCATTGAGATGATGATCTAGACTAAAGTTGCAGTTGAAATACGTTAAACACTATAAAGCTAGTTATTTCAGCCTGTTCACCGCCGTTAATTATTATAAAAAACCACTTTAGTCACTGATCTAGACTAAAGTTTAATACCCGCAAAAAAAAAAGCTTGTTAAATTAATCGCTAGTAAAAGTTGAATATGGATTTTTGTCTCTGTCTTTTCTTTGTTTAAGGTAACTGACAGTAATCTATATTCACACTTTTTCTAGAAAGTTATTACATTAAGTGCTTTTCATTAATATTAGCGTAACAATAATATTAAAACGCTGATTTCGTAATAAAAATTAAAATAACGTCGCTAGGAGACTATTGTGGAAAATAAAGAAACATATTGGTCGGAGAATATTCGAATCATATCGATCTGCCTTGCAATCTGGTTTGTAGTTTCATTTGGTTTTGGCTTAATACTGGTAGAACCGCTAAATGCAATTCATCTAGGTGGATATAAACTTGGTTTTTGGTTTGCACAGCAAGGTGCTATTTATGCCTTTCTGGTCTTAATCTTTTGGTATGGCCACAAAATGAATGAGCTTGATAAAAAATATGATGAGGGGAATAAATAATGGAAGAGTTAAAACTCTATACTTATATTGCAGTATTTAGCACATTCGCTTTATATTTCGCAATTGCTTGGTGGGCTCGTGCGGGTTCAACCAGTGATTTTTACGTAGCGGGCGGTGGTATTACCCCATTACAAAATGGTATGGCAATTGGTGCCGATTGGATGAGTGCAGCGTCATTTATCTCAATGGCTGGTTTAATTGCTTTCTTAGGTTACGGTGGCTCAGTTTTCTTAATGGGTTGGACCGGTGGTTATGTATTATTAGCCATGCTACTTGCACCTTACATGCGTAAGCATGGTAAGTTTACTGTGCCTGAGTTTATCTTCGATAGATATTATTCTAAAACTGCACGTGTTGTTGCTGTTGCTTGTTTAATCATCGCTTCATTGACTTACATTATTGGTCAAATGAAAGGTGTGGGTGTTGCTTTCTCTCGCTTCTTAGAAGTTGATTACGGCCTAGGCTTAGGCATCGGTATGTTCGTTGTTTGGGTATATGCGGTACTAGGTGGTATGAAAGGTATTACTTACACGCAAATCGCTCAATATGTAGTAATGATTTTTGCTTATACCATTCCAGCAATCTTTATTTCATTCCAACTAACAGGTAACCCAATTCCACAACTAGGCTTAGGTAGTACTTTAGCTGATGGTAGTGGTATCTACTTGCTTGATAAGTTAGATATGGTTGTTACTGATTTAGGCTTTAAAGAGTACACCACAGCTAACTTGGGCGGAACATTAAATATGTTCGCATATACAATCTCTCTGATGATTGGTACTGCCGGTCTTCCTCATGTAATTATGCGCTTCTTTACTGTGCCTTCAGTACAAGCGGCACGTCAATCAGCAGGTTATGCGCTTGTTTTCATCGGCTTGCTTTACACAGTTGCTCCGGCAGTTGGCGCTATGGCTCGTCTTAACTTGATGAATACCATTGAACCTACTGCAGGTGAGAACCTTGTTTATGCGGAACGTCCACAATGGTTCAAAGACTGGGAAAAAACCGGTTTATTGAAATTTGAAGATAAAAACGGCGATGGCAAAATTCAGTATACATCTAATACAACAGATCAAACTATCACCACAATAAATGCAATGACTGGCAAAGAAATAGTAGTACTTCCAAATGAAATGGTTAAAGTTGACCGTGACATTATGGTACTAGCTAACCCTGCGATTGCGAATTTACCTAACTGGGTTATTGCACTTGTTGCTGCCGGTGGCCTAGCAGCTGCACTATCAACAGCTGCAGGTTTATTGTTAGCGATATCCTCATCCATCTCTCATGATTTAATGAAAGGGATTTTAACCCCAGATTTATCGGAGAAAAATGAGTTACTTGCTGGTCGTATAGTTATGACCATCGCGATATTAGTTGCAGGTTATCTAGGGCTAAATCCTCCAGGATTTGCTGCAGGTACAGTTGCACTGGCCTTCGGTTTAGCGGCATCAAGTATCTTCCCAGCATTAATGATGGGTATTTTCTCTAAGAAAATGAGTGGCACAGCTGCAATAGCAGGTATGTGTTCTGGTATCGGTATAACTATGCTGTATGTGTTCCAACACAAAGGCATTATGTTTATCCCAGGTACTTCATTTTTAGGTGATATGGGTACTAACTGGTTCCTAGGTATTTCTCCTAACGCTTTTGGCTGTATAGGTGCATTAGTTAACTTTGGTGTCGCGTTCGTGGTACTTCAAATAACTGGTCCTGCTCCGGCGCATATTCAACAGATGGTAGAAAATATGCGTTTACCAGGTGACTGTGCTGCAGCGCACGATCACTAAGACTATTAGCTCGAAATTCAATTGTTGAATTTAGAGTTAAATCTCAAAAATAAAAAGCTAGACGACAATTTTTAAAGAGTCGTCTAGCTTTTTCTGTTAGATTACCGACCTTATTGAATAAGAAGATAAATTATTATGAACAAACACATGAAAGTTGCTTTTATGGTTGCTCCTTTTTTAGCTATATTAGGCTATGTTGGTGCTGACTTTTATAATGAAAATCAAGCAGCTAAGACTAAAATAATTCAATTAGTGCCTGAGGGGCATTGTGATATTATTAATCAAAGTTGTGTACTTAAATCAGGTGAATTTAAAGTGAATGTTTCTGATGAAGGTGGTGTAACCGAGGTTAATTCTACTTTTCCTCTTGATAGCGCGACACTATTTTTAGTGGATAAAGACAACAACATGACAGCTTACCCATTAGGTATGCAAAAAAGCCCTTATTACTGGCGCAGTAATACGCAATTACGTAGTCTAGTGAGTAATAAAGGAGATAGTTATAAATTACGCTTGATTGCTAAGATCAAGGGTGGCCAATATATTAGTGAGTTTTATACCCAAACGACTAAGTAAAGTAGAATCATACGCTTTAAATGATGATTGCAGCGCGTACCGCTGTTGTTTACTGTGATTTAGTAGTGATTGTTTATTTTCTATCTGCATTTTTTCTTGATAAGTATTGAAGTACCATAAGGCATTAATAAAATAACAAAATCGTAAATAGTGCTTGAGCTGTTGCGGATCAATACTTACCGAGAATTGATCCTGGTATTGCGCAATAATTACGGTGACTTTATCACTAGCTAGGTTATTTACCGCAATAAACATTGCTAAATCATATTCAATCGGGGCAATACAAGCACATTCATAATCTATTAACCAAGTGTGTTGTGCTTGATTTATTAACACATTGCTAAAATTCAAATCACCATGACAACAAACACCCGCTCTGACGTCATTAATTGGGGTCAAAATCACTTCAGTAAGTTGTCGTAGCTCAGCTTTTTGTATCGCACAATAATGTCTTTTATTGATTAACTTATTGATAATGTCGGCGGGGGCTAAATCGATAGGTTTTGCGGTTAGTTGATGGCAGCGCACCATTAACTTAATTGCATGCTCTATTTTATCATCGGTATTAATTGTACTTGATGCTAAATTGTTAGCATCAATAAAGTTACTGATGAGCCAGTGTTGATCATGGTAAATAACGCTTGGACTAAGACCTGACTTACTGGCGTATATGGCCACAGGTGCTTCTATATTGTCGGTAATAGTTTTAGCAAAATAGACTTTTTTATCGGCACTAACTTTATAGCAAGCTTGGCTTAACCCTGATGTTATCTTTGAAATTTTTTCAATATGGTTAAAGCAAGCCAAAGTATAGAGAGTATTTTTCATCACTGTTAACCATTAACGGCTTGAGTTAACTTGACTTGCTTACTTTTATAGAGTCTTTGCCATTTTAAAAATCCGTAGCCAGCAATTAGCACATAAATGATAAATAACACTACAGTCGGCATTAACCCTTTTTCTAGATAAAGATAAATGGAAACGGCATCTATCACTAACCAATACAACCAGTTTTCTAGTACTTTTTGAGTAACTAAATAAGTGGCGAATACTGCAAAAACAGTGGTAAAAGTATCAAGGTAAGGGAAACTCGCAGGAGTGTAATTGGCCATTATATAACCTAAAATGAAGGAGGTTATTGTTAATATCAGGCAAGCCTTTAAATGCCAGTTAGCCGACCAAGAAATTATCGCTAAAGTCATCTCTTTTGAGGTAGGGTCTTGTACAGAGTTTGTTGATGAATTTTTTTGCCAAGCCCAATAACCGTAAACCGCCATCACTAGGTAATAAGCATTGAGTGCACTGTCCATTAATAGCAACACATCATAAAAAATAATCGTGTATAACGCGGTGCTAATAAAAGCGGCAGGCCAACACCACAATGAACCTTGCGCGGCTAGCAATATGTAGGCAAGGGCAAGTAACATGGCGACAAGCTCGAGCCAAGGAAGAGTTGTAAGGTAATCAACAAAACTAACAAGTAAATCAGCCACTAGCTTTCTGCTTCAACTTGTGAACGATCACCATTAATAAATTTACAAACAAATACAGCGGCATTGGTATTGCTATGGACATGTTTAATCTCGCGCATTACGTTACTTACGGCTAAATCATAATCACCAAATACTTGTGTGCTCATCCCGTTAGTGACTACTTTTAAGCCTTCAACTTGACGAAGACGCTTGATAAAGGCCCAGATTTCATCTTTAAAATTATCCATGGCTAATGGATATAAGCTTAATTCGATCGATATTTTCATAAAACCCCCTTAATTACTCTATCTTACGCTCCAGATAAACAAAAGCTACTTGCTTGTCCTGAGCGTATAAATAAAGTTAAGCTTAAAATTGATAGTCGACAGTGACACCAAAAACTAATGGCTCAGACAATAATGTGTATTGTTCTGGTATATAATTTTTACGTGGATCGTTAGGAAAATAAAACCCACGGTTAGCATAGTCTCTGTCGGTTAAATTGCGACCCCAAAGCTTTACTTGCCAATCATCCGTTAAATAAGTAATTGAGGCGTTTAATAATACCATTGCTTTTGATTTTATATCCTGTTCAGGAATAGCCTCGTCAAGCTCAACCGAGTCATTACCATCATAATCATAATATCGTGTATCAGAGAAATAGAACTCATCTTTACCGTCGAGTGACATATTGAACAGCCAAGCATCGCTTGGTTGATAATTAACGCCGATGTTAAATTGATAATTTGGTGCATGAGACTGCTGTTCACCACTTAATGACAGGCCATCGGCGGTAATAAAGTCATTGAATTCTGTATCGAGCAAACCTAAAGAGCCGTATAGATTGAGGGTGCCGTTTATTTGCCATGCAGCTTCTATTTCAAGACCATAGTTGTTACCTGAAGCCGCGTTACCTAAGTATTCAATAAAACTGGTGCTGTTATTATCATTAGCAATAGTTTTAGAGCTTTTTACCTGCATGTCGGTTCTGTCCATATAAAATATGGCAGTACGAACATAAGCATCATTATTAAGTAGTGACACTTTATAACCTAACTCATAGTTGGTTAAATATTCAGGATCAAAAGTACGCAATTCATTAGGTAAACTGCCATCGGTATTTACTCCACCGGCTTTATAACCGCGGTTGATTGAGCCATACCAAAAGCTGCTATCACTTTGTTGGTAACTAAGTACTAACTTACCACCAAACATAGTATCGTCCAAGTTATCAGTAAAACCGTCTGATTTAACATAGTTGGCATCACGTTGTTCAACGCGTAGTCCTGTAGTTAAAAACCACTGTGTATTTAGTTGGCTATCAAGCTGCCCATAAACAGCAATAGATCTTGTGTCAAAGTTCGACGTAAAGCTATCGGCTGGGTCGGTATATTGACGCTGTAAATTTTCATCATCCTTTTTAAGGTAAAAGCCAACAACCCAATTGGTTGAACCATTGAATAATTTGCTGCTGTCGTTTGATAGCGCTCTTAATTCAAATGTTTTTGTTGATTTATCTCGGAAATAATAATCCTCAGTTGAATACCCACCAGGAATACCTACATAAGTCCAATCTTCATCAAAGCCATAAACGAGCTCAGAATCCGCACTACTAATTAATGTTTTAAGGGTGAATGCGTCAAAACCTTGGTAAGTGAAATTAGCTGAAAATGCTGAAGTTTTTTGACTATCAACGCCAGGTTGATCGGAAAGGGTTTCGCGAGTGTTATCCAGTGAAAACGCATCATAGCCATTGTCAAAGTCAAAGTAAAAAGCGGCTAAGTCTATCGTTAACGTTTGGCTAGCTGCTATTGATAGCTTTCCTCTAACGGTAGTTTCGTCTCGGTTGTTAGTGTTCTCTCTTTCTAGATAGCTATTCTCAATAAAACCATCACTTTTATATTGATTAGCGGTTAAGCGATAATTAACCGCGTCTGAAGCGGGGCCGGAAAGTGCTAAACCCAAACCATAGCTGTCGTAGTTTCCGACATCTAACTTAACGGCACCTTCAAACTCATCTGTTGGCGCATTAGTGGTAATATTGATTATACCTGCTAGAGCATTGGCGCCAAAGCGAGTACCTTGTGGGCCACGAAAAATTTCAGCTTGTTGTACATCAAAAAGATTAGCGATACTGCCAATGCCAGTGAAATCAATACCGTCGATAATCATACCCACAGAAGGATTGATGGGCTCTTTAAATTGGCTACGCTCACCAATACCACGAATTTGATAATAACGCGCGCGTTGTGAGCCGCTGGCAAAATTAACGTTGGGAGTAGCGGCTATTAGTTCTTCAAGGTGTTGGGCATTACGTTGTTTTATTTCAACAGCTGTTAATACCGACAAAGAAGCAGGAGTTTTCAATAAATTTTGTTGACGGAAATCACTGGTTACAGTGAGCACTTCTACCTCTGCGGTATTGTTTTCTTCGTTGGCAAAAGCCGTAGCAGTGACAAGTAATATAGATGAAGTAAGGAAAGATTTGCTAAAGTTCATAAAGATCTCATAAGTAAAGATATATTATGGGAGCGGGCACGGGGAGGTCGTCTTGGGTAGACTGTGATCAGATCACTAACCATTCCTACGCCGGTTATATTAGTATTCACTTGTGGTGGTTACTAACTCCCGTCTAGGTTCAAAGGGTTTGTTGATTTCATCAACATCTCAGTGATTAGATATTCATATAAAAACAAATAAAATCGCACTCCTTGGTTTGCGGCGAAGTCTAGCAATTTTTTGGTGTTAATGTTTAGCTATTTTATAATGAAATAGCTAAAAGTCGTATTTATCTCAGTGTATTATCTTGCTTATATTGTTATGGTTGATTGTTATTGATTTAATTCATTAACCCTATTTTTTATACGTATATAGAGATTTTTTATGTTCCCAAATTGGCAATTAGTCAGTATCAGTTTACTTTACATTGGCTTGTTGTTTTTCATCGCCTATTTAGGGGATAAATATAAGCATCAATTAGCAAAGAAAGCGCAAGGAATTATCTATGCCTTAACGCTGGGAGTGTACTGTACCTCGTGGAGTTTTTTAGGAACTACAGGGCAAGCTGCCACTAATTTTTTGTCACATATTCCTATTTATCTTGGGCCAATACTGTTATTTGTTTTTGCTTGGCCATTTATTCAACGTATTATTCGCGTTAGCTTAAAACTAAACTTAACCTCTATTGCTGATTTACTCGCAGCACGTTTTGGTAAATCACATAATCTTGCGATTATGGTTACTATTGTTGCGTTTGTTGGCACCATGCCCTATATCGCTTTGCAATTAAAAGCGATGGTATATACCTTTCAGCAGTTACAAATTGATCAAAGCTTTTCTAGTTGGCATATTGGCTTAGTGGTTAGTTTAGTATTGGTTGTTTTTACTATTTTATTTGGCATTCGAAACATTGATGTAACCGAACGACACCCTGGGGTAATGTTAGCGATTGCCTTCGAATCATTAGTTAAACTGATTGCTTTTCTTGCAGTGGGTTTATTTGTTTGTTTTTCTTTTTTCGACTCGCCTTTAGATATATGGCAACAATCAGGCGCTAGTTTGAAACTTGAACAACAAATGAATGTTGATAATATTAGCGCGATGTTAGCGATGTTAGTGATTGTTATGGCGGCGTTTTTGTCGTTGCCAAGACAGTTTCAGGTGATGGTAGTTGAGCTGAGAGATCAAAAAGATACTTGGTTAGGTCGACGGGTATTTCCGCTTTATATTCTTGTTTTTGCTTTTTTTGCCGCACCGCTAGGATTGGCTGGACAATTATTATTAGGGGATACCGTCCCTTCTGATGCATACGTGTTGTTCTTGCCGGGCGTTGGCGGGCAAACGTGGTTAACCTTGTTTACTTTTCTTGGCGCAGTGTCTGCGGCGAGTTCAATGGTAATAATCTCGGCTATCGCGTTAAGTACCATGCTCAGTAATGAGATTGTTTTTCCGCTGCTTTATCGCCAACAAAAGGTCGCGCAAACCAATTACGATAATTTTAGGCAGCGCTTATTAGATATACGTAAGTTTTTAGTACTTTTTGTTATTATGTCGGGGTATGGTGTTTTTGTTATGGCATCGCCTGATACGTTATCTTCTTTAGGGGAGGTTGCTTTTGGTGCTTTTGCACAACTTACGCCAGCATTAGTGGTTGCTTTTTATTGGCGACGAGCCAGTTTGATGGGGGTTTATGCAGGCATATTAGTCGGTTTTATTTTATGGTTGAGTTTGAACTTTTTACCACAATTTGGTCTGTATGCATCCCCTTTTGCTGAAGGTATTTTACCGGCAAAAACTACGGCAACCTTATTTAGTTTAGCGGCTAATATCATCGTGATGTGGGCACTGTCACAAATAAGCCGACAAACTGTGCAAGAGCGAGTGCAAGCTTCATTATTTTTAGAGTGGCAATCACCAACCTTATTGAGAGTAGAAAAGAAACGTCAGCTAGATGTGAGTGAATTAGAGTTATTGGCTTCTCGCTTTGTTGGTGAGCCAAAGGCGAAATCGAGTTTTAGTTTATTTTTGTCCTCTAATGATAAAAAACAACTTGGTAATGCTACTTATAATCAACTTTTACTGCAACATACTGAAAATACCCTAGCGATGGTAATGGGCGCATCATCAGCACGCTTGGTATTGTCTTCAGCACTTGATGGTAGAGATATTGCCCTAGACGAGCTAGCCGTATTAGTTGAAGATGCATCAAGTCAAAAGCAGCAGTTTTCACAAAACTTATTACAGAGTGCGATAGAAAATGCCAGTGAAGGTATTTCTATTGTTGATGAAAATTTAAAACTTGTTGCCTGGAATAAAAAATATTTAGATCTATTTGATTATCCATCCGAACTTGTTTATGTGGGTTGCCCGGTTGAATCATTGATTCGTCATAACGTTAAACGCGGTTTCTGTGGTACCGGTGATATTGATAATCAAGTTTTTAGACGCCTTGAGTATTTGCGTAAAGGCAGCCCTCATAGCTCGGAGCGTCAACAAGCCAATGGTCAAACTGTGCGCATTGAAGGTAATCCATTGCCTGATGGTGGTTTTGTTATGTTGTTTTCAGACATCACCGCGTACCGTCAAGCCGAGCAAGTATTAAAAGAAGCTAATTTAGATTTAGAAACGCGAGTATATGAGCGTACGCTCACGTTAGCAAAAACGAATGAAGCGCTAGCGAAAGCCCATGAGAAAGCGGAACAAGCGCATATTAAAAAAAGTCAATATTTAAAAGCCTGTAGCCATGATTTAATGCAACCTTTGGAAGCGGCGCGTTTATTTACTTCGGCATTAACCGAGCAAAATAACTTATCGGCTGAGCAACAAAGACAAGTCGATAATATTGATAGATCTCTTAAAGCTGCCAATGATTTGTTGGCTGATTTAGCCGAAATTGCTCGTTTAGAGAGTGGTAACATTAAACCGTTTGTTGAAGTTTTTGCTTTAAATGATTTGTTTGAAAATTTAGCACAAGAATTTTCTGCCTTGGCTATTGAACAAGATGTAGAATTTAGGCTAGTAGCAACCAAAGTATGGGTTAAATCGGATCAACACTTATTAAGGCGAATCATTCAAAATTTAGTGGGCAATGCGTTTCGTTATGCTAGCCCCGGCAAAGTACTGTTAGGCGCACGGGTATTTAATGATCAGGTCGTTATTCAAATATTAGATAATGGTCCGGGAATTCCTTTAGAAAAACAGGCATTAGTCTTTGAGCAATTTACTCAATTAGATACACCAAATAGCCAGTCGGGTAGAGGCTTAGGTTTAGGGCTAAATATTACTCAGTCACTAGTACTATTATTAGGGCATTCATTAAGTTTACAATCGAGAGAGATGCAAGGGTGTAAATTTTCTATTTCGGTAGAAAAAGCGTCGCAATTAATGACCAAACCAACGTTAGTCATGCCAACAATGAACATGGCTTTAAAAGATATCACCGTATTGTGTATTGATAATGATCCTGATGTGTTAAGTGGCATGGTGGAGTTACTATCGGCATGGCAATGTAATATTTTTGCTGCTGACTCCCGTGAGACTGCATTACAAGAGTTTGCTAATCATCAGAGTGATATTGATATTTTATTAGTGGATTATCAATTAGGTTATCAATCTGGATTACCAGTAGGCCATCAAGCTGATGGCTTAACCTTAATTGCCGATATTCGCCGAGAATGTAACCATTATATCCCAGCTATCTTAATTACGGCGACTACAGAGCGTGGCATTGAGGATAAAGCAAAAGATGCCGATGTTGGTTATATGCGCAAGCTGGTTAAACCTGCGGCACTTAGAGCAATGATTAGTGCTAAGTTAGCGCAAAAATTACAAAAGGATTATGGGCATTAGTTGTATATGATAGGTCGATTTTAACTTGAAGTAATGGTGCCATAAATTACGTACTGACCTAACCTTAGTTTTTTATTTAAACTCGACCTCTGCAAGGTCTAATTTGGCAATAGCGATAACCGCCTGAGTTCTATTTCGTACATCTAGTTTACGAAATATTGCCGTAGCATGGGCTTTTATCGTCGCTTCTGAAACATTTAGATCATAGGCAATTTGTTTATTGAGTAAGCCTTGCGCAAACATCATTAATATACGGTATTGCTGTTGCGTTAAGCTGGCAACACGTGAGGCGATATCACAGTTTTCATGATCATCTTTACTATTTTGAAATAATTCAGGTAGCCAGATATCACCGGATAAAACGGTCATGATCGCAGAAAAAATATCTTTAACAGGTGTTGATTTTGGCACAAACCCCGCAGCACCATACTTCATCGCTTTACTAATCGTGGTATGATCTTCATGGGCTGAAATAATAACCACAGGAATTTGAGGGAAGTGGTTTCGTACATGAATAAGCGTATTAAAACCATGAGCTCCAGGGATATTTAAGTCTAATAATAAAAGATCACTATCGCTATGTTCTTGTAATTGCTGCTCAAGTTCGGCGATTGTTTGTGCTTCAAGGTAGGTGGTGTAACTTAGCTTGGGTTTTAATGTGCCTAATAATGCTTGTCTAAACAACGGGTGATCATCAGCTATTATTATTTTTTGTGGCTGAATCATAATATATCTCCTTGAGTAATTTAGTCATACCAATGGAATCATAACAGATAACTAGCAGTACTTGTTTGTTATCTGTTATTTCTGTTATTTCTGTTAGTTGCAGTCATTTTTTCTCGGCGCTTTGGCTAACACAGCCGTAAGTAATTGCCAATATTGCGCCACTGTGGCAATTTCTATTTTTTCATCGGGCGAATGGGGGAACTTAATCGTTGGCCCAATTGAAACCATATCCCAGTGTGGGTAAGCGCTTTTAAATAAGCCACATTCTAAGCCCGCGTGGATCACCATTACCGCAGGTACTTTACCAAATAGCTCTTGATAGGTATCACGTACCGTTTTCATAATGGCTGAATCAGTATTAGGTTTCCAACCTGGGTATGCGCCACTAAACTGTATATCAGCGCCCGCTAATTCAAACACCGATTGTACCGTGCGTTGTGTTTCTAAACTGCCATCATCATGCAAACTACGAATAAGCACTAAAGCATTGAATTTTTTGCCGCGGGTGTGAATAACGCCAAGATTTAATGAGCTTTCTACTATGCCCTCAATATCATCACTCATGCGCATAACCCCATTAGGGCAAGCATTTAGTGCACGTAAAATATTACCTTGTGTCACTCTATCCCAGCATTGTTCAAAGTCTTCCGGTGAAATTAATAGCATATCAATATCAGTTTCAATGGCGTTTAAGCTAGCTTTGATAGTGGCTAGGTATAATGCTAATTCAACTTTCAATGATTTAACTTGCTCTTTAGCGACGACAAAGCTAGCGTTTGCTTCGCGTGGTATAGCGTTACGCAGGCTACCACCGTTAAGCTCGGTTAAACGAATATCAAATTGATTACTGGCATTAAGTAGAAAACGCACTAATAACTTATTAGCATTGGCGCGGCCTGTGTGTATATCAACACCCGAGTGGCCACCTTTTAATCCAGAGAGTGACAAGTTAAAGGCTTGATAATCATTAGGCACGTCTTCAAATGCTAGGGTAAAAGTAGCAGAGCCATCAATGCCGCCAGCACAGCCCATATAGACTTCACCTTCTTGCTCTGAGTCGGTATTAATTAAAATGGCACCGTCTAGCCACCCAGGCTCTAGGCCAAACGCACCGCTCATACCCGCTTCTTCATCAATAGTGACTAACACTTCAAGGGGTCCATGGGGAATGTCATCACTGGCTAATACCGCTAAAGCAGAGGCTAAGCCAACACCGTTGTCTGCACCTAAGGTGGTGCCATCAGCGGTTACCCAATCACCATCACTTTCGCTGACAATATAAGGACGAATTGGGTCAGTTTGAAAATTGTGTTCCATATCATTATTTTTTTGCGGCACCATATCCATATGGGCTTGTAAAATAATACCTTGGCAATTTTCCATACCTTGAGTTGCTGGTTTTTTAATAAATAAGTTACCAACAACATCTTCCTTGATGGATAAACCAAGCTCCTTTGCCCAAGACTGTATCCAAAGAGATATTTTCTGTTCATGCTTTGATGGGTGAGGAATACTGCAAATTTTTTCAAATAATTGCCATAAGCTAGCTGGCTTAAGTTGTGATAATGTGCTCATGTTTGTTCCTGAATAAAAGTGTCAGCTATTGGTTTATTTAGATCATCCAGAGCCTGATGAAGGATGATCTGTCGCTTGCCCTGAGCTTGTCGAAGGGGTAAAGGATTATTTACTGGCCATTAAAAATGGCCATTGTTCATTGAAGTCAGTACTTGGTTTTCTCTCAAAGCCAGAGCGAACGTATTGACAAATTTTTCCTTCAGCAAAAGAAACTAAAATGTTAGCAAGGGCCTGCTCGCTGATGCTAAAGGTTTTGCCTTCACGTAACTTTCGTTCACGTAATACTTGCTTAAATTGTAACTCAAGTTTTTCAAAAAATTGATGTACTCTAATGCGTAAACGTTCATTTTCACCCATTAAGGCATCACCAGATAAAATACGGCACATACCAGGGTTACGCTCAGCAAAAATTAGCAACACATGTAAAATATGATGGCAGCGTACTAGGGTTTCTTTGTGATCGGTTAAAATCAAGTTGATGCGGGAAAAAATTGACTCTTCAATAAAGTCAATTAAGCCTTCAAACATACGCGCTTTCGATGGAAAATGGCGATATAGTGCGGCTTCTGATACGCCTACTTTCGCCGCCAATTTTGCCGTAGTAATCCGTTGGCCGGGACTTAATTCCAACATCAGGGCTAAGCACTCTAAAATTTGTTGTTTGCGATTAATCTTTTGCGCAGATTTTTGTGTGCTTTTGGGGCTAACTGGCATAGTAAGGTATTCTCTATTTAAAATTTTTTATTGTGTCGTTTAGCTCTGATTTGCTAAATAATGCTGATTAATAAGTGATACTAATTGTTTGGCGATAATATTCTTATTGGCTAAAGGTATTTCAGTTTTATCAATCGCACTAAATAAGGTTAACGCGTTATTATCACTGTTAAAGCCTTGCCCTGATTTTGCCACATCATTTGCAGCAATTAAATCCAGATTCTTACGCACTAATTTACCACGGGCATAATGTTCTACATTTTGTGTTTCCGCAGCAAAGCCTACAATAAAAGGCTTGTTTGTTAAACTGGCCACATCGGCAACAATATCATGATTTTTGATTAACTCAAGTTGCATAGCATCACTTGTTTTCTTAATTTTTTGTTTGGCAATATTTGCCACGCGATAATCAGCTACTGCGGCACAAGCAATAAAAGTAGTACATTTTTTAGCGTAGCTAAGTGCTTGTTGATGCATTTCATCGGCGCTAATAACAGGTATTAATTGGCAACCAATAGGTGAGTTAATCGCAACAGGACCTGAGATTAAAGTCACTTCTGCACCTGCTCGTAGGGCTGCATGAGCAATAGCATAACCCATTTTACCTGAGCTATGGTTTGAAATATAGCGCACCGGATCAATTGCTTCACGGGTTGGCCCTGCGGTAATAACCCAGTGCTTACCTTGTAAATATTTATCAGCAAAAAAATCACTACTTAAACTTACTAACTCACTTATGTCCAACATGCGACCTAAACCAATATCGCCACAGGCTTGTTCGCCACTACCTGGGCCCCAAAGGTGGTAACCACGCTCATTCAGTGTAGTTATATTGGCTTGTGTAGCGACAGCATGCCACATTTGTTGATTCATCGCGGGCGCAAGAGCAATAGGAGCACTTGTTGCTAAACACAGTGTAGTCAGTAAATCGTTTGCCAATCCAGCAGTAATACGGGCAATTATGTCTGCAGTTGCCGGGGCAATAATAATTAAATCGGCCCATTTTGCCAGTTCAATATGCCCCATAGCAAGTTCCGCTTCAGTATCCAGTAAACTATCCGCAACGCCATTGCCAGAGACTGCTTGTAAGGTTAATGGCGTGATAAAAGCTTTAGCACCTTCGGTCATGACAACTCGTACGTCAGCACCTTGATCTTTTAATCGGCGTACTAATTCTGGGATTTTATAAGCGGCTATACCACCACTTATACCAAGAACAATTTTTTTGTCCTGAAGAATTTGCATAATCTGCTAATCTTAAACTTATAAATATTAGCAATACGATAGCATTTATTAGCTTAATTTTGAAAAAAGAGTTAAAAAATATTCATCAATGAAAACAGCAAGGAGGCGGTTATGTGTAAACCTGACATATTGAGAAGCAATGAATTTAAAGATCAAACCTTAAAAAATTGGCCAAGTGAAGAGCGTCCGCGAGAGAAACTGCTTAAATTGGGTGCGGTAAGTTTAAGTGATGCTGAGCTACTGGCTATTTTTTTAAGAACAGGGGTGAAAGGTTGTAACGTTGTTGATTTATCAAGAAATTTATTACTTAATTTTGGTAGTCTAGCTAATGTTTTTCGCGCTAATCAAAAAGATTTTTGTCAGCAGCATGGCTTAGGCAGCGCTAAATATGTTCAGCTTCAAGCCTGCTTAGAAATGTCAAAACGCTACTTGGCTGAACAATTAGTTCAACAAGGTAGTGAGCTAACTTCATCACAAGCCACACGAGATTATTTAATTAGCGAATTACGTCATGAAACTAGAGAGGTGTTTGCGGTACTTTTTTTAGATAATCAACATCAAGTGTTAAAATTTGAACGGCTATTTTTTGGTACGCTTGATGCGGCAGCAGTTTACCCTCGAATAGTAGTGGAACATGCATTAAAGCACTATGCCTCAGCTGTTATTTTGGCTCATAATCACCCGTCAGGTATAGCAGAAGCAAGTATTGCCGATAAACAAATAACGCAGAAATTAGAACAAGCATTACAATTGGTTGATATTCGTGTGTTAGATCATATGATTATAGCAGGGCCTAAGTGTTATTCCTTTGCAGAAAATGGCGAAATGTTCTTAATGTGATTAGTGATTTAAGTGATAAGTAGTTCAATGCCAGTTACGGTTAAAATTTTAAATATCTAAGTATAAATAAAAGGATCCTCTTTATGGCTGATAGTAGTTTTGATGAATCAGAACGCCGCAGTTCATTTCGTTTGGATATGGAAAAAGAGTTAGTAGATATTATGTGGCAGGATGAAAACGGCCAAGAAATAAGCAAAGAAATTATTTGTTTAGATTTCTCCCGTGGTGGTTTGAAACTTGACTGTGACGTTGCCTTGCCAGTGCAAACCCCAGTAACAGTTATTTTCAAATTAGCGTCTGCAAATAATCAAAAGTTATATGGCAAAGTATTGCGTTGTATCAAACAAGATACCGGTTGCTTTGAAATTGCTTTAGTGCTTGATAAAGACATTTGATATTTTTATAACAGGTTGTAAAAATAGCGTTTGTTAACACTTGGTTTAGTGTTTTAATCAAGCGCTAAGTAGTATTTAGGAAGAAAAAAATATGATGATATTAGTGGGCGGCGAAAAAGATGCTTAGTGTCTTATTGAGCGAAAAAAATCATTGGATATACAAAGAAAACCTTTTAGACGAGCGACATTAACCCTGAGTGAAAATACCATAGAAAAATTACAACAATTGGCTGAGGATACAGATCTTGCGAAGTTTCATATTATTCGTATGCTAATTGATGAGTTATCGAGTAAAGAACAAGAAGAGCAAATTAAGATATTATTTCAATCTGATGTTGGTTAATCGACCTGGTTTTTTACTGGTTTGTTGACAGATCAAACAGAAAAGTATCAAAAAACTACCAAAAACTTACCCGTGCGGTGAGTTTTTTTGCTATTGTTGTCGTTGTAACTCATTGATTAATAATTGTTAAATGTGAGTGGCAGTCTTTTTATTATCTTTTTACGCTTAGGGCTAGCATTAATAATTCAGTTTCTCTATAATATGCCACCTTTTTCAGGATCCTGAGGCGACGGTCTTGGGGAATGCCCTTAGAAGAAATAAGCTCGAGCTAAAATTAATTTTGGAGTACTCAAATGTCTAAAGTTTGCCAAGTAACAGGCAAAGTGCCAATGGTTGGAAACAACCGTTCACATGCAAGAAACGCGACTCGTCGTCGTTTTTTACC
>SPKZ01013496.1_pt1 | contig 22024 bp, 21 predicted proteins | sample 2456571 | NCBI WGS metagenome assembly SPKZ01 (sample SAMN11192286, study PRJNA482655) | marine metagenome | biome: ENVO:00000447; feature: ENVO:00000244|ENVO:00000211|ENVO:00000569|ENVO:00002023; material: ENVO:00002151; isolation source: ocean water from marine abyssalpelagic zone ... | reverse complement strand
CCAGAGCGTACATCTTTAGTGCAGGTGATTCTTGGTATTTTACAAGGCTCTGTCAGTGAACACATTATCGTTAATTCAATAGATGAATATGGTAAACGAGCTAATTTTATGCCGCGTAGCCTAAGCCGAAAAAAAGATAAGCGGGTAGAAATTGAAAGTTTTAATCTGCAAGCGTGGGCATTATCAGAAACGGCTGGCCAGCAATTTATCCAAACCTTAAAGAAGGCGGCAGAGTCTTGGGGTCTTGAAGTTTTAGATAGTAATGTTGCCGCACGAACTGGGCCGTTAAATTTAGAGGGTTTTACGGTGACATTGCGCATTGTAAAGTTAGTGAGTGCTGAGTCTTTATCAAATAGGACACTGCTATTATGAACAAGTTGGCAAAGTTAACCACAAGTGAACAGATCTTAATTGCGATCACTGTACTTGTTATTATTTTTGGTGCTTATAGCCTATTGCGATTTATTCCAAAATATCAAGATATTACTTCACTAGAGCGCAGCGCTGAAAAAACAGCACGCAAGCTTTTAAAGGCCAGAATTCCTAATGAACCTGATCAAGATGTTCAACAACTTATTTCACAGTTAGATGATCAAGAACAAGCCATGACACTCATTAGTAATATGGCGACTAGTGTGCAACAACGTCTGGCGCCGATAGACTCCCAAGAACTGAGAGTATTGGTTTCTCAACTAGCACGTGATCTTAAAGTGCGCATTACCGCCAACGAGCGCATTGAAGGTAAGGCACCTGCGGTAAAGGTTATTGCTCAGAAAAAGAGAAAGAAAAAATCAACCACAAAAATTGAAAGCACTAAAGATATCGCATTACCGGCCTCTTATAATTGGCTCGATAGAATGGCGCCTAACACACTCTATTACCGGCCGTTGCAGCGTATTGAACTCGTTGGACAATATCGAAGTATACGTGCATTTATTCAAGAATTAGACAACTTACCTTGGCAAGTTACTGTGGTCAGATTAAAAATAGAGCAACAAGCCATCACCCCATTACGTGGTTATGCTCAAGCCTTAAAAGCTGAACTAGTGTTGGCATTATAGGATGATGATATGCCGTTAACTGACGAAAATTTACTTGAGGCCGGTCTTCATTCAGGGCTTCTTGACACAACAACAATAGATAAACTTAAGGCTGAAGCACGCCGTAAACGTTGTTCTGTTATTGAACTGACACTTGCACATTATCGATTGCCAATCAGTAGCTTACACCGCGCAGTGGCGGAAAAAAACAGCTTGTCTTATTTAGAACCAGCGGCACTCTCTATTGATAACAGCTTAATTAAGAAGTTACCAGCCAGCTTGATTAAGCGTAAGTTAATCCTACCGGTCAAGCAAAACGACAAGGCATTTTTGGTGGTTGCAGATCCCACCGATCGCGCCGCTATAGACACTATTCAACGCTTATTAGGTCAGCTACTGCCACTGGCAATGACCGATATTAACTATCTGAGTTTGCTGATTAAACGACAGTTAAACCGCAATACCAACCAAGCAGCAGATGCTAGTGCAACCGATGAAATTGATCTGGTTAATTTACTCGATGAAATCATCAAAGAAGCCTTTTTAAACAAGGCATCAGATATACATTTTGTTACTGAAGAAGAAGGCCTAAGAGTCAGGTTACGCATTGATGGTAAGTTACGTGATTACCCAATAGAAGCCGATGCAAGCATAGCGGCCGGCTTAGTGTCTCGTATAAAAGTGCTAGCCAACTTAGATATTGCCGAGCAACGTCAGCCACAAGATGGTGGCTGCAGTTATAAATTGGCGGCGCCCATCAATAGCGAATTTAATATCCGTGTTGCTACGGCACCAACGCGATTAGGTGAACGAGTTACCTTACGTTTATTGGGCCAACAATCGGGCGGTATTACCTTAGCAGCTTTAGGCATGTTAGCCGCTGATCTTAAGCAGTTCAGACAAGCCATTAAAAAACCTTATGGCATGATTTTACTGACCGGCCCCACAGGCAGTGGTAAGTCGACCACCTTGTGCGCTGCCTTACAAGAAATCAATAAACCTGATATTAATATTATGACCGTTGAAAACCCAATTGAATATGTTATGCCTGGGATATCACAAATACAAACCGGTTTAAAAATCAGCTTTGCCGAGGCATTACGATCATTACTTAGACATGATCCTGATGTGTTAATGGTAGGAGAAATTCGCGATTATGAAACCGCTGACGTCTCAGTAAAAGCGGCAATGACCGGGCACTTAGTGTTTTCAACCTTACATACCAATAATGCTGTGAGCGCAGTCACACGATTGATTGATATTGGCTGTGAAGCTTTTTTGATTGGCTCAACCATGACCGCGGTAATTGCGCAACGACTGGTAAGACGCTTATGTGACAACTGCAAACAAGCAAGACCAGCAACGGATGACGAATTAAGCGAGTTTGATTGTAATGATAAAACCCTGACGTTATTCGACTCAATTGGCTGTGCAAATTGCCAAGGCACTGGCTTTAAAGGTCGCTTAGCTTTATTCGAAACATTGTGGTTTGACGAAAGTTTAGCGCGATTAGTTTCCCAAGGTTGTAGCGAAGAAGCACTAGAGCAAGCAGCAGGACATAACTTAACCTTTATGTGGCAAGATGGCTGTCAGAAAGTACTAAAAGGCATGACCACGCTTGCTGAAGTGCGCGATGTTACCATTGTTAAAACGCATCAGGCGCTAGGAGAGTAACCATGGCATTATTTTCTTATACGGCATTAACTGCCGCTGGTAATGAGTTATCAGGCAAGCAACAAGCCGCTGATATCAATGCTGCGACGCAAGCACTACGAGAGCGCAATTTACGTGTCTTAGCAATAAAACCGGCCCTAGGCCAAGGCGGCTTTGGCGGCCAAGAGAATTTTTCTGACTGGCTCGCTTCACAACGTTCGGTATCACCGTCTGCGCTCATTTTCTTTTTTAGACAAATGGCCTTTATGTTACGAGCAGGTTTAGCCGTAACCGAATCTTTAACATTAACCAACACCCAATTATCGAGTGCACGCTTAAGGTTAACCTCAAAGCTAATGTTAAAAGATATCGAATCAGGCCAAACATTGTCTGCGGCCATGAAAAAACACCCTAGTGTCTTTCCTGAAATGGCAGTTAACCTAATGGTCGCCGGTGAAAATACCGGAGATTTAGACGCGATTATGGAACGGTTAGCGACGCATTTAGAAAAAAAGGCGGCACTGCGTGCGCAAATGATTAATGCCATGATTTACCCCGTTATTGTGGTTATTGCCGCCATTGGTGTCGCGGCTTTTATGATGCTAAAAATTATTCCTAAATTTGCTGATTTTCTGCTGGGGCAGGGAAAAACATTGCCAGCATCAACTCAGGCATTAATTGATACTTCTGATTATATTCAACAAAATGGCATTTGGATTATTGCAGTAGCAATAGTATTCATTGTACTGCTACTACTGTCTTATCAAACCAAACGTGGCCGGTTAAGCATTGATTACCTTTCACTGCGCATTCCGGTGATTGGCCCCATGCTAACCACCGCTTCTATGGGACAAGTCACCTGGGCTTTATCAACCTTGTTAGCCAGTGGTGTCACTGTATATCAGTCATTAAAAGTAACCGGGGAATTATTAACTAACCGCGTATTTTCAGACAAAATGCATCATGCAGCGAAGAAAGTGTTAACGGGTAAAGATATGGCAAGTAGCCTTCAGCATCCTAGAATTCCTGTGCTGGTGACACAAATGATTGCCGTTGGTGAACGCACCGGTAGCCTAGATCAAATTTTACAAGAAATGGGCGTTTATTATGAGCAACGTCTTGATACGGCGGTTAAACGTATGACTGCGCTAATCGAGCCAGTGATGATTTTAGTTATTGGCGCGATGGTGGGCTTTGTTTACTACGCTTTTTTTCAAGCTTTATTTTCATTGGTAGGCGGATAGTAATGCACTTTAAATTAGATAAAAAATCACTTTGTAGACTGTTCATTATTATCAGCACGAGCTTAGTGCCATTAAAAATAAATGCGCTGCAAATACACTCCTTACAAACACACTCATTACCAACAAATAAGGCGATGAATGCTCAACAACAATATGAAGCCATTCGAGCGATACGGGATCCATTCACGCCCAGCTCATTAATGTTTGATACGATTTTAATCAAAGGTAGTGCATCAGGTGCTGCTGGCTATGGGTTTATGCGTTCACCTTCGAAGGCTAACTTACCCACAATGCGCCTGCGTGGTTATACAAATAAAGATGATACGCCTGTTGCCTTATTAGAGGTCGATGATGATCGCACCTATTTAATTCACGAAGGTGATGAAATAAATATTGACCCTGCTACCCCTAATAGTGCCATTCGCATTACTAAGATCACACGTTTTAGTGTCACTGTAGAAGCCGGCATGCTCGGTTCAATTAGAGTTCAAAGGTAATTACGTCAGATGAAACAGCTTATTTTTATCGTTAAAATTATATGTTTATTACTGCATTCTCAGTCAGTTATAGCCTCGGATAAAGTAAAGGAGATAGAGTTTAATGATACCAACTTGATTGATGTGGTGCGAATACTGTCTGAATTATCAAGCAGTAATATTATTGCCACGCCAGCAGCGACGAAGAAAAAAGTAACTATTCATTTGAAAAACATCACGGTTGAAAATGCCTTAAAGTCGATAAGCCGCATTACTGATTTATGGTTTCGTTTTGATGATGACACCAATACCTATCGTTTAATGACGCGCGAAGAATATGCGAAAGATTTGGTGGTACGTGAAAGCGAACATATTGAAATATTTAAGGTAAGAAATGCCAATGTCAGAATTATTGCGCAATCCATTGAAGACTTATACGGCAGTCGCGTTATTTTATCGCTAGGTGAGCCGGTAGAAGGCGGCTCAAGTAGCTCATCGCGTAGTAACACTAATAGTAATTCGACCCGTTCATCCAGCAACGTTAGAAACTCTCGCTCAACCAATAAAAATAATAGTTCATCTCGCGCTAGTCGCGGCTCAAAAAATAAATTGTTTGATACCAGTCAATTAACCATTGATCAATTTGAACTGCTTTCGCAGAAAATAACCGGCTCGACAACACTAAATGCTCAGGTATTAGCACAAGTTAGTGCGCAGGTTCAGCCCATCTATATTACCGTTAATAACGAGCACAGTATGATTATCGTCCGCACCGATGATAAGACTGTACTCAAGTCAATCGATTATTTAGTCAAGAAAATGGATATTGCCGTACCGCAAGTGATGTTGGAGATGAAAATAATCAGTATTGCACTGGGTAATGACTTTACCTCTATATTTAATTTTGAATTACAGCCTAGCGGTAATAATCAGTCCATTCGCCCAATCAAACTTGGCAATAATGCCTTACCTAATTCAGGATCTTTTGTTTATGAGTTTTTAAATAGCCGTTTACGGGCCAATATTGAATTTTTAGAAAAAAACAAACGGATCAAGGTATTATCAAACCCGATGGTGTTAGCGTCTAACCATCGCCAAGCAGAGCTGTTCATTGGTGAAGAGAGTTTACTTGTTCGTGGCTTTACCTTTAACCCTGCCACTATAGATAATGGTCTAGTTATTTCACCTGCCTATATCGAAACCGAAACAGAATTACAAGAAATAGGCATTACCTTACGTATTGTGCCAAGGATCAATGCCGATAATACGGTGACCTTAGCAATTGAACAAGAAAGCTCAGAAATTAACCCTGGCGGTGCTAGCCTGCCTATTAGTGATGGTATCGGTGGTATTTTAAATTTACCAGTCGACACTGTTATTTCCTCACGACTAACCGGCACCGTAGTGGCAAGAAATAATTTAACCGTGGCTGTGGGCGGTTTAATTAGACATAAAAAAACCAGTCATATTCAGAAAGTGCCGATTTTATCTGAGATCCCTATTTTAGGTAATCTCTTTAAAAGCACCGTTGAAAGTGAACAAGAAACAGAAATGGTATTATTAATAACACCCAGAATCCTTATACGTGCGGATGAAAGTGAACGAATAAGAAAAACTGATAATCGTTTTTATCAAGATCTCAATCGTGGTCATCCTGATGTGGTCCCATTTGAAAATAAGTTTATTGGTAAAAAAAAGCCGGTAACAAAATTGCCCGCTGAAATAGATAAACAACAGCTGTATATGAGTATGAATCAATATGCAGCGAAAACAGTACGCATAGCGGCTATTGATCGCATAAGAAGTGGAGACTATCAATCGGTTAGATTTAGCAATGAGAATATAGATGATTTATTTAATGACACAAAATCCAACTTTAACAGCAATTCTAGCCCCAACGCTAAACTCAGTGTAAAAGCCGTTGCTAGTTGGCAGCGTGACAACCTATTTATTACCGTAATTGAGGTTATTAATAGCTCGACACAAGCTGTAACGGTAGATTATCAACATATCACGGGGCGCTGGCTGGCATCTTCTATAGAAAATAGCGCCCTAGGAGCGAAAAACAGTGCAAATGATAGAACCTATTTATATTTAATCTCGCCGTTATCATTTGATGAGTCACTTGCTAATGGCCAATAAAAATAATTATCGGCTTATCGGCCTTTCATTGCTTTTATCAAGCCCAATGGTTTGGTCTGCAGCGCCCTTAACTATGCATATTTTTGAGGATAAAAAAAAACAACACCATCAGCCCAGTGACTCAAGTCCCTCCCTTGAAAATGCATATTTTTACCCAGCAAAAGTCAAAAGCAATGACTGAACAAGTGACTAAAAAAACTATTCCAACGTCCTTACTTAAAATGCACGTCTTTGATAACTCACCAACAATAAAAACAATGCAGTTGTCGCTGAACGTTATACAAGAGCCGCCCCTGAAGAACGAGAAAAAGTTGCTTTATCCTATGTGAACTTGGCAAGTTATATCAAAACAGGTTATCGACGAGACGATCTTAATTGGTCTATTGCCGGGCCAGATGATTCACCTAATATATTGTCAGAGCTAACGTGGACAGATATTGAAATGGCCACAATAAGTGCTGGTACTACTTTAATTTTTGAATCGAATTGGTTGCTCAATTTAGAGCTTTTATTTGGCCGTATTTATCACGGCGATAATCAAGACTCGGACTATTTAGGCGATAATAGAACGCTGGAATTTTCTCGTTCCAATAATAGTGGCGATAAAGGTTCAGTATTAGACATATCAGTTGCTACTGGATATAACTGGACAGTACCTTTTAAAAAATACTCAACTTACCCTAATATTGAGTTTAGACCTCAAATTGGCTTAAGTTATTATTCGCAAAACTTAACCATCACAGATGGTAATAAGACAGTTTCTGAATATATTAATAAGGTTCCTTTGGGGCCGTTCCCTGGAGCAAAAACTACTTATGATGCAACCTGGTTTGGTCCTTGGCTAGGTTTAAAAAGTAAGTTTAACTTAACAGAGTCATTTTCACTGAGCTTAAACCTTGAATACCATTATGCAAAGTATGACTCAACGGCAAACTGGAATTTACGTGCAAATTTTGCCCACCCTGAAAGTTTTACTCAACAAGCTGATGGCTATGGCTTAATTGGTGATGTTGCGGGGGAATATAAATTGAATACACAACTATCTTTAAATTTGTTATTAAGATATCAAGATTGGCAAGCCCATGATAATGGTATTGATAAAGTATTTTTCTCTGATGGCGAGACCTTCAGCACAAAATTTAACGGCGTTAATTGGCAGTCGTTTGCTGCTAATATTGGTGTTGTATTTAGTTTTTGAGCTTGAATTTTTGAATTTAAGCTCACTATAGATGGTTAGCCTACATATAAAAATACTCGCTACTCGCTACTCGGGTATTGCGTCAACTAACACTTTGAACTGTTTTTTTCTAAAAAAAGTAAAAATTCATCTTTAGGCATTGGTTTAGCATAGTAAAAGCCTTGAACTTCATCACAACCGAGTGCTATTAAGCGCTCTTGCTGTTCAATCTCTTCAATACCTTCAGCAATAACTTTAAGATTCATTTTTTTACCTAAATCAATAATCGTTTCAGCAATAACTGACTGGCCGTCTTTAGCTATATTGGTAACAAAAGTCCGATCTACTTTAAGGCGATCTAAAGGTAATTTTTGCAAGTAACTTAATGAAGAAAAACCCGTGCCAAAGTCATCAAGCGCAATACTAATACCATAGGATTTTAACTGTTCTAATGAATCAATAATCACCTGAGGATCATCCATCAAAATATTTTCAGTGATTTCTAATTCTAATCGGCTCGGTTTTATTTGATGTCTTTCAATGGCATTCAGTACTGTATCAACAAAATTACCCCGCCTAAATTGTGGAATGGATACATTCACTGAAATAGTTATATCGTAGAAGTTTTTCTCTTTTAATAACTTTATCTGGGCGCAAGCTTGATTAACAACCCAATCACCAATTTCAACGATTAATCCTGAGTATTCCGCTAATGGGATAAATACTGCGGGAGAAATAAAATTACCATCCGCCGTACGCCAACGAAGTAACGCTTCTGCACCAATAACTTTTCCAGAGCTTAACGATAACTGGGGTTGGTACCATAACTCAAGTCGTTTTTCAGCAAAATCAGTACGTAATTGCCTGATCATATTCAAGCGCCATTGCGTTTCATCTTCCAAGTCAGGATTATAATAAGCAAAATGCTCTAAGCGCTTTTTCTTAGCTAGATTTAAAGCAATATTAATTTGATTTAACACTTTAACACCGCTGCTATTGGCATGCTCTTTAGTGCAAAAGCCAAAACAAGCATTAATAGGAAGCTTTTGTTCGCCAGCAGTAAAAGGCTCTTCAAATAAGTTAATCAAGGTTTCAGGTGATAAATAGTCAGAGGAGCCAATAATGCCAAAAACATCTGCACCAACACGAGCCACCTTACAGCTACCATTCAAACCTTGTATACGTTGTGCAACGGCTGATAAGAGTTGATTGCCAACATCTTGCCCTAGTGCATCATTCACATCGCTAAAATGGTTTAAATCAATAAGTGCTGCAACATCATTGTTGCAATCACTTTTGACAAATTCATCCAGTAACCGGACAAACGCCAGTCGATTAGGTAAATTTGTTAAGCCATCTTTATAAGCTGCATTGTTAAGTTTTTGAAATAAATGTACGTTTTCGTAACCTATCGCAACCCCAGATAGAAACACTTCTAGTAATTGCTTTTGCACATCACTAAGCGGCTCAGTTAAAGTAAGATAAATTACCGCTCGATAACTGCCCTTTGCTAAATATAAGCAGAGGGAATCATCTAAGTATTGATGGGATTGCTGAGTAAAACATGTTTTTACTTGCTGATTGATTTATTCATTTTTTAAGGTTTCTAATTTTTGCTTTGCTAAAACAGCAGAAAATCCTCGTTGCGCAATAACATAAAAACTTAGATCATTAGCATTTTCAATAATTCCCTGACCTCGAGCACAAAATAAACAATCCCTCCCTTGAGCTATTAATTGAGTTAACTGCTTTAAAGTACCTTGCGTGTATTCAGTAATAGAATGTAGTTCGAGTAAACGAGAAGAGCCTGAAACAATTTTTTCTAACCCTTGACGACTTTCGTTAACGATAGCAATTTGTTGGTAAGAGCGAATAGCCGCATAGACTGTAGTGACTAATTTTCGACGGGTAAGCTCTGTTTTAGTTTTGTAATCATTTATATCGTATTCTTTAATAACACTTTCTTCAGGAGCATAACCAGGTTGGCCTGTTCTTAATACAATACGAATATCTTGTCGTTGTAATTTTTCACGAATATGTTTAACAACACGTAAACCAGCATCATCCGTTTCCATAACAACATCAAGTAACACTAAAACAATATCTTGGTTTTCTTCAATTAATTTACAAGCATCTTGTCCAGAATAGGCATGAAGGTATTCTAGGCGACGACCTAGTACAATTAAATCAGATAGTGCTAACTGGGTAACTGAATGAATTTCTGGATCATCGTCAACAATAAGAACTTGCCATGCTTCTCCGCCGCTACCATCTAAAATTTCATCTTCATCACTATCATCGATAAATAAGAAGTCATCGTGTGAATTTTCTGATGCTTGCATACTGCCCTCAAGTAATTAAAATGCCTATTAACTATACATTAAATAAATCGATTAAAACTAGTTACGTTTATGCCGAGTTATTTACACAACTATAACTTAACTATACCTTAATGCTACTTTTTTACGTTTTTCTTTCGTAAAACTAGCCTTTCTTTTTTCACATACTAAAGTCCTTTTGACATTATTAAATAAATCCATACAATTATTTTTTCTATTTGCTATGGTTACCAAGATAAGGTGCTAATAAAAAATAAATAATTTACTTTTTATATTAATTAAAAATCATGTCATTTCTCAGGGTTAGGGAAGGAAAAAATGAACACAGATAAAACCTCAGTTATTGTGATGGACGGGCAAAATGAAAACAATAACAACCTTCCTGTCGAAAGTAGTGATCCTAAAAAAAAGTCAACCGATTCCCCTATACACGAGCAGTTTTTCAAAATAACGCAAAAATTTGGTCTTGAAGCGGCGATTATGCCTATTGAAAAGCAAATGCCGATAGAAGATCGCAGCACCAAGCGCGAACGATTGGCAAGCCTGCGTAAACAAAAAAACATTGAAACCATTATGGAGAAAACCTTTGCTTATTGTGCGAATAAATCGATTGATAAAAGAACAGACTTAGATTGGTTTGATCGCTATATTGCCTTAGCAGAGAATGTAAGTAATAAAACCATGCAAGATTTATGGGCTAAAATATTAGCGGGTGAATTATATCGCCCCGGCTCGTATTCGCTCAAAGCATTAAAAATATTTCGTGATATGAGCATTGTTGATGCAAAATTACTTGCTAAGGCTTGCTCTTTAGCAGTAAAAGATCAAAGTAAAAAAAATATACGTATTATTTCAGGTGCCTACCAACAGCCAGGCATATTTAATTTTTTTGATAAAGACAGGCAAAAATACATTAATTTAAGTCACTTTGGTTTAAATTATGCTGACATATTATCATTAGCTGACAATCATTTACTTTATCAACAAGAAAGTGAATCGAGTATCATGGCCAGTGGTGATACTCTCAATTTTAACTATAATGGTTTACCGTTAAAATTAAATGGCAAAAGAACCAATACTGCTTTACAGTTTTATAAGTTTACCCCGATAGGCGCCGAGTTAGCGCATTTGATCAGCGATAAACCCAACGATGATTTTTTTGCTATGTTAAAACAGCAGCTCAGTCATCATTTTGAGATAAATGTAACAACCCCTTCAGGATAAACGGTAAGCCCTTAGTAACTACCAACTCGTCGCTTAAATTCCGTCACCGTCCGTATGTAAACCACATTCTCTTTGTCCTGGACCAAAGCGAGTTTCACTTTCATCCATCCCTAAAGTTAGTGGCTTAGTACTGTGAACATCGCCAACCGATACATAACCTTCATCCCATAACGGGTGATAAGGTAAGTTATGCTTAGTTAGATACTGATGAACATCTCTATTATGCCAATCAATAATTGGATGCACTTTAAAACGACCGCGTAATATACCCACTACTGACAAACCTTGTCTATGCTCAGATTGTTGACGACGCACGCCAGAAAACCAAGTACCACAGTTTAGCTCAGATAAACCACGCTCTAGTGGTTCAACTTTATTTTTTCTGTTGTACTGCTTTAACGCTTCATCGCCTTGTGCCCATTGCTCGCCATATTTTGCTAATTGCCAAGCGGTACTTTCAACCGCGCTATACACGTGTAAATTTAAATTTAAACGTTCAGTTAATTGCTCAATAAAACGATAAGTCTCTGGAAATAAGTGTCCCGTATCAGTAATTAATACAGGTACATTCGCATCTACTTGCGTCATCATATGCAGCATAACGGCCGATTGAATACCAAAGCTAGAAGACAAGACAAACTGGCTTGGCAGGTTTTCCATTGTCCATTCAATACGGGCAAGCGGAGACTTCTTCTCTAAATCATCATTCCACTGCGCTAACCAAGGTTTAGGCAAAGAAGCAGGAAAACGGTTATTTATCGGCGCCTTTACTATTGGTGCACTATTTACCAAAGCAATTGGTTTGGTAGGTACTAATGAACTAGTCATCATAAAAATCCCTGACACTTATTTTAACTTCATTAACAATACCAACACGGACAACGAAATCACCAAACGCTTCAGCGTTAATTCGCTCTGCTGACCAACGAGCAGTCAAAACATCTATTTCAGTTAATATACCAGCTTCATCAACATTTTCTTTATAAAGCTTTGGTACTCGTGAGCCGGCTAAGTCACTACCTAAATACATATTGTATTTACCCGGTCCTTTACCTACTAAACCAATTTCAGCCAACATCGCTCGACCACAACCATTAGGACACCCAGTAACACGAAGAATAATACTTTCATCACCGAGATCATTTTTGGTTAAAATTTCTTCTACATCATCAACTAATTTTGGTAAATAGCGCTCAGCTTCTGCCATCGCTAATGGACAAGTAGGAAACGCAACACAAGCCATTGAGTTTTTACGTTGATTCGACGTGGTATCATTTAACAAACCATGCGTACGAGCAAGTTGTTCAATTTGCGCTTTGTCGGCTTCAGCAACACCAGCAATGATGATGTTTTGGTTAGCGGTTAAACGGAAATCACCTTGATGCACAGCGGCAATTTTTGCCATACCTGTTTTTAATGTTTTATCTCCGTAATCAAGTATACGGCCATTTTCAATAAATAAGGTTAAATGATGCTTACCGTCGATGCCTGCAACCCAACCAAAGCTATCGCCGCGGTGGGTAAATTTATAAGGACGTGATTCGCCAAATTCAATACCCGCTCTACGTTCAACTTCAGTTTTAAAAGTATCAATACCAACTCTGTCTAAGGTGTACTTAGTTTTAGCATTTTTACGATTAACACGATTACCCCAGTCACGTTGGGTAGTTACTACCGCTTCGGCCACAGCTAGAGTATGCTCAAGAGAGATAAAACCAAAATCGTCGGCACAACGAGGATAAGTTGAGTTATCACCATGAGTCATGGCTAAACCACCACCGACAAGTACATTAAAACCAATTAACTTGCCATTATCACTAATGGCAACAAAATTTAAATCGTTGGCATGTAAATCTATATCATTATTTGGCGGAATAACCACCGTCGTTTTAAACTTACGCGGTAAGTAAGTACTGCCTAAAATAGGCTCAACTACTTCGTCTTCAGTAGTTTCTACACGTACTTCATCTAACCAAATTTCAGCATAAGCACGGGTTTTCGGCAATAAGTGTTCACTTAATTTAGTCGCCCATTCATAAGCTTCTTGATGTAATTCAGACTCAACCGGGTTAGAAGTACATAGCACATTACGGTTCACATCACCGGCAGTGGCAATAGAATCAAGACCAATGCTATTCAGTGTTTGATGCATTAATTTAATATCTGGCTTTAACACCCCATGAAACTGAAACGTTTGTCGGGTGGTTAAACGAATACTGCCATATGATGTATGATCATCAGCAAACTTATCAATACCAAGCCATTGAGTCGGAGTAATAACACCACCGGGCAAACGGGCTCTAAGCATTACATTATGTAATGGCTCAAGCTTTTGTTTTTGGCGTTCGGCGCGGATATCTCTATCATCTTGCTGATACATACCATGGGTACGAATTAACTGAGAATTATCACTGGTAAAACCACCAGTCATTCTGTCTTGTAAATCGATGGCAATAGTGCCACGCAAATAATCACTTTCCGCTTTCATACGTTCATTGTCGGCTAGTTTACCTTCAACGATAAGTACTGGTTTTTCTTGGCTGCTATCGGCTGTGTTAGCTTTATCGTTGCTCATTAGTAAACATCCTTCTGGTAGCGTTTATTACTACGTAAATCTTTTAAATATTGCTCTGCTTGTTCGCTGCTTAAATTACCTTGCTCGGCAATAATATCAAGAAGCGTTTGGTGAACATCTTTTGCCATACGATTGGCATCACCACAAATATAAAGATGGGCACCACGTTCAAGCCAGGCATAAACCTCACTTGCATTTTCTTTTAATCGGTCTTGTACGTATATTTTTTGTGCTTGATCACGAGAGAAAGCAACATCCATACGTGTTAGCAAGCCAGATTTAAGGTAGTTCTGCCATTCAACTTGATATAGAAAATCTTGAGTAAAGGTTTGATCACCAAAAAACATCCAATTATCACCGCTAGCTTCATCAGCTTCACGTTGTTGCATAAAGGCTCTAAATGGCGCAACACCCGTACCAGGGCCAATCATAATAACCGGGGTGTTATTGTCACTAGGTAAGCGGAAGTTATCATTGTGCTCAACAAAAACATGTACTTGCTGACCATCTTCTAAACGGTTGGCTAAGAAGCCTGAAGCGCCACCTGAACGAGGTTCACCGTTTGCATCGAAACTCACTAAACCAACGGTTAAGTGAACTTCTTCTTCGACTTCAGCTTGACTCGAGGCAATAGAGTATAAACGTGGCGTAATTTTGCGTAGTGCCTCAACAAAAAATTGTGGATCAATTTCAGTTTTAGCCGCTTTTACCACATCGATAATTTGATGTTCTCCAGCGTATTCTCTGGCGGTATTTTTATCGGCTGCAATCGCAGTAAGTTCTTTATTTCCAGAAATTTTCGCCCAAAACTCAACAAATGCTGGTGCGGTTTGTGTGATTTCCAATTCTGTAGTTAAAGCATCAGTTAGTGTAAATACCTGATTTGCACCATCGACTTTTAGCTTAACTTTTTCTTCACCAGTCAGCTTTAACATAGTTATTAAATCAGCGACTAAGTTAGCGTCATTTTCAAACCAAACACCTAACGCATCGCCTACTTGGTAAGTTAAGCCAGACTTGCCTAAATCAATTTCAATATGGCGAACATCTTTAGCTGAATCACGACCGGTGATTTTTTGGCTTAAAGAGAACTCTGCAGCATAAGGGTTTTGTTTATTGTATTGGCTTTGGGCACCTGCAGTTGGTAAAGCAACAACGGCGGCTAAAGGAGCATCTGTTTGGGTAAGCTCTTCTTTTAAGCTTTCAACTATGTTTAGCGTCCAGCTTTCACTGTCGCTGTCGTAATCAACATCACAATCTATGCGAGGTGTTACTTGTTTAGCGCCTAAAGCTTTTAAGCGCTCGTCAAAGTCTTTACCTGTTTGGCAGAAAAACTCATAACTGCTATCACCTAGCGCAAGAACGCTATAGCTTAAGTTAGGTAATTTAGGCGCTTTTTTACCTAATAAAAATTCATGGAATTCAATAGCATCATCAGGTGCTTCACCTTCGCCATTGGTACTCGCTACAATTAATAAATGAGTTTCATTTTTTATTGATTTTGCTTTATAGTCTGCAGTGTTTTTCAACACAACACTAATGCCTGCAGCTTTTGCGCTTTGTGCAAGTTTGCTAGCAACACCTTTAGCATTACCGGTTTGTGAAGCATATAAAATAGTTAATATTTTTGCTGCAACAGCTGCTGGCGCAGGAGATAACTTAGCGTTCTGCCCTGACTCACTTTTTGCAGCAAGATAACCACTTGCCCAAGCAAGTTGTAATGATGAGTAGCTTGATGTAGCTTGCTGTAGCAAGGCAAGCTGATTCGCATCAAGCGCGCTTGATATGGGGTTTAAGTTTTGCTGTAAAGATAACTGCTCTTGTGGCATGAGAATATTCACCTATAACGATTTATAAGTGCAGGATAAACAATAATGGACAACACTAAAAAGAATAGATAACGATTTTTTATATCAAAAGGTAATATAAGAATGCTGTAGTAATAAAATTTTTAGACAAAAAATAGCTTTACAGCTATGTTTCTCATAACACCTATTTCTCTGAGTTTACAATTATCAAGGTAAAAAGCGTCTCTATATATCTGCTTTTAGTTTTTATTTTTTATTTTTTACTGTAACCAAGGTGCAGTAAAGAAATATTCAGGCATCCCGCCTTTTGCTGAAACTAAAGTATATGTTGAACGCGTTAATATTTTATATCAACGCTATTTGAATACATTGTAAGTCGTCATTTTCCTAACAAAAAAAATTGTCACACCAAAGTGACAACCTACAAATAATAAGATGAGTGCAATTCAATTAAAAATGAATAATTGCACCAGCAAATACACCATCAAAAGTTAAATCCGAATATAAATCATCAATATCATTTAGTTCTAATTTAACAGCACGATAGCCTAAGGTTAAATCTAAATCGATCGCTAAGTTATCGAGCAATTCATAACTAACACCGATTTGATAATCATAAACAGTATTGTCATCGTAGGATAAAAAATTTGCTTCAGCAAAAATATTAAAGCCAGTAAAAGGCAAACCAATAATGGTATTTACATAGAGTAAAGGGATAATGCCTGAAACCGATAAATTACTACTTTGTGTTGTGGCTTGCTCAACTACCGTAATTTGACTTTCAAGATCACGCGCTGTAATACCAAAATCAAAAGTTAACAAGTCACTATCAAACAACTCATAATAAAAAGTATAATCAACATAACTAGCATCGAAAGTAGTGTCTAATGCCGAATTTGCACTATACGTTTCTCCTTCGAAAGTAAAACTGCCCGAAATAGTTGCACCACCGACAGTATCTAATGTTGTTGAAGCTATTTTAATATTAGGAATTAACGGAATTGGATGTTCAATAGCGACAAAAAAACCACCTTGATTTTCGTCATTAAAATCAAATGCTGCTTGATTATCAGATCCTTCACCAAAAGAGCCTTCTGCTTGGTTGGCCCACATGTGGCCACCAATATAAAGCCCAAGTAAAGTATCGGCTTGTGCGCTAGTACAAAGTAATGCTGCTAAGCTAACTGCTATTATTGTTTTTTTCATTACAACTATCCCTTTCTTAGTAGTTCATTTAAATCAATTAATGCGGCATTTGCCCGAGAAATGTAATTAGCCATCACTAAAGAGTGGTTAGCTAACAGACCAAAACCATCGCCATTTAGCACTATAGGGCTCCATAAGGTTTGTTGACTAGCTTCTAATTCACGTATTATTTGCTGTAAGCTGATCTTAGCATTTTTGTTTTCTAAGACACTATCAAAGTCAATTTCTATTGCTTTTAAGAAATGTAATAAGGCCCATGCGGCGCCACGAGATTCATAAAAAACATCATCAAGCTGCCACCAATTAGTTCTTAGTTGTGAATGAGAGGCTTGGGAAGATGATTGCTTCGCCATGTTATCACCGGCTAAATCAGTATTTATTTTGTCTTTACCAACACTAGCGCTTAAACGTTGTGAATAACTGCCTAAACGTTTTTGTACTTCATCAAAATACGCCGTTAAGTTATCAGCTCGAGCGTAAAACTGGGCGTGATCATTTTTAGCTTTACTAATACCGACTAACGCATTTCTGTAGCTGTACAAACTATCAATGGCTTTTCTATATTCAGATTCAGCGCTTGGCATCGCCCAACTTCTATTATCAATATTAAACTTAGGCTGTGCCTTTTTTATATGGATATTTTCTAATGATTGTGATTGCGAGCGACTAAAATCTTTACGGATAACTAATGCCATATCACGTACCATTTCTAGTACACCAAACTCCCACGCAGGCATGTTATCTAAGAATATACCTGGTGGTAAAGCATCGTTAGATAAATAGCCACCGGGCTTATCCAAAATACTTTCCGCTACTTTAATTAATATAGTAGTAGTGGTATACCCAACAACGGGTGCTACATTATCAGCTGTTGCCGCAGTAGTTACTTCGTGTTCAACATCAATGGGGTCTACATCTAAACTCCAATAAACACTAACAACATAAAAAAGCATAAAAACACCAGTAACTGCAAAGCCAATGGTTTTCGCTGAGAAATTCATTTTCATTTTTTACTCCTAGTAACGCCCTAATGATGATGCGAATGTTGTACGGCTAAGTGAGCCTCAATTTTCTGCAATTTGTGTTCCTGCAAAGGGCTATAAACAGGTACTTGTATTGTTACCGGTGACTTATTTGAAAAAATTAAGGTTAGCTCGACTTTTTGCTGCGCTTGTAGGGGGTTTTTAATATCAAAGAACATTAAATGTAAACCTGATGGTTGCAAAACAATGCGTTGCTTAGCGTTGATATCAATAGAGTCTAACTGACGCATACGCATCATACCATCAGACAGACTATGTTGATGGATTTCGATGCGCGGTGAAATTTTACTGCTAGCGCCCAGTAAAGTCACTGTTTTTTCACCTTTATTTTCTATTATCATATACGAGGAAGTAATCGTAGTTCCCGGTATTGAACTGCGTATATAAGCACGTTCTACTGAAATTAATGGCTTTTGTCCTTGTCCTATTTTTTCAGTAGATAACTCATTAGCAACCCCGAAAAAAGAATAAGTACAAAATAGTAATAATAAATATAAATGGCTATTTTTCATCTGTGGCTATACTTCCATTTTAAGAACCCTTAAAGTTTAACTTTATCACTCTTCATAAAGTAACAAAATGACTGACTTAATTATAACGAAAGAAAATCAGGGTGTTTTTACTATTATTTTAAATCGTCTTGATAAAAAGAATGCCTTAAATAATATTATGTATAAAGAACTTGGTCTGCATTTAAACTATGCCAAAAACAATGACAATATACATTGCGTGTTAATTCACGGTGATAAAAACTGTTTTTGCGCTGGTAATGACTTGCAAGACTTTATTGAGTGCTCACAAGATGACTCGCTTGCCGCACTTGATTTTATCAGAATATTAAACGCATTTAATAAGCCGATTGTTGCCGCTGTTGCTGGCGCCACCATAGGCATTGGCACCACGCTATTATTACACTGCGACATGGTAATTGCCGCTAACAATACAAAATTTAAATTACCTTTCACTCAACTAGGCTTGTGTCCTGAAGCTGGCTCAACCTTATTATTAACAAGGCTTATTGGTCAAAACCGTGCCTTTGAATTACTAGTATTAGGCAATGTTTTTAATGCTGAACAAGCCAAAGAGTATGGTATTGTCAATCAAGTTTGCCAACCTAATGAGCTATTAAGCATCGCTGAAAAAACGGCTCTTGCTATTGCTTCTTTACCTAGCGATGCAGTAATGACTAGTAGAAAGCTTATTCGTCAAGCGACGAAATCATCATTAGCTCAAGTAATAGAAAATGAAGGTGATGAGTTTTCTCGCTTAGTTAAAACTGATGCTTGCAAAGAAATTATGTCGATGTTTTTTAAAAGATAACTAATATAACTAATACAGCTAACACAACTGAAGCGGCCAAATACCACTTTCAAATGTCAATGAAGGCTTTTTACTTACTTTTCAAGTTTAAAGCCTCACGCCTCCCCTACCATTACTACTAACTATATTGCGCTTTTTCTTTGCTATCAGCTTTTTTGCGAGTTACCAACCAAATCACCACAGCAATTAATAGTACTGGCCAAAAAACACCTATTGCCACCATAGCAACCGAGCCTAAAATAAGTAAACTAATAAAAATAAACGAGCCAAATACACTTAAGACTATAGCCAAGGCGATTAATACTAAAATAACGGTAGCCACTGCTGATACTCCTATCGCTTTTAAAGGCTCAATTAATTCACCATCCATATAGACCTTAATATCAAGTAGCTCTAAAAAGCTAATACCTAACACATAGGTTAAAAATAACGTGGCAAAAATGGCTAATAGTAATGATTTGAAAAAAGTCATTTTATCCTCTCTTAATAATTAGAATTTGTTGAATTTGAGGCATTATTGATATTTATTTTCTGGCAGTAACACACTAGCAACAACATAAGCCACACCCGTTGCTACGGGTAACATAATTAATGCCACAACAGCGACAACTCTAACGCCAAGGCGTGGATAATCATAATACTTAGCAATTCCGGCACAAACCCCTGATAACTTTTTATGCAAACCATCTTTAGACAAGCTGCTATTAACCGTTTGACTCGATGAATACTCTTCTTCATATAACATTATTTTATTCCTTACTTTCTTCACTATTATGATGCTTAGCAGACAATTAAAGCCTGCCAAACACTGTTGAATAATCAATATTTAATAATTCAATTAAGATCATTGACTTAAGCTAGTTCATTTAAAGTAGCTCACTTAAGGTAGCTAGGCCGCTTTTAGCTTTTTCTTCATTTCAGCTAACGCTTGCTCTACCGTGTCATCTTTTTCTAATTCAGAAAACTGCGCCGTTAAACTTTTATTTTGTGCGGTGTTGTTCATTAAATCATAAGCTTCAACCTGTGCTTCAACTCGGTCTATTTTCTGCTGATAGCGTTCAAATTTACTCATTGCTGCTTCGATGTTGTAAATAGCCGCTTGTTCACGCACCTTTAACCGTACTTGAGCAGACTCTTGGCGAAGGATAAGTGCAGCTTGACGACGCTTAGCTTCCGATAACTTATCCTGAATACGTGAGGCATCATCTTGCACTTGCGCTAAAAATTCAGTTAACTGCTCAGCTTCTTGTTTGAGTAACTGCCATTCATTTTGATACTTATGCTTTTGAGCGAGCGCTGACTTAGCAAGATCTTCCCTATTTTTAGTTAATGCTAACTCAGCTTTACCATGCCAATGCGCCATACTGTCTTGCGCAGATTTAGTTCGACGATAATATGATTTTTGCTCTGCGATATTTTTTGCCGCAACTGCCCTTACCTCGACTAACGTTTCTTCCATTTCTTGAATGATCAAACGGATCATTTTCTCTGGTTGCTCTGCTTTATCAAGCATGCTATTTAAATTGGCATTAACAATATCTGTAAAGCGCGTGAATAATCCCATAACTTCTCTCCTACTTTATTATTAAAACTGCTATTACAATGATTTGTTTTTACTTACTTGCTTAGTTTCTATTAAGCCATTGTCACTTTCGATCTTGATTGGTGCTTTTTGTTCACCGTGTAGCCAAGCTAAAGAGCCGGCAATTGATTCATCAAAAGAAAAATTGATAGTAAAGCTATTTAATTCCGCGGTAATTGATTGTTGCAGTTGCTCACTTAACTCGCTCATCACCTGCTTTCCTTGTGCTATTACTAACTCACTTATTGAATGTTCAATGCTCGTGGATTCAGCTGCATGGCTATTAAGGCTAAATAAAACACTTAGGGTAAGTAATAAAGCAACACTGATATTTTTACCGTTTAAAGTAGTCATTTAAAAATTCCTTCTTGTTTACTTGTTTAATAAATTCGTTAAAGTCACTAACAACGTTTTAGTTGTTATCGTTGGTGAGTTAACTATTACAAGTGCTATGCCAACTATTATATATTTCTTATTACTATGATTTTAAAGGATAAAGTAAAAAATCATGATGGTTGATAGCCATCGAGACATAATATGTCACACGACAAAATAGTTAAATAAACCACAACAATCGTCAAATTGACCACACTAAAGCGACAGTAAGATAACAGTACATATAATATTAAAACCTCTACTATTTAATGCTCCGTTTAGCGGATATGGCGTAAACAGCACTACATTCAAATTGTTTTTAAAATTGAGTTAAGTTAGGGTTAGAGCTTAGTTAGGAACAAGATTGGGCGAGCTATAGAGTTACCAAAAATATGGCGAGGGATAAATAAAATTTAGCTACTCAAAGAATATACGGGTATGGTTGCAAACAAAGTACGATTGAAACATAGCGATTAATCGCTTCTATTGACTAGGGTGATCAGTAACTTGGAGTATCAGTCACTTGGACACTGCTAACTTGGTTGATTTAACAAATAAAAACACTTAGTTTAAGCCGGTTTTTTTTTCAAAGAAGCTAACCAGTAAAGATAAAATAAGCATTGAAAAAACAGGTACCATCATTAAGGTAAATAAAGAGGCGGAAGTTAACATGGAATGTTCCTTTTAGTTATGTTGCAAAGTATTAGCGCGGTTAAAGCCGTTTCATATGTAGGTACATAAGCCTGTTTTTTGAACAGCACTCAAATATCCACCAGTGAAATCACCCCAAATTGATAGAGTCCATCCTTTAAATCTCGCT
>SPKZ01023773.1_pt1 | contig 22026 bp, 13 predicted proteins | sample 2456571 | NCBI WGS metagenome assembly SPKZ01 (sample SAMN11192286, study PRJNA482655) | marine metagenome | biome: ENVO:00000447; feature: ENVO:00000244|ENVO:00000211|ENVO:00000569|ENVO:00002023; material: ENVO:00002151; isolation source: ocean water from marine abyssalpelagic zone ... | reverse complement strand
TGAGTTCAGATTATCCTTACTCTCTTATCCCTCCTTCTTCACCGAAGCTTATCCATCGCTCACACAGAGTGTCACCGTAGATCTCAATAAATTAAGCCATCGCATTGTCGATTATACAAATAGCGATAATCCGCCTATTCTGCATCGCAAAGAAACCATGCTGCCCACACACCACACGAGCTATGAAGAGTTTGAATGCATTACCCAAGAGGGAGAAAATGCGGGGCTCTACGATAACAGTCGTATGATAGGCTTTAAGCAGTCTTGGTTAAGAGTGATAGAGCGGCACGGGTATACGCTGCTCGATGGCAGGTTATTTCGCAGTTCTGCTCTCACGTCGCCAGATAATGGTGAACAAACATCATCGATTGATCGTCACAAAACAGCAATTGTACGCCATGAACTATCGGCACCAATGAAACAGCTCGCCAAGCAAGGTTATCTCAATGGTGACTATACGGTTTTTGATTATGGCTGCGGCCGCGGTGATGACTTAACCGAATTACAGGCTCACGGGCTAGATGCTATCGGCTGGGATCCAAAATTTAGGCCTGAGGACGATAAACTTACCTCAGATCTGGTGAATATTGGCTTCGTGATCAATGTGATTGAAGATCAGGTTGAAAGAAATGAAGCCCTCATAGGCGCGTGGCTACTGACTCAAAAGCTGCTGGTAGTATCGGCTATGTTAGCCAACGACAAATACATCAGCCAGTTCACCGCGTACAAAGATGGTGTCATCACCTCCCGTAACACCTTTCAAAAGTACTATGCACAGGCAGAGCTCAAAGGATATATAGAACGCACGCTGGATGAGAATGCTATCGCCATAGCACCTGGAATTTATTATGTATTCAAAGACAAGATTGAGGAACAGCGCTTCCTCTCTGGACGCTTCAAGCGACACCATGCCTGGAAACAAATCACAGCACCGACTCCCACGAGTGAAGAGCAAGCCAGATTACTGTTTAGCCGGCACCATGAGTTACTCAATCGATTTTGGGATCGGTGTTTACAACTGGGTCGATTGCCGGTACAGGAAGAATTTTCTGAGATAGCAGATATAAATTCAGCCCTTGGTAATGCCAAGAAGGCGCTCAAGTTACTACTCCAAGTTCAGGGTGAACAGGCTACTAGCGAATTTGAAGCTGCGATTGAGATGCGTCGAGAAGATCTACTAGTGTACTTCGCTTTATGTCAGTTTGAGCAGCACAAAGGCTACCAACATCTACCCGAAGAGCAGAAACGTGACATCAAGGTGTTCTTCGACACTTATAGAGTGGCACTGGCCGAATCAAAAACTTTACTTTACCGTATCGCCAATACTGAAGAGATTAAGCTGGCCTGTATTCAAGCACATGAATCGCTACCAGCCAGCAAGCTAAACCTAGGCCACTCACTCGAACTCCACAAAAAATTCCTGCCTTATCTACCTGCGCTGTTACGGGTATACGTAGGCGCCGCGGCACAACTCTACGGTGAACTAGATGAAATAGATTTAGTAAAAATCCATATCACCTCAGGCAAAGTCAGCTTTATGGGATACGATGACTTTGATACCAGCCCTTTGCCCACCCTACGTGAACGTATCAAGGTAAAAATGTGGCAGTTGGATGTGGATTTTTTTGACTATGTAGAAAAAGACCACCGACCACCACTGATATACAAGAGCCAGTTTCAGGATGAAACATTCGAAGACTTCAACAAACAAATTTCATTTGATAAACGATTGAAGAAAGAGGATATTTTTGAAGACAACAAAAGGCCCTGTAACTTGAGTGCTGTCACATCGAGCTTGAAGCAAAAAGGCCTTGAAATTCGGGGCTACCGCTTTTATAAATTAAACTAGATCGAATTCAAAGTCATAGATTGGAATATGACTAGTTGAAACTCCAATACCTTTATCGATCATAATTTCGGCAAGTGTTTCACCATCAATTAGCACGATTGGAACACAGCTCCTCTTGAACGCCGCATCCTTAGCTTCTTGAGTAAAGGAGCTGGTGGTTATAAAAATCCCCTGCTGATAATCACCTTGAATAGCCCCCCGAAACCGGTCAATATCTGGTCGTGAGATTTTAGAGGAACGTTTATATCGCTTGCATTGGGCTGCAACGTCCAGTTGAGAAATACCTACTTCCAGCTTCCCAAAAGCATCTATACCACCGTCACGACCACGAGTTGTAACTTGCATTTCATCAAAACCATAACGCTCTAAAAATTTGCTGCAAAAAGATTCAAACTCATCAGGTTCTAATGCATATAAATGATCAACTATACGTGCCACTGTATCGCGTTTTAACTTTATGGCAAGTTCTTTGACCAACGCTAAACTGTCTACCGGTTTACTATGTATAGATGGCTTAGATACGCTGCCTAACACTTGAAACTCACCACTTACATTTTTGCTAAAACGCTTAATTTTAGCTTCTGAGCCCCAAGTTGTTGCATCAGAATGACGTTCCATTTGTATACGAAGGACAGCAATAGGATCCTTCGCGCCAAATTTATAAAGTTGCCTTTCCATTATTTTGACATAAGTTTGCTTAACTGTAGAAGGTTTACCTATGAGGTAGATAGCTTCTACCGCAGCTTCTACAATAGTTAATTTACTTGTCACAATAATTGCTTAATTCTTTCAGATACTTGAGCTAATGGTACATCATCAGTCATATGACTCCAAGACATTCTTATTGAACCATTTATCTCTTTTTCATCCATCCCCATGGCGACTAAAACATGACTTGGAATATATGAGCTAGAGGTACAAGCGGAACCATTAGAAACTGCAATTACATCCTTAAAAGCAACCATAGCTGCTTCGGAATTAAGACCTGGTATAAAAAAGTTTACGACATAGTCTGAAGTCTCAATACCATTAATTTTGGCGCCTAGATCTTTCAACATTTCTAAAACTTTTTCTTTAATGGCACATACCTGATTTTTTCGTGCTTCAGCATGTTTAATAGCAAGCTCACTACTCAAACCAAGTGCAGCAATAAGCGGGACCGCTAACGTCCCCGGACGTAACTTTCTTTCTTGCCCGCCACCAAACATAATTGGCGTTAAAGGTGGTTTAATAAACCCACGTTTACGCATAACCAATGCGCCAATGCCTTTAGGTGCATAAATTTTATGTCCGCTAATACTGATCAAGTCTATCCGTTGATGTTGCAACGGATCAATATACTTGCCGTAGCCCTGTGCAGCATCTACGTGAAAGAACGCATCGTGCTCACTCAACACCTCAGTAAATAATTCAATAGGTTGAATGCAACCAGTTTCATTATTCACAAACATAATGGACACTAATAACGTATTTTTACGTAAAGCATCAGCTACATCTTGAGCTTCTATTAACCCATCTTTATTAGGTTTTAGTCTAGTGACTTCAAAGCCTCTCTTTTCCAACTCTAAAATAGGTTCTAGTACAGCTTTATGTTCAATTTCAGTAGTAATGATATGAGTTTTATTAGTTTCTCTACCATGCTTCTCTAAACCAAGAATGGCAATGTTATTACTTTCTGTAGCACCACTGGTAAAAATAACCTCTGATTTACCTGCACTGACTACATCTGCCACCTGCTGTCGCGATTTTTCAACATATCGTTTCGCATCAGTACCAAATGTATGGGTTCGACTACCTGCATTGCCATATTCTTCAACCATCAATTTGTATACTAAATCGGCAACAGGTTTGATGACCTGAGTTGTTGCATTGCAGTCTAAATATAAAGCCATTTAAAAATCCTGTTTAGGTGAAAACTAGCAAGACAAGCCCGTCTTTTTCAGCTATTCTACCGCCCTGTTCGTACGAACACACGAACAATTTCTTACGAACAACAAACATCCATAAATAGTGATAGTAGACAATGAACCCAATAATTTCAGGCACGTCTTTTCCCGCTATTCGGGGCATCCAATCTGGTCACGAATATTATATCGTTATGTGCCCACTAAAAAGACTTAAAAAAGTTTTTACTTTTGATGAAGGTGCACTTCCTGTTGAAGCTAGAGCTCAGCGATGCCTCAATATCGACCGCATACCTGAAATCACCAACTATATTCTTAACCAACGTGATAATTATGTCTTCTCTGCTATTACCGCTTGTATTGACGGTGAAAGTACATTCACACCAATTGGTGAACAGCCTCACGAACAAAAAATCGGCTCACTTATCATAGATGAGGATGCTGACGTTTTCATTACGGATGGACAACATCGAAATGCAGCAATATTAGAAGCCCTAAAACAAGATCCAACATTGGCAACAGAAACTATCTCGGTTGTTTTCTTTGCACAAAAAACACTTGAAGATAGACAGAAGATTTTTAAAGACTTGAATTTATACCCAGTAAAGACCGATCGCTCACTGAGTATCACTTACGATGACAAGCCTTCTTCCATTTTATCAAAGAATGTAATTTACAAAAGTAAGAGACTATCAAAACTCGTGCATATGGAAGAAAGCAACTTAGGGCCACGTTCAAAGAAATTGGTTACCCACAGTGCGTTGAACAAGGCAACCAGTGAGCTATTTGACGAGGTAAACACCGACAACCATAAACAGTTGTTACCTATCGCATCAAAATTTTGGGATGCTGTTATAACTAATTTACCTGTATGGATGTTTGTCTATAAAGATGAAATGTCAGCCCATGATGTAAGAAAAGAGTGCATCAATGCTCACTCAGTGACTTTGCAAGCATTAGGCATGGTAGGTAAACAATTACTTAAAAATAATTGCAACATTAACGATGAATTAAAAAAACTAAAACAGATAAATTGGGACCGTAGTAATAAAGATGATTGGGAAGGACGTTGCGTTGTAAATGGAGCTATGCGGAATTCAAGCGTTGCAGCAAAACTCACAATGATCAGAATTAAGCATTACTTAGATTTACCTTTAACCCAAAAAGAATTGATAGAAGAAAGTAAATTTTTAGAGGCCCGCAATGGGAACAAATGAAGTGAAAAATGTGAATGCCCCATTCAACGGTAAAGGGCTACAAATCACCATAAATGACTCGATAAAGCATATTAAAATGCTATATCAAAGTGACTCAATACCATGGGTCATTGGCTACAGTGGCGGTAAAGACTCTACTGCAATATTGCAGTTAATCTGGTATGCGCTACAAGAGTTAGCTCAAGAAAATAAGTGTAAGAAAAAAGTTCATGTGATTAGCACAGACACATTGGTTGAAAATCCAATTGTAGCTATGTGGGTAGGTAAATCACTTGAAAGAATGGCAGAACAAGCCAAAGACCAAGGCTTGCCAATAATCCCTCATCGTCTAACACCTGCGGTTAAAGACCGATTTTGGGTTAATTTAATCGGCAAGGGTTACCCTGCCCCACGATATAAGTTTCGTTGGTGTACTGACCGTTTAAAAATCTCACCGTCAAATACCTTTATCCAAAACATGGCAGATAAAAATGGTGAAGCCATTTTAGTACTCGGCACACGAAAAGCGGAAAGTACCGCTCGTGCAGCAAGCATGGAGCGCTTTGAAAATTCTACAACTAATACTCGTAAAGCACTCGGGTTAACCGAAAACGGCTCACTTGAACGAGTTTGGGTATACGCCCCAATAGCAAGCTGGAGTAATGATGATGTGTGGATTTATCTTAATAGTGTCGAAAACCCGTGGAACTTCCCAAATCATGACTTAATGGGTATGTACCAAGGTGCAACAGAAGGCGGAGAATGCCCTCTTGTAGTTGATAAATCAACTACAAGTTGTGGTGACAGTCGTTTTGGTTGTTATGTTTGTACTATGGTTTCTGAAGATAAATCAATGAATGCGATGATTTCGAATGATGAAGAAAAAGAGTGGATGTACCCACTTGTATCGCTTCGAAATGAAATTGAAGTCAATGATGCCAACCGAGAAAAGAAAATAGTAAAACTAACTCGGGATAAAGCCAATAGAGACTTTAGGCGCATGAATGGCACGTTAACGGTGCATATTTCAAAGCATGGTGCAGATTTAGTACCCGGCCCATACATCCAGTCCTTCAGAGAACATTTACTTGGCAAAGTACTTGAGGCCCAACAAGCTGTTCAACAACTTGGGCCTATAGAAGTAAAGAATTTAGAATTACTATCAATAGAAGATCTAGAAGAAATTCGCCGTATTTGGCTAGAAGAAAAACATGAAGCTGAAGATAGCGTGCCCAAAATTTATAAAAGAGTACTAAACAAAAACTATCCAGGAAAAAAACGTGCACACCACCCTATTTTGAATGTAGATATACTTGATAAGCTTAAACAACATTGCATCGAACAAGGTGATGAAGATGGTTTGCTTTATCAGCAAATGCGCTCAGTGATGAGCATTGCTAACAAACATAAAAACCAACTGCGCAGAGCACACTTATCGGATGAGTTAACGAATAGTCTAGATAAAGGTGCTTTTAATTCTTTATTTGAAGCGAAACAATTTGCACTTGAACGCGAACGCCATCGTTTACAAATCCAACTCAATAATTCACCTAACTTAAGTGACGATGACAAAGACAGCATCCAAGAAAAAATCATCATGGTAACTAAATCGATCAAAGAACAAGGCTATAGCTCACTGTTAATCGATTTCGAAGAGGTACAAGATGATAATTAAACAACTAATTATAGAAAACTTTGGCATTTATCAAGGTCGTCACCAAATCGACTTATCAGTTACTGAAGAGCAACCAATCATCCTATTTGGTGGCCTAAATGGTGGTGGTAAGACGACCTTTTTAGACGCTTTACAGTTAGTGCTTTATGGTAAACATGCTAAATGTTCAAACCGCGAACATCAAGCTTATGGGGCTTATTTAGCCGCCACTAAAAACCGATACGCAGAAGCGAACGATATTGTTGAGCTATCGCTTACATTTACTCATACAACGGAAACTACCACCAATGAGTTCACGGTGGTACGTTCTTGGAACACACACCTTAAAGAAGTAAAAGATAAAGTCATTGTGTATTGTAACCAGCAAGAAGATTCACACCTAAGTCAATATTGGGATGAATTCGTCAATGAGTTTATTCCACTGAGCTTGTCTGATCTGTTTTTCTTTGATGGTGAAAAAATAGAGAATTTAGCCAATCCAGACCGTAGTTCAGAACTAATAAGAACAGGTATCGAAAACCTGCTAGGACTCGATCTGCTAACTCAATTACAAATTGATTTAAGTAATGTCGAACGTAAACGTAAAGGAGATAACCTAGATACTTCAGTCATTCATAAAGTTGCTGCGTTAGAAGTTGAAATTGCCGATCAAACCACTTTAGTATCAGAACTTAAAAAAGACATTGCCGAACTTGAAAAACAGGCAAGCGATTGTAACCTAAACATCAATAAATCAAGACAAAGGGTACGCAATGCCGGTGCCCACCTTATTGATGAACGTGACAATATTAAATTTGAATTAGGCGCAATTGAAGAAAAACTAAAATCTAACCTTACTGAGCGAGTAAAACTCGACGCTGGAGCTGGGCCACTTGGATTAATTAGTCAGCTAATCAGTAGTACTAAACAGCAAACAATTAAAGAAGAGCAAGCCACTCAAGCTCATGTGATTCAAAATGCAATTAGCGAATATGAGAGCACAATCAAACAAACATTAATCAAAGAAAGCGTGTCTCAAAGTACTTTAAAGTCGCTTGAAGTAGCTATGACAGCTATGGCTAATGAGCGTCAAGCATTAGCTGACACACCCTGCTACTTGGGTACCAATATTGCCATTTTTAACGGACTTGATGAAAAAATAGCAGTTGATGTAAAAGCTCGTTCGAGCTTACTGTCTCTAAAAGATCAATTGTTAGAACAACAAGCCTTGTTCGAGAAAAAGCTAGAATCGATTCCGGATTATGAAACAGTACAGCATTTACTAACTGAACTTGCCAGCTACGAAGCCGAACTAAAAAGTCACTTTGTTTTAATTAAACAGAAACAACAGTTATTGCAACAAAACCAAGCTAGAGATGAAGTGCTGAATACTCGTTATGCCAACCTCCTCACTCAGCAGAGTAGAGATACTTTTGAACAAAAGCGTTCAATTCAAGTGGCGGAACATATTGGTAAACTAAAAACCACGATGCAGTCATTTTCGTTAAAACTGATACAAGAAAATATTGAATCATTAGAGAAACACATAAAAGACAATTTTTATGATTTAAATCGGAAAAGTAACTTAGTCAGCAATATTAAAATTTGCCCTACTACTTTTTCTATTTCGCTTATGGATTCTGCTGGCAACGAGATGCCCACGAATAGACTATCTGCTGGTGAACGTCAATTACTAGCTATTGCAGTCTTGTGGGGACTCGCTGAGGCATCAGGCAAAGAAATACCTACAGTCATTGATACACCGTTAGGGCGACTAGACGGAAAGCATCGTACCAAGTTAATCAAGAATTATTTCCCCTATGCAGGGAAACAAGTCATCTTACTTTCAACTGATGAAGAAGTTGTCGGTAGCTATTATGACCAATTAAAGCCTTCTATCTGTCGTGAATATCACATTGTCTTTGACGAACAACTGAAATCTTCAACCTTTACACAGGGGTACTTTTAATGACAAACCACATTCCCCACACAATAGATTCAATTAAATTGTCAGAAAAACAAAAACAACAACTAATTCGTTTAAAGAGAAAGACTGGCATAGAAAACTGGAATGTACTGTGTCGCTGGGCACTTTGTATGTCACTAGCCGAAGACACTGTACCACCAGTTGAGGATATCCCATCGGACAGTAATGTTGAAATGAGTTGGAAAGTCTTTACTGGTGAGTATACTGATGTGTACTTAGCAGTGTTAAGACAGATGTTTCAAAAACAAAGTGCACACTTAGAGGGTGTGCACTTTGGGGACTTTGTTAAACTACATTTGAATCGAGGGATTAGCTTTTATTCAAAGTCACCTTGAATACCTTCGAACAAAAGTAACTAAGAATAGGCTTGTCATAAACAAGCCTAACATTGCTTGCAAAGAAGCAAATATTCTTCCATTTTCAACTGGAGAAAAATCACCATACCCCAGCGTTGTAAAAGTAACGATACTAAAGTATACATTTGTAAGATAATTATCCAAACCAGGTTGACCTTCAGAAAGGTTATATTGAATACCCACTAAACCATATAAACAAGCCCAAAAAAGAATAATTAATAATGAACAAATTAATACACGGATTGGTGATTCTCCATACTTAGAAGAAAGCCAGTAAATAAAAGGGACAATCCTCTTATACCAAGCTTTACCCATTACGTTGATATCTTGTTCAAAAACAAATGCTCTACTTGCATCTTTTCTCAAACCAGCTTGTTCAGCTAAAATTCTATATTTCCTCGTTAATCTCATTAGCTCTTCTGTCGAATAATTTTTTGTATCAAAGTAAATTGAGATTCTATTACTAGCTTTTTTAATAAAATTAATATCATCCCTTTGAAATCGAGGTTCGATCTCTAGAATTGCATCGAGTATATATTTTGCAGCATCATCAAATTTGTATTCTTTTGCTTTATATTTAGCTGCACTCTCAAAACATTCCACCTTTTTCAGTGAGCTACGGCTTACTTTTGCAGCAGATATCCAAGCTTCGGATGTGTCACTATCATTATAAACATCCAAACGTTCAATGTTCTTTGCTAATTGATATCTAAGTAATTCAATATCATCATAACTAAAGCTTTCATCGAGCAATATCTGTTTTACGCACTCAATTTCTTCTTGGGATAAACTATTTGTTTTTTCTTTTAAGGCATCTAAATATTGGACATCTGCATTTTTTTTGCCTAGATTTACTGTATCTGAGGGCGCTGTATACTCTTTAGACTTTTCCTCGGCTTTTTTCCATACATAAGAATCTGAGTCTATGTAAAAAAATTCAAGAGTAATAAGGTATTTCTGTAATAAATCTAAATGAAGCTCCACAAATTCATCTTCATCATTCATGTCTTGAGGTACATTTTCATCTAAATAATTCCGAAGAAATTGTTCACCTTTAACAAACTTCTCATCTGTTTCTAAAAGATGTTCTTCTAATTTGCTTGCCAAATCCCTATACCAGTCTGGGTTACTCATTACCCCCTCCTAGCATTTTATCTACTATTGACTTGATTTCATTTATTTTTATTATTTCATCTTCATCAAAAGATTCACTTAAATCAAAGTTACTTTTTAACATCTCAATTATTGTTGACAAAATACAATGGTCTTCTTTTATATCTTCTAATTTGATATCTCTGAAGTTTTCAACTTGAAGGATTCGTTGTTGACCTACGCTATTTTCAATTCGTTTAAGAAACTCACGAGCATCACCAGTATTACGGACTTCATATCTTCCTTCAATATTTTTTGTTATAGCCTGATACACCCGATTCAGCTCAGTCCTGTTTTTAAAACAGAATTCACTATCATCCCAGCCTAGCCATTGTTTACCTTTTCTATTTGAAGACAAAAACTCCAATAGTAAACCATAGTGATGAGTTTCTTTCTTGCTACCATAAACGTCATCATTTTCTAGTTGTTGATATGCTTTATAACCTCTCATTCTTCGCCCGGCATCTATGCTTGTTATCCCAAGCTTTAGCCCAATTTCAGTTAATGAATCGCCATTTTCGTACATACGGTTAACAAGTTTTGCACTTTGCCAACCATGCCATTTTTTTGCCCCGGATACGTGCCGTATGCCCATTAAAGCATTGCTATAAGCCTTAATCTCATCCTCATTACCTTGGACTAGCACTGCACTAATTGCTCTTGATTTATTAATAACATTACGAAAATTAAGGTCTTCAATATAACCTTTACTATAATCTTCAATTAAGCTTTTTAAAGCCGCGACCCGACGGTTACCCTCAATAACTAAGTATTTATTATCCTTCAATCTTTTTATAACTATACGATCAACAGTCAAGAAACCATTTTTAAGAATAGAATCTTTTAAATCTTCCAACTTTTGTTTTTTTAAAGATGAAAGTATACTTTTTTGTTCACTATGTATTTCTTCTAACGAAGACTGCTTCTCAACAGTATCTTTTGCTACTCTATAATTGTCTGGATCTAATAGCAAATCAGACAATTTAACTTTGGTATCAATTACGTCAATAGCCATTTATTAATCCTTAAATACTAACTCTTGCACACTGAATTCTCACCAATTTACCTACAGATTTGAGGTAAGCGTCCCCTTTACCATTGAGCACTTCCGCACCTTGCTCGTCCAAGATCACTCGGCTTTCAGTACCATTCTTCACGCGCAGCGCAAGCTGGGCTGGGAGGTTAGAACGTAGGTTTGTACTAATAACATCGCCACTTGGCTTTTGCGTTGCGATAATTAAATGAATACCCGCTGCACGCGCTTTTTGCGCTAAACGTTTCAGTTCAGCTTCGATATCTTTTTTCATCTCTTTATCGGACGTCAAATCTGCATATTCATCCAGCACTAATATCCACCAAGGAATTCGCTCCTCTTTACTAACTTTGGCATTGTAATCTGGTAACGAACGTACGCCCTTTGATTTGAATTGGGCGTAGCGTGTTTGCATCTCTTCAACCGCTTGAGTAAGCAGTACTATTGCATCTTCATCATCAAAACCAATACGGCCAATTAAGTGAGAATAACGCTCAAAATCATTAAGCTCTGTACCTTTAGGGTCGATAAGCATTAATTTCAATTCATCGCTGCTGTAATGTTCAACCATACCGTACAAAATAGTATTAAGCGCTTCAGACTTACCACTACCTGTAGTTCCACCTATCAGCAGGTGTGGGCAGTTAGATGAAGAGAAGTTGAGTTTTATCACTTCACCAAAGCGATCTTCTCCTAATGGAACTTCAAGCGCATTTTCTGGGCGTTGCCAATTAGGCCAAATATCATTTTGATCAACAAAGTAGCGTTGCTCTTGGCTTTTTGGTACATCAATAGTGATACAGCCCTTATCGATACCAAAACCAACATTTTGCTCTTGCCCGAGCTTTAACGCTAATTTAAGAGACTGAGACTTAGCAAAAACATTTTCTGGTTTATCGCCCAAATTCAAACCGACTCTAAACAATATCGAAGCTGGACCTTCAATATATGGTTCTACATTATCGGCCTTGAGTAAGGTTATTTTATGGCTGTAATAGCAGTCAATGATCTGCTGATATATCGCTTGTAACTCTTCAACAGGCATTTTTTTGCGAGTAGAAGGCTTTGTGGTTTCAGCAGATGGCTTTTCGTTTGAGTTGCTTGACTCGTTTGTCTGCACAACCTTGAAATTAGAGTTATGAGTGGAACCTTTATTGAGTTCACCTCCACTCTCGTTTACCGGCTTGTCGTTAGTTGCTTTTACATTGAGTGCATTAACAACACAATCGCTAGTTAGAATGTATTGACTATCAATATGGTGAAGTTTGGCAGGAGTAAGTTCAGCAAACAATGTTTGCATTGGTGTTCTAACCCAATGACTTAAGTTACCCGCAGGGAGCTCAACTTTTAGTATGTCGTGTACTTTCATAAATGACGCTTTACTAAAGTCACTGTCCTCAACATTTACAAACAAAAAACCTGCGGGGTAATCAGCTAGCTCTGCGAGTTGGTAGTCACCTTGCAACCAATAGGCGTTGTTATCTTCTATGTTATCGAAATAGTCTTTCTGATAGACGTTATAAAGTTTGTATTTATCTATTTGCATTAAGACTTGGCGCATAAACAAGCCGCGGTACAAGTGTCCAGCTAGGTTTTGTTGCCCTAGTAAAGACTCAAAGTAACGCTTCAGTTCTTGAGCTTGCTCAACCCCTTTACTGTGTGTTTGTCGTTTGCCCGTTTTTACTTCAACTGGCAACAAGATCATTTGTTGATCTTTAAAGCCTACAAATAATATATCATCTGAGATCACGCCTTTCTTAAAGCCCTGGGCATGACGTGACAAATCGCTATCAGCCATATTTAAGCCTAAGTTACCTGCAACTCGGACTATCTCAGCAATAGAGAGTGGCACCCAGGTAATGTTTGAATCAGCAACTAAGCAATTAATGTACTTATAGGCACAAATGATGCCCCGCTTTTCTTTGCGCTCATTGTCATCTGCTGTAATTAGGTTTAATAACCACTCGCCATTAAAAGCATTGAACTCCTCTATAATACCGCCTTCGTCACTTTCGAGTACTTTGTGGTATAAGTCTGTTTGTTTGGTGACCGTGATAGCATCATAGTTCACTGAGTTTGTGTAATTATCAGAGTAGTGGATAAGTACCATGTTCTTCTGGTTTTCAAAAAACTCTAATGTGACTTTTGGATCTATAATTGTCGTCCAAATTGAATTTTCGTACGCACGCTCTAGTAATGTTTTAAAAGCCTCGGTGACAACAAGTGCTTGTGATTTTGCATCACCATTCTCTTCGTGCTGTCGCCTTGCGGGTTTAATTAAGCCTGTATACTTTGCCGCCAGCTTAAGCTGGGGTGCAGACTTTAAATCCACATCTTTCAAGCCGAATGCGGTGTAGTAACTACCATTTTTATTCGTAGCAGACTCACCAGGCATAAGTCCATTACAGACGACGCCAGTAGTTTGCTTTAAAACATCAACATCTGTTGCTTGCACACGCTCGTTATTTTTAAAAAAGCTCATGTGAGCATAGACCTGCTCTTTGTTGCCCTTTTCGTGCTCATACTTGCTGTAGGTTAAACAAGTTCTAAGCAGATCTATAATGCTGTCAGCTTGACCTCTATCTGTTGATTTATTAAGCCTACATATTTTTTTTAGCTCATCATAACTAGCAGTATCGCCGAACTTATCAAACCAAGTGTAACTTTCACTCTCGTCATACAAGTTGACATGAATCTTAGTAACTTTTTCTTTCTTGAGTTTAATGTAATCAATTAATCCCAAAAATATTTCTTTGTTTTGTTGGTTATTGACTGAATTAATGATGAGGCTTGTTTTATTACCAGCCACAAACAGATGCTTAAAAGCAACAGTAAACTTACTGACCTTATCTTTAACTAAACTACGAACATAGTCGTAGCTGCTATCTTGTTGCGGGATGACTTTAGACCAAAACACATTTTCACTTACTGCATGGTTATATGAAAAATCATGGTATGGATCATAAATAAATGGTAGAAGCCCCTGTGCCGTTAACCTTTGAATGGTGACAGGAGGCAGTTTTGTAAAGCTATTTGCTGAAGCTTTATCATCGCACAAAACTTTCGCTAAATTTACGTTATAGGCTAAAACTAATGGGTGGTAAGGAGTTATATAGGTTTGTCCATTAAACTCGGAAAAGCCAAGATTAACGAGTTGTTTATGCTTATCTTGCAGAGGAGCATGATAAGGGATCAAATCTATAGCAGATTGATACGTCGTAACTATATTGTCTATTATTCCTCTAAGGTTTTCTCCCCAACTAGATAAGCTTAGTAAGGTCTTTTTATGAGATAAGTAATCAAATAAACTTCTGTACGCAATGTACAATTCTGAAAAGTTTCCTTCCAAGTCAGTAAGGTGTATGTCACTTTCAGAGTTGTCATGCTTACTTAACAGACCGCTATCGAGCAGTGTCGCTTCATAGTTTAGCATTTCAATTCGCTTGCCTTTAGGAGCAAACTCTTTACCATCTATAAGTACTTTTTCTTTGCTACGATTGAATTGGCCAAAGTAGTCATCACTAAATAGGCGGTTGAAGCGGCCTTGATCTAACATTAATGGGAGCGGCAATGAATCTGTTGCAACTTCACCTTCTACATTAAAAGTTAATTGGCTAGATAAACCGTTAACTGTGAAGCAAATCTCATCAGACTCACTAGCTAGCTTACTGAAATCAACAATACCGGTATTACTTGTTTCAAACTCTTGGTTATTCTCTACTAAAGTGCTTTTCTCTGTTAGCTCACTTATTTGCAGGGCATGCTCACCGGTTTGAAGCGTTACCTTCTGCTTTCCAGGTTCTACAAGATATGTATGCCTAAATCCATCCACATAGAAATCATTTTTTCCTATGACCAGCACTTTAAATTTATGTGACTCTTTTGGCTTATCAGTTTTAACTTGAAAGGTAAAATATCGAGTTTGTCCGTCAAAACTACCAGTTATAATTGCACGGCTTCTAACTCCACCTTGGTTTCTAATTTCTATATCAATATCGGGGTAGGACTTGTTGTGCTGAATCTTACAAAAACTAGGCTTCAATTTCTGATTAATAAAGCACAGTTCTAACTCGAATGTATGTTGTTCAGGCTCAAGCATTAACACTATGTGTTGCTCTCTAGCTCCCGGCCCTTTTTCTGATTTAGCTTTCTTTAAAAAATCAGTATATGGAGCTTTCATACTTTCAAGCTCAAGAAGATTAATCTGATTTTTTTCCTGTTCAGCAAAACATGCACCAAGGTCCAATTTCCGCTTGTATTGCTCAACGTCTTCATCAGGAAAATTATCTTTGATGAATTTATCGCTAAAATCTAGTGCTGCGAGTTTGTCTTGTAGTTCATTAGCAAAATGGTGCGTTATAAAGTCAAGTTTTTCACTAAGCTGTTTATTTTCTTGTATACGTTCAGCAATCTGTTCGCCTTCCCAACCTTCTTTTGACAATTGATCATCTTTTAACAAACCAAGTTCATGAAACTGTAAGTCTCCGTCTGCAATCGCATCATAGAGTTTTTCAAATCCGAACATGGTTGCACCATCACTTTTAATCTCTTCAAATTGATGATGAAGCAAGCACTCAGAAATTTTTGCTTTATCGTCAGTCTGATCAATTTCCGCATGTAGCAAGCTTTTAATATTTTCAGGGTGCCAAACAGAGCCTCTTTGGGCAACATCCTCAGTAGAGTTTCTAAGAGTATCTAACATCGAGTTATGTATGATTAACAATGCGGTGCCTTTTGCAGAGCCTTCCATAGCAGATACTTCATCTCGCAGTCGTGCAATGTAGTTTTCTGTAAAGCTCACCCCCTCATACACTGGGATAAGTTCTATATCGCCAAGCTTAATAGTTCTTAACTTAACCTCTTCAACATAAATACTACTATCAGCGATTGCCATGAATGCATTATATAAATTAAAGCCTTTAGCACTATCTGGGCAAGTGAATTGATAGCGAAATCCAACTTTTAATTTAGTTATGGCCCACGTTCTAAAGTGAGAAACTAAAAACTCATTAAATTGTCGGTCTGACATATACTGCATCTCCACTGTCACTTTTACGCTCGACGTTGCCCATACGCTCATAAAAATCAACTAAGTTCTGTTGACTTTGCTTATCAAAATAGATGCCTCTTGATTCGAATTCTTTAATTACTTCATGAAATCGAAGTTTATCACGCCCACCTATTGCCAAATTAGTAAGCAACACTATGTAGTCTTGATTAAACGCCAGTACGTTACCTCCTCTTCCCCGATTTTGAATAAAGGGATCAAGAAGGTTACGTAATGTGCCTTTTACTACAGTTTCATTATACGTAGCCAAACGGCCCTTTTTTCTATCAAACTGTGCATGGGCAGCTTCTAGCAGTTGAGCTAATACCTGTTCTTTATCACCGCTACATTTCCAAAATTGATCAGTGTTGTACCATTTACGTTCAGTTCGATCCGCTATAAAATCGGCGCCAAATTGATTTAAGCTATCAAGGTGTGAAGTATCTATCTCATCAAACAGTTGCCAGAGAGGCTTAACTTCCTTTTTTGGCTGTAAGGCTTCGTTCATAGTAAGGTACGGGAACAAGTATTCTAAGTAATCATGGAGTTGCTGGTAACCGTAACTCTTAACTTGGGATCTTTCGTCACTTGCCTTTTCATTATCAACTATAAAAAAGCAAGGTTTAGTAGTTGGTTCACCATGAGCCCAACTCTTTATATTTAGTGCCATCTGTGAAATGTATAAAAAACCATAAAGCCGGATAACGGCATTAAAATTATTTAGAAGGTAATGAGGGTTACTGCTCAAAAAAACTAAATCTTGCTGAAAATGTTTCGTAACGAAAGGCACATAAGTTGGCTCCACCTTTACGGCGTTTTTTTTCCCTGATACATAAAAAGCATCGAATTCAGCTTTGATTTCCCTTTCCAAAAAGTTGAGCTTATTTATTGAGGTACTTGGAATAGTGTATCCATTCAGAAGTCCTGCATACATGCCACCTAGCTTTTTACTATTGGCATCTATTTCGCCTTCAGCTGCTTTGAATATTAACAGTTCAGGTGAGATTTTAAATAATTGTTCATTTTCAAAATACATCTCTTCAAGCACTTGCCAAAATTCAGGCTCATCTAACTTCTCAATAAAATTCCTTTTACAAAGTTTTTTGAAGTCTTCGATATTACTGTTATACAATGACTTTTTAAAAAGAAGGTGAACAAAGTAACCTAGTACAGAATCCCAGCAGAATTTATAATGCTGGTCTTTTGTTCTTAATGGCGGCAAAAACGAGCTAAATCCATTGGTACTTGGCGGTGTTAATTCTCTTTTTATCATTCTAGATACCACTCACTTCAAATTCATCATCGTCAATTTTTTCAACGGTTATCTGCTTTTGCCCTTTGATAATGATTAAGGCAACCTCACTATTAGCTACTTGTGCGATTTTTTCTATTAATTCATCTAACAAGACAACTGAGTTTTTATCATGCTTATTAGGTCGGTACCCATCCACAATACTTTTCATCATTCTTAATAGGTTAATATTAACGGGGATTGTTAAGCATTCACCTCCTACCTTTATACAAGCGGTAAAGTTAGATGGAGACGTGTATGGATGATTAGTTATGTTTTTTAGGTCAGCTTTTATATCCAGTTTTGCTACTAATTGATAACCATTACGTTCCGATATAAGATACTGATTCTTATCTAGTTTTGGTGAATTGCGATTATTGTAACGCCTTACAGCAGCACGTAATATGTTGTTATAAAATGACTTCAACTCTTTCTTGTGTTCTGACCCATTATCAAAATCTCTATGTTTTTGATAAATATCAATATACTCTTCAATTAATGACTCATTGAAGTCATGTAAAAATTTAGCATGATAGTTGTTTGCAAACTCCCCATCCTTTAACACATAAAACAGTCTTAAATATGAATAGCTATTACTGAGATTATCTATACCAAGTTGAGATAGGTGTGCTTTGAAATCATCAAATTGAGTATCAGGTAGCCCTAGATCATTCGATAAAATGAAGCGGTCTACGTTCTTTGTTCGTAAGTGCGCAGGATCAAATTCAACGATTTTGCTAGCGAGTTCATTATCGCCACCTGAAAAAAGGTTATCAAATAGATAACCAGGCCCAGCCAATAGCATAAAGATGAAATCTAATAAGGCTCGAGCCGTTAAAAATTGGTCACGCATTAAGCGCGCTTTAAATAACAGCTCTATAATTGACCGCTGAACAACTGGAATGCTGAGTAATTCATAGTTTGCTTGTAGCAATCTACTCTCGGGATCAGAGTACTCTAGCTTATCTTTATCAAACAGTTGGCGAATTAGGTTATCGTCTGAAGCAGTAAGTTTTTTAATCAATTTTTCTGCAAACTCCGAAGAGTAACCAGACTCATCAATATTAAACTTCGGGTAATCTTCAAAGTTTATGAAATACATACCATCAGCTTGCGTTCCTTTGTCCAAGTAAGCTTTTATGCTGCATTTAAAAAAATTGTTACTTCCCTGCTCAGCGTAGTTTTCAAGCATGCCGGTGTTGATGCCAACCACGAGTGGGCTTTCTTGGAGTTGAAAGTCATTAAAGAGTTTGTCTAAAGTCTGTATGGCATTTTCACTAGGATCAAAACTGTGAGTTGCATCTAGATGAAACTTTGCTCTTGTGCTGTAAGTTTTTTTACAAGAGGTCAATATCTCTGACTTTCCATCTCCACTGCTGCCACATAAGAAAAGTACTTCTGGCTTGCTAGGCGACATCGATGAAATGACAGCATTTACTTTACCTTCAATAGGCATTTCTATGTAAAGTCGTTTTTTGACCTCATCGAAAATATTTTGGCTGCTACTATCGCGTTCAGTTGTCACCGCATACGGTGATGATTTTGATAACACAGATAAAACGGATTTAAACCTTGGCATATAGCTCCAATTCGAAATGCTTTTGCATTAACTGGTATTTATAAGTTGATATCATCTAGGAAACTTTGAGTTGGCTCACGCTACGTGTAAGTAATCAGTTAAAAATTTATTTTTTACACTCTGTAACATGGATTTTGAGAGGTTCACCTTTCCTTGTGCCAATAAAACTCCTTTTTCAGTAAGTTAAGATACGTGTTTGCATAAAAAATGCAACAGATTTATCCCTTTACAAATCAGGGTTATACACCTTAGTGAAACCTGTGTTTCCTCAGAGTTAAAACTGTTATGTATTCGCCTTAATTATTTACCGCGTGACAATTCCGCAGTCAAAAAAACATTGCGTTATTGAAGTTTACATACCCCGTCTACACTCGTTTTCTTTGATACTGGATCGTCCTATTTTTAGTAAATTTTATCTGCCCTAAGATTACTAAGAAAGCCTATGATACTTAGTGATCATCAGTAAGCTATTTGTGTAAGAACTTAAAGACAAAGGCTAGATCCCGGAACAAGCCCGGGAAGACATTTTCGTAGTCGAATGTATTTCTAGAACGTATGTGCACGATACCTTCGACTATTAATCCAAGCTATCCAGTCATTCTGAAGTGTTTTTAAGCCACCGGGATAACGGCTGAGTATGCTTTTAGGATCCGATGCTTCACATCTGGTTTGTACCATATGCGCTAATAGCGCTGTGATGGTCTGCTTGCCCTGCTTAGTGCTCATTAAGAAATGAATAAGCGAATGTGACTGAGCATACATGCTGCTTTGCTGGCTTCCGGCCCAGGTTTGTCGTTTGGAGCTGAGTAGCGCATTCAAACTAAGTTGTTTACCCGCAAGCGTTCGTTTCCAGTCTCTTGCGGGGATTTTAGCTGACAAGCCAGACATCTCGATGCTTTCGAAGTATTCAGCCATGCCCTCATTGAACCAGCGCGGCGTCGGGCCAAACAAGCCTGCATTGAGTACGTGTACGGATTCATGGACCGAGGTTTGATGCGCTTGGCGGTCATTTCTATGGTGTACCACGGCCATGTTTTGTCTGGCGACATAAAATCCCTGGCTCGGGCCAAGCTTAGGGACGTATTTAGCCTGTAGGTTTTTATAACTCGCTTTAGATTTGGCTAAAGTGAGATTGACTTTAACAGGTGCTACACCTGAGTGTGGAAGATAGCTTTTATAGATGTCGCTTACTTTTTTGATAGCCGCGGTCACCTTGTCCTTGTAGAACAGAGGTAATTTTCCACCAGTCGAGTTAACTTCGAGTTCGAATGAATATTCAGGCTCTTGGTATTGAGTGAGAGCTATGTCGCGTTGGGCGTATTCTCTATCATCATCGGTGAAATGCATTTGGCCATTTTCATCGGTCCAACTATAGATACGCTTTCTGTTTTGTTTTCTTTGGGCCTGCTCGGCTTCAGTCAATGTTGAAGTCGCACAGCCTGGGATATGGGTAAAAAGCGCTGAGTCTGGATCATTAAACTGATACTCATGTTGTTCGGCGCCGTTCTGAGACGCGGTTAACTCAAGATTGTGGTTATAGGCGGTTACGCCTTGGTTTGGCTCTTTGTTCAGCTCTTTGTTTGAGCTCAATGCAGAGTCAGAGCGAACGCCTAGACTGAAGCGGCTTCTTGGCCACTCAGTCCAGTTTTGACAAAACTGCCAGCCTTTGTCGCGGCAGATAACCCCGGCTTTATAGCGATTAGCCAAGAAGTGTTCGATGACCTTGTCTTTAGTGGTCATACGTATTCCGTCGTTGCCGTACTCTTCAACGACTAACCCAATTATTAGCATTAACAGTATGAGTAATAAGTAACGGCTTAAACGAGTTTCCATCTAGTATCCATTTAGCTTCTATTTAGAAAGTGCAGTCCATTGAGACAAGCTAGAGATTACCTGTTTGTTGCAAATGGTGGAAGACTTGTGAGTATTAAGACAAGAGCTGGATCCCGGAACAAGTCCGGGAAGACCACTAGAGGAGTGCCGAGTCGATAATTGCTCCTGCATTATTCTACCTTTGTCCATCCATGGACTCGTACCTCCTATATCCCTATAGTCGCCACAAATCGACATTTCCGCCCTGACCCATAGGGATATGGGGAATGTCTGAATGATATCGGGAATATCACAGACCCTGCAGGTCAGAAGACAGGGGCTTTAGTCTTTCCGAGATGACGAATGCTTGGTTAGGCGCTTAAAATATTGTTGCGCACTAGACCGCGGCGCACGTTCTTGCAGAGCTTGCCGAAGCGGGAGATCTCATCGAAATTAGGGATAGCACCGCGCTCGATGGCCGATTCCCAATAGGTTAATTCAGTATCGACCAGTTCCAAGAGTTTCTTGGGGCAACCTTCGCAACTGCCGTCCGGAGCGCAGATGAAGGTGTCGGGTTCATACAGAGGCAAACCATCCTTTACCTGCTCAATCAAAAGTAACATGGCTGTCTGTCTATCCGGCTTCTTACTCATTTGCCATTCCTGTTTATACCTAGGTAAGAATAATTCCTAGGTAAGAATAAATGCTAAAACTGAATTAGTCGTTGCCGAATTCTATGCTGCTAGTGCGCTGAAGGCCAGATAATTAGCGACAACTATTATAAAGAGCAATAAAGCAGTGGAGGTAAAATCCAAGATGACGACTTCATCTGGAGAAGCAAAGACGGCGTTGCGCTGGTGAAGCTAAGATGATGGCTTCGCCTAGGAAAACTGAGACGAGAAAGACTAGCTACGAGTTGCGAAGTGGAAGCTAAGAAGGTACGAGTTCCTAGTGTCGAGTGTCGAGTGTCGAGTGTCGAGTGTCGAGTGTCGAGTGTCGAGGAAAGCCTAAGACCCTTTATTCCAGTCTTTCCGGCATTCTTTTAGGCCGGAATCCATTGTTTGAACTTAAAGATAAGAGCTGGATCCCGGAACAAGTCCGGGACGACAACAAAGAAGAAGAGGAAAGTCTAAGACCTCTTTACTAGTCTGTAATAAGCTAAAAAG
>SPKZ01021164.1_pt1 | contig 22047 bp, 15 predicted proteins | sample 2456571 | NCBI WGS metagenome assembly SPKZ01 (sample SAMN11192286, study PRJNA482655) | marine metagenome | biome: ENVO:00000447; feature: ENVO:00000244|ENVO:00000211|ENVO:00000569|ENVO:00002023; material: ENVO:00002151; isolation source: ocean water from marine abyssalpelagic zone ... | reverse complement strand
TCAAGCTCAAGCTTTTCTAGACGAACTGTTTGTCCTTCGGTTACACGATGCTGTTTACCACCGCTTTGGAATACCGCGTACATAGCTACTCCGTACTGCAACACCTTTATGTGCTGCTAAATTTTAAAATATAGGGCGCGAATTCTACGTGAAGAAAGGCAGTAGAGCAAGTATAAAAGTGATCATTTATAAAGTTTTTAATTCCTAAAAAAAATTAATAAAATAAATTCACCACAAAGTCATTATAAACCTTTTGTGTAAGCTTTTATATCAGCGAATATAGTGTAGAATTTACTATATAAATCCCCATAGATATAGTGGTTATATAAACGCCACCTAGCCCAGATGGAAATTAAGTAGTGGATATAAAAGCAATTCAAGCACTCTCACAAAATGACATGGTTAAGGTGAATGATCTTATCTATGGTCAGTTACACTCAGACGTTGCTTTGATCAATCAATTAGGCATTTATATTGTTAATGCTGGCGGCAAGCGCATGCGCCCTATGCTTACGGTACTAACAGCACAAGCACTAAACCAAACTAATACCGACAAGCTTGATGATAAACACTGCATCATTGCTGCTATTATTGAATTTATTCACACCGCGACCTTATTACATGATGATGTAGTTGATGAATCGAACATGCGCCGTGGCCGAGAAACTGCCAATGCTTTATTTGGTAACAGTGCTAGCGTGTTAGTAGGTGATTTTCTTTATACGCGCTCTTTTCAAATGATGACTAAATTGGGGGACTTGCGCATTATGGATATTCTATCTGATGCCACCAATATAGTTGCCGAAGGTGAAGTATTACAGTTGATGCATTGTAATGATCCTGACACCACTGAAGAAAGCTATTTACAGGTTATTTATTGTAAAACGGCCAAACTTTTTGAAGCAGCGACTCGCCTCGCTGCCATTATTACCCAACAAGATAGTGCCACTGAAAACGCCATGGCAGATTACGGAAAATATCTAGGTACAGCTTTTCAATTGGTTGATGACATCATGGATTACACCGCAGACGCTAAAGAAATGGGTAAAAATGTTGGTGATGATTTAGCAGAAGGCAAGCCTACCCTGCCCTTAATTTATGCCATGAAACATGGCACTAGCGAACAAAGAAAATTAATTAGAGATGCCATAGAACAGGGCAATGGTATGGAGCATTTAAACGATATATTAACTGCCATGAATCAAACCGGCGCGTTAGATTATACGCAAAAAAAGGCAGAAGAAGAAGCAGACAAGGCTATTAATGCTTTATCAATATTGCCGGAATCTGATTATAAACAAGCATTAATTTCCTTAGCGCATATTGCTGCTAATCGCAGTGCCTAAACATTTAAAGCAAGAGTAAAAGAGTATGAGCTCAGATAATATATATGAAAATAACCCGCTACACGGTATTGGCTTGGAACAAGTTCTCACTGAGTTAGTTGATCATTACGGTTTTGATATTTTAAATGCTTATTTAAGCTTAAATTGCTTCAAAACACACCCAAGCATTCAATCTAGTCTAAAGTTTCTTAAAAAAACAGATTGGGCAAAAGATAAAGTTGAAGCTTTTTATTTATATCAATATAAAAACTTGCCTCGTGCCGATGATAGTCAATTTGAATTACCGCCACGTGATCGCATAGTACCCGCCCACCAAAAACCTGGAACACCTGCAGAATTAAGTTTTGATGATGCTGAAAACCTTAGGCAAAAACGCGCTAAAAAAACCCGCGAACGATCTGCTACCCCTGATAATCCGTGGGGAAAATAAAAAATTTACCCGTTACTCTATTTATTTCTATTTATTGATCTCGCACAGGTTTACCTGAACTTAGGCTTGTGTATTTCACTGGCGACAACTAACGTTAACGAAAGATTATTAATATTGTAGGGTACTTTTATGCCACTAATTGAATGGACAGCCGAATTAAGTGTGGGTATAGACAGCATTGATGAGCAACACAAAAAGCTCGTTAATATGATCAATGCACTTAACGAAGCCATGTTAATAAATAGCTCAGATGAATTATTAGGTAAAATATTTACCGGTTTAGCGGCTTATACCCAAAAGCATTTTTCCTATGAAGAAAATATGTTTGCTGAATATGGTTATACAGATTCAGTTGAACACAAGCGGCAACATAGTGAACTAATCGCTCAAGTGGTCGAGTTAAAAGAAAAATTTATTGAAAACCCTCAAGGAACAATGAGTGCTGATTTAATGCTATTTCTTAAACGCTGGTTAACGAATCACATCATGAGAACAGATAAAGAGTATGCAGAATTTCTTATTGCCAAAGGGGTGAAATAGGCTCAGTAGCGAATAAGCAAGGTTACGAGAAAGTACAATAACGAGTTGCGAAGAGCTCACTACCGTTAAGCTTTCTTCGTAACCCGATACTTATAACTCAAAACTTTGTTTTGGCTTTACGCTATAAAATCAACACCTTCTTGGATGTCTTTTTTCAGTGTTGCCAACATATCTTCTTTAGCTTTTTGTTCGAAAGCACTTAACTCGCCATAAGATAAAATTTCGCTAACACCATTAACACCTAAGCGTATTGGTTGTGCAAAGAATAACGCATCTTCACCGTTACCTTCAACGTAAGCGTAATCAACAACGTCTTCACCTTGTAAGCCTTTAACTAAAGACATACAAAAACGAGCAGCAGCAGCGCCCATAGATAAAGTAGCAGAGCCGCCACCAGCTTTAGCTTCAACAACTTCAGTACCTGCATTTTGAATGCGAGGTGTTAACAAAGCAACTTCTTCATCGGTAAAAGTAACGCCTTCAACTTGAGAAAGAAGTGGTAGAATTGTAGTACCTGAATGGCCACCAATTACTGGAACTTTAACTGTTGCTACATCTAAGCCTTTTAATTCCGCAACAAATGCTTCAGAGCGAATTACATCTAAGGTAGTGATACCAAATACACGAGCCGCATCATAAGTACCTGCTTTTTTAAATACTTCAGCAACAATTGGCACTGTTCCGTTTACCGGGTTAGTGATGATACCAACTAAAGCTTTTGGACAAGCGGCAACAATCCCTTCAGCTAATACTTTAATAATGCCCGCATTAACGTTAAATAAATCAGCACGATCCATACCTGGCTTACGCGGCATACCAGCAGGAATTAACACGATATCAGCACCTGATAAAGCACTGTTAAGATCATCACGACCAAAACCGGCAACTTTTACATCAGTAGGGATGTGAGATAAGTCTACTGCCACACCAGGAACTACAGGGGCAACATCGTAAAGTGATAACTCAGAACCGGCTGGTAATTGAGTTTTTAATAGTAAAGATAATGCTTGACCGATACCGCCAGCTGCGCCTAAAACTGCTACTTTCATGTGTTCTCTCCGAAATTAAAGTGGGTGTAAAACTGTATAATAAATATTATTCGAGTAAATACGTAAATTTTCTTGGGCAAAAGATATAGCATAGCCAACAAAAAAACAATTATTATTGTATATATGATAGCGTATAATGCCTATTTGAAAGAATTCAACTTTAGTATTATGTCTATTGCGAGCAACTTCAAAATATATAATTTACTTGAAACTGTTCGATAATATAGCAACCAAGGGTTTGATCATAGACAATGAATGGCCAAAAAAAACAAGAAGCATTAGTACAAGCATTTAAAGATTTATTAAAACAAGAGCAATTCGGTTCGCAAGGCGAAATTGTTGAAGCATTAAAATCTTTAGGTTTTGAAAATATTAGCCAATCTAAAATTTCGCGTATGCTCAGTAAATTTGGCGCTGTGCGCACGCGTAACGCCCGCCAAGAAATGGTTTATTGTTTACCGGCAGAACTTGGTGTGCCAACCGCACAAAGCCCATTAAAGCAGTTAGTACTAGAAATAGAACATAACGGTATGATGATCATAATTCAAACAAGTCCAGGGGCTGCACAATTAATAGCTCGCTTGTTAGATAGCTTAAGTAAAAGTGACGGCGTACTTGGCACAATTGCTGGTGATGATACTATTTTTATTGCGCCAACTGATGTAAATAATATTAAAGAGACTATTAATAAATTAGAGCGACTATTTTCTAAGTGCCTAAGTTAAGCGTATCTATTTATCTTCCTCTTAAGGGAGGACAGCTGCATATTATTTAAGGCTTAAATTGAATCAAGTTGTAGTGCTTGTAAAATATTCATTAGTAACAGCTTTGCCGTTACTGGTTTTGCCATATGTAAGTTCATACCTGCAGCCAAGCTTTGTTGCTTATCTTCTTCGCGAGCGTGTGCAGTCATAGCAATAATGGGTAAATGGTGATACTTAGTTTGTTTTCGAATTTCTATTGTTGCCGTTAACCCATCCATAATAGGCATTTGTATGTCCATTAACACCACATCAAATGCTTTTTCAGCAAGTAAATTTAATGCACATTGACCATTTTCTGCAATAGTGACTTGCGCTTTCAAACTCATTAATAACTCTTTTGCCACTAACTGATTGACCAAGTTATCCTCTACTAATAAAACATTAATACCCAATAAATCACCCAGATTTTCTATCGATTCTGCTGAGGATGTCATTGGCAAGGCTCTTGTTAATTCAATTGACTCTTTTAGTTGCCCTTGTTCTTTTGATGAGCCCTTGATTAATACCTCAGTAATTTGTTCTAAAGCGTAACGATATAATGGCGTATCTAGCAAAGTATAAGCAACATTCAGCTGATCTAATTGCTGACAACTTTCACTGTTTAGTTCCCGCATGATTGGCTGACATAAACCAATTAAATCAATATTTTTAGACCAATCGATAGCCGCTGTTTCTGCTGCTAATTTTTGTGGTAAAAAAACCGCTTCATCAATTAATAACACGTTGGTATTCGATGACTCTATGGTACTCGCAAGTTTATTAGACAATATAGATAAATCATCAAATTGATGACAACGCCATGATAAATTTTCAATGGTCTCAATAAAACTTATCGATAACGGTTGCTTAATTACCCACAAATTTATTGGCCCTAAGTTATCAATAGTACTGTTATCAAAAGTAAAACTTTGCTTATCACCTTTATCAGGTAATGATAAAGGCAAAATAAAGCTAAACTCAGAGCCATCGCCGGGGCTACTTGTTAAGGTTATTTCTCCACCAAGCAGTTTTACAATTTGTTGGCAAATAGATAAACCCAACCCAGAGCCACCATACTTGCGTGTCATCGAAATATCCGCTTGTGAAAAAGCGTCAAATAAGTGCCCTTGTTTATCACTTTCGATACCAATACCCGTATCTTTAACTTTAAAGCGTACTAAAGCATTTGTTTCACTTTGGTCAATGACATCAATAAGTAAAGCGACTTCTCCGTACTCGGTAAACTTGATAGCATTATTTAATAAATTTGATAATACTTGCACTAAGCGCATTTCATCACTCATGATCAAACTGGGTACTTGAGCGGACAAATCTATTCGCATGGTTAGTTTTTTTGCATAAACAGTGGCTGCATTCAGTTTTACTGCCTTATCTATCATGCCAGCTAGATTGACCACATCTTTAACGATAACCATTTTACCCGCCTCAATTTTAGACAAGTCGAGTAACTCATCAATAAGGTGCAATAAAGAAAAAGCGGCGGTTTGTGCATTAACAAGATAATGCTGTTGACGTGCATCTAATAAGGTGTGATTAAGTAAATCCATCATGCCTTGTATAGCATTTATTGGCGTTCTTATTTCATGACTCATATTGGCCAAAAATTGAATTTTAACTTGATTGGCATATTCTGCTTGGTCTTTAGCATTTTCCAACGCTGACTGTGTTGCTTGTCGCTCAGTGACATTTTGTAAAATAGTAATAGTGCCAAGTACCTCTTCTTGATCATTAGTAAGCTGATTACAATAGCTTTGATAACTTTCTTCAGCCGCTTCAATAAGCGCTTGCTGCGGATAAATATTTTTAAGGCGAGCATTTAAACGAGTAATTTCATCAGCCAGTGCTTTAGGCATAAAACTACTTGCTTGAAAACCTAACATTTCATGCTCTAAAAGACCACTTAGCCGTTCAAAAGCCTGATTACAGCCCATTAACTTTCCCTGAGGATCATTAAAAATAATTAATTCAGGGATCGCATTCATTACTGAGCGTAATAAAGCATAATCTCGTTGATGTTTAGCACTAGACTCTTGCAATGCTTGGGTTTTTTCTAGCACTCTGCTATCAAGTATTTCGTTTTGCTCTTTAAGTTGTAGTAAAAGGCTTCTATTTTGGGTGAAAATATCTTCAACTAAGACAAACCAATGCAACCAATCAGCATTGGCTTTTATTTTACCGGGATCACCTTGCGCACAATATTTGATATGACTAATAAAATCATGAGTGGGTTTAATAAAGCTACGTCTAGTCATTGCATTTACCAGCATAAGAAAAGCCAATAAGCCAATCAATAAAATGGTAAACATGAAAATAAAATGACTACGTAAAGGTAAGATAAAACTCTCATACGGTTGGTATTTCAATAAGGTCCAACCGTTAACCGCCAAGGTTTGTTTTTCAACTAACCAGTCACCTATTTGTACTGAATCGGGCAACTGCGCTAAACCTTGTCCATTTAAATGGTGTAAAGCCTTAGGTAATAATTTTTGCCAAGATGCTCGATAACTTAACGCTTCTTTACCACGTTGCTTAAAAATTAAAATGTCATTCTGTTGATTAAAAAGCACCAAACCTTGTTCATTTGAGTCTAGCTCAGGCAAGCTTTGTTGTAGGCGTGCTAAACTAATATCGATAACCATGGCACCAAGCATTTTTTTATCACGATAAACGCCAATACCTAAAGAAGCATTCATGCCCATGCCCGCAGCATCTATATAAGGAGATGACCAAATAACTTTATTATTTTCAAAGCCGAGTTGTTTTATTTTTTGTGCGTGAGCATTAGTGAGCATACGATCACTAAAGCGCCAACTATCACGACCAATCCAAGGAAAAATATTAACAAATTGATCAACAGAGACATAATAAAACCACATCGCTTCTTCAATAACTTTTTGCGCAGCTACAAACGCCGGAGTTAAAGCATTAGCCATTGATATTTCTTGCTTTTTCAATATGCTAAATTGCTCGATATTGCCAAAGCCGGTAATATTTCCGCTAATACGCTGATCTTGTTCAAATAAGTGTCGACGTGGCTTATCTAAAAAAAATAATGCGCCGTCTTGTCTTAAAGGTGGAATTTGTGAATATAACTCACTTGGGTGTTTAAGTGCATATTGAGCAAATTCTTGAATACCAGAAATTGCTTGCTCACTTTGCACTAACATAGCGTTAAGCTGATGCGCTTGACTGCTTAGTTGCTTTAATCCTTGTTGTTTATGCACAGACAACTCACCATAATAACGTAATGATGCCGCTGTTAGCGCAATGAAAACGATAATAATAAAGGCAACAACAACCGCAGTATTATAGCGTCTAAATACAGTGTTCTCTGCGTTCTTATACAACACGGCTTGCCTTAGCTGAAAAATAGTAGTTTATTATTTAACGCTATCATAGCTAAGGAAAAGGCATAAAACGAATAAAAACAAGATAAAATTAATAAGCGCGAACCGTCGCTCACTATACAAAGCCGCGATATAACCTGCAAATTTTGTAATGTATGCGGTAAGTGGAACATACTAACGAAAACTTATTATTTATTCTGTAGAGGAATTGTCTCTTTATTTATTTTTAAAATCGATAAACAGCTACTAACGATTGAAGATTCGAGGCAATGTCTTCTATTTGTGAACTCGATTGATTTGTTTCATTTGCTTGTTGCGAAGTTTCTTTAGCCATTTTATTAATATGTTGAATATTCGTTGTTATATCATTTGAAATTGCTTCTTGTTCCTCAGAGGCCACAGCAATGTTGCTGTTAAGTTCAAATATTTGATTTACTGCGCTACTGATAGTATCCAAAGTTTCATTAGCATCCAAGGTTTGTTTCGCCGTATCTGAAGCTTCTTTTGCTCCTTCCCGCATAGCATCAATTGTATTTTTGACATTCAACTGAAAACTTTCTATTAAGGCTTCAATTTGCATGGTAGAGTCTTGTGTTCGTTTAGCTAATGCTCTGACTTCGTCTGCTACGACCGCAAAACCACGACCATTCTCTCCTGCTCTAGCCGCTTCAATTGCGGCATTTAAGGCCAATAAATTGGTTTGCTCGGCAATAGCGCGAATCACATCTAAGACTGCACGAATATTATGGCTATCGCTTTCTAGATTTTGTGTGGTTTCCGCCGATAGTTGTAGTTTATTGGCTAATAAATTAACTGAGTCACTAATACCTTTAATCGTTTTTTTACACACTATTACAGACTTATTGGTTACTGACGCAAGATCTGCTGCAATATGAATATTACGAGTAACCTCTGTGGTAGTAGATAACATTTGCTGAATGAACTCAGCTAATTGCTCTGATTCAGATTGCTGTTCAACAGCCAACTGATTGGTTTTCTGTGAAACGATTGAATTTCCCTTCGAGACTTGCTGCAGGTTTTCTGAAAGCACAGGGATTTCTATAAAGGTTTTCCTTAAGTTGGCGATAAACTGATTAAATAATTGGCTAATGACAGTGATCTCATCCTTACCGGTAATTTGAATGGCGGCAGACAAGTCGCCTGATTTCAGGGCAAAATCATTAAGATGGTGGGTAAGACTGCCTAGACGTTTATTTATCGAATAAGATATCGACAATATTGATACTACTATTAGTATGATGAAAGCAGCTGTTATATAGAGTAAATTGTTATAAATATTACTATTTTGCGTAGTGATATTCTTTGACAAACGCGTCTCTAAGGCTTTAAAAATGGCCTCGGTTTTATGTACTTTACTACGCATTTCTCCATGTAGCCCCTCCTTGGAGGTTAAACCTAGTTTTTGGTAACCCAACTTTAATTTCATAAATGTTGAGCGATATGCTGCCATTTTAGTATCAATATCTTTTTTTGTTGCAAAATCTAGCACAGAGTCTGTTAAGTGTTGCTTAAATATTGTAAAGTTTTCTTTAAATTTATCTATGTACTTATTATCCTTGCGTAACATAAAATCCTTTTCATTTCGTCTAAGCATTAACATGTCGGCAATGAGTTGCAGTGAATTAGATTGTTTCAACTTCTCTTCCGCCTCACGTACCGATGAGCGTAAACTTCCCCGTAAACCTTGATCGTGGTTTAACCCTATTAATTGATGAATATCCACTATTTGAGTAAAACCTACTTTGTATTCCTGCAGCTGTTGAACTAGCTTTATCAGTGATTCTTTATCTCCTAAACCAAGGGATTCAAGGTTATTTCGTATTTGATTCACATGGTTTGCTAGTTGAACAAAATTAGTGGCAAATTTTTGCTGGTACTTAACATCTAATCTCGCCAAGAAATCCTTTTCATTACGTCTAAGCGTTAACATTTCAACTTCGCTCTTTTGTATTAAACTGAAAGTATTATTTAACGCTTTCATTTGTGATGATGCATTTAGCGTTACTATAAATAAAGCTATTAAACAAATACTTACAACAATAGCGAGAGCATATAGTTTAAATTTAATGGTGAAGTTATTCATTGTTTATCTCGAAGATTTAGCGTTAGGGTAAAGTTATTTTCTGATGAATATGGCTACTGAGGGCTGCATATATTTTGATATGCTAAATGTCTTCAGAGTTTGTCCAGAATTAATAATGACTTTTTCAATGATGCTTAAATATAATTTATTCTCAATATACACAACTTATATGAAGCTTTTATGTAAATAGGTAATATATTCAGTTGTAGTGCTTGCTCTGCGGTATTAAAAGAATAAAAGGAGCAAATGTTTTTCGTTAAATAATCAGATATTAGGAAGTTAATGGTTGGAAGCAGCAGTATGAATATACTCAAGATGCGAGTTTCTGGACGCCTGAGCGAAGCAGGCTCAAGGCGAATTTTTTTATTCAGATTCAGGTTAACACTAAAAATTCTTTTCAGTAAATTCAGCTAGTGAACTTCGTTCTACTTCATCAAAGATTAGTACACTGCCCTTTTCATAGTGACGATAAATATTCACCGCTGCACTGGCTCCAGAGCTAGCAGGAGTAACAAACCTATCGTCAATTTGAGCAAGATTTCCAAGTACAATTGTTCGACAGTTGCGCCCTCCTCGACTGAGCATTCCTTTCATTTGAGCACGGGTCATATTTTGTGCCTCATCGATAATAAGCACAGCATCATCAATTGAACGGCCTCTAAAATATGCCATGCTAGTAAACTCGATATTCGCTCGGTCAATAATATGTTCTACCGTGGCACGGGTGCTTTTTTCATCTTCACTATCATTGGCATGCATAGAAATTAACGCATCAGTAATTCCTGCTAATAACGGCAACGACTTCTCTTTTAGATCGCCGGGGAGAAAGCCAGGATCATTATCCATAAAATCTCGACTTCGCACTACCACTATTTTTTTATATTGTTTGGTTTCTATTACTTGGTGTAAACCTGCCGCAACAGCTAGAAAACTTTTTAGGTATTATATATTTAGAAATGGACATACCGACCGACCGAGCGTAAGCTATACAGTCTATATGATTTAGCATAATTAAAAACAAAATTAAGGCATACCTAGGTTAGACCACAAATGAAAGTAACAAATAAAAACAATAACAGAGGCATCATAGAACGAAATGATGAACGAATCAGCTCACTCATCGAAACAAGCAACTTTTTAAGTATTTGTTTTGACAATTCTCAATGGGATAGTAAGAACGAAAATTCATCTTCTGTTGTTCATTACAACTATCGTCTTGCGCTTTCTAAAGCCCTTATTTTATCAATGGCCAACATAGATCTAGCCGCTAACTTTATCTTCTTACTTACATCACAACCCAATATTTTAAATGTAAAAGATTTCATTCGAGGCTTTAAGTCATTAGAAGCTGTACTTACCCATGAATTTGATCAAAAAACATCGAAAACCTACAGTATTGCCGTCCGACATTTTTTATTAAAATACGGTGAGAACATTAAAGATAATTTTCCGATTGACCTGATACATTTTGACTCTAGGTTCCATAAATCATCCTCATACGAAAGAAATCAAGATGTAGGCACCTTCATTATTCAAGTTAAACAATCATCGTTTGGCGTTATTATTGACCCTGATAATTTACCTTCTTTATTTAAAAAAAATGGTCTTTTACATCATGCTGTTAAAAACTTAGAAATAGCTTCAAAAACACAATCTTTAGAATATTCAATAGTGATGTCATTTAAAAAGACATTAAAAAAAAATATCCAATTTAGCAAAAGGTTCTGTTTTAAATGATTTTCTCAATTCCCCGAACAATGAGCTAAATTCAGATTCAATCATTGGAGCCTTCCTTGAGTTTGAAAGAGTTCTATATAAAAAAATGAATGGTTTAAGATTAGATCAAATTAGCTCGATTTTTCGAAAGATTCTATCTGAACATAGTGGAATAAAGGATATACTTGCTCAAGATAATACAAAGTTTATTAATAATTTTAACAGTAAAGGCAAACTAAAATTTACACCAAGCTTCTCTTTAATAACAATTGATAATGGAAGTATTAGTCTTTTTCTTATTGATACTTTCCAAATCCCTAGAGTCTGTCCTACGGGTGGAGTTGCTGATTTTTGTCTTTCAAGCATGGTTAAAATATCAAGAAATACTCCTATTGATAATGCCGAGGTAAATCTACTTTTTGACTTACTTTTAAAAATAGAGAAAAAAGGTATTTCACCTGCAAGAATTCTTTTAACCACTCCTCCAAAGAAACTTAGTCAATATAACGTAAAATCGGGGATGGAAAGTGCAGAAGAGATAATATTATCTAGCTATCCTGATACACCAATTGAGACGTTAAACCTCTTCAAGCAGTTTATTGGATACTGTGATCAAACCATAAAAAATTCGAAACTGATTGATCAAGTAGAATTTGATTCTGTATTGGTGGTAAAAAAAGAGGTGAAATCCATTACGATTAAAGTCTACACAAAAACTAATGGTAAAAAACATACCCATGACTATCAATTTAACACCGATAAGATCGAGCCTTTACTCACACTGCAAGGCACGTTACAAAACGCACTAAGAGGATTAAAGAGCGCTTCTGAAACAGAACCATTAACACAAACACAAGTACACATTATTGATCGCTCATTGTGTCATATTGTCGAAACAAAACTTACTAACGATCTTATATGTAAAGTACTTATACAGCCTATTGCTGTACTTTCCCAGCGCGATTTACGTGTAGGTTTTTCTCAATTTGAGGACATTATTGAGACGGTAGATGTTCAAGTGAAATCAAACCTCAGCTTGGGCTTTAGAACTTTCCTTACAAAATGGGGAGGCAAAATAAACAATGAGATAGAGATAAAACACTGCGGGTTCAAATCAAGGTTCAGCGCAAAAAAAGAAATGAATGCACCTAAATTAATTATCCCTATTGATGATGATGGTGTTGAATTGAAAAGCCCTATCTTAAGCAACCATCAGTCCTCATTCGAGCTAAAAAAAGAAGTTAATGAGTATTATGAAATACCTATTGTTGAATTACTCGAAGCCGCTACTTCAGAAATAGGTTTATATAAGAAACTAGTTAAAACATTCAACCAATATACTTCTGTTGACCAAAATGGAAATTATAAATTAGCTATTTCTGATGAAATATCATCTTTCATCGAAGAAAGTCAGAAAACTCAAGCAAAAGGCGTACTGAAATCAAAAACTAAAGCCCTGATCGATAGTTACTCACAAGAGCAATTACTTGGTGCGTATGTTAGAGCACAAGTTAACGCGGGAATTGATGAACATATCTATTGCAACGGTAAAAACTTACTCATACTCGATTATATAAAGCACTGGTTTCACAATACGGGCCCAAGCATGATGAACTATTTTTGGCATAGTGTGCTTTTACCCAAAAGCATATTATTAGTTTGTTTTACTCGGTTAATTATAAGAACTACGTGGAACAAAGATGTTGTTGCTACGCTAAAGCGCGATGATTTTCCTGAGGAAATCCCTGATGGCGAATTCAAAATAAGTGGATTTAAAGAAAAAGTAGATAAGCCTACTTTTGTCATTACCATTGAGCCTCACGAAACAGAGATTCGTGAAGCTATAACGATGTTACTTCGACATTACGATAACATGTTAGAACTCGGTTTATCCCCTGAATCACTTTGGGATACTCCTACTTCAACCAACCTTTCCTTTTTAAGTAAAATGAACATTGACAGATTTTGTGATCATCACGGACTATCAAAATTTACGATAGAGCTACTAGCAAAACATCAAATAAACTTAAGAAATGGTATCGATGGTAGTTTAGCTAATTCACAAACAGAGCGTAACCATGCAAACAGTGGAGTGACTGCTGGTTACTTAACTCACCCTATCGCGATGATCGAATATGAAGCTAATAATGCAGATTTTCAGCGACGATTCGAAACAACCATTCAATACCGTCATTCAGGAGAAAAGTACTTAAAAAAGTACGGATTAGATAAAGATAATATTGATGAAAACCTTATTGTTTCAGCCAAGGTTTCTGATGACGATGATTTACCCGACTGGTTTCTTCTCCCTGATGGATCGACTTGTTCAAATATTTTTGCCCCAATTGACAAAGGTAAACAAGACAACCTTTGCCAAGGCAGAAAATGCCATCAAGGGGGAGGTTGTGAATTTAATCAGATTAATTTGGGAGATGAAGAGTTTTTGCAAACACTTCAACAGCAAGAGTTCTTTAGCGCACGTGGTGAAGCACTGTTATCTAAACATGGTAAAGAATACTTCGATGAGTATATTGCCCCAGAAATGCGCTTTGTATTCGGCCTAGTAAGATACGTAGAACATTCAAACCCTACATTTTATAAAACTACAAAAGGTAGATTGAACAATGCCAACTAATATTAATTACAAATTTTTAAACGTCTCTGAGATGGAAGAAATATCTGATAGTTTTACAGACCAGGTAACTGAAAACGCAAAAGAATTAGAGTTAATTGTATCTGATGAAAAACTATCTATCGATGGCACAATACTAAAGTATCACTCAGTTGTTGAATCTACGAGACAAGAAGGTTCTATAGATTTAGCGAATATATGGCTTCCAGGTGCGCCCGGATGGGAACATCCTGTCCCACTGTTATTATATCCAAACCTCTCGAAAGCTATAATAGAAGTGGTAGACAAGTATGCGTGTAATGCATCCCATACGCCTACTTTTGCTAAAACAGGGTTGCCGTCCCAATTCAATGTAGCATCACAATTTGTCGAATGGGCGTGCTTAAATGGTCACTTTCAATTGCAAGAAATTAGCAAAAAACGATTTATTGAATTTAATAATAAAATCAGCGAGGGTGGAATTAATACAATATTAGATCTCCCAACCCGGATAGATCAATTTATTGACAATTTAATTGTAAACGATGAGCTAGATTCATTTTTAATTAAAGATGGTGACACTGAAAATTCAGCAGTAACAAGCTTAAGAGTATCCCTAATAGCAAAGAGCATTGGTTCCGTCAGCTTAGAGAACCAAGTTTCGAATGATTTATATAAAAAAGTCTATGAGTATTTACAATCTAACGACATAAAAGTAAATAAAAAATTTGCAAATAAAGGAGGTGTCTTTCCAACTCAAGCATCAGAAAGCTCGCTGGGTAATTGGTTTAGCACTTGGAATCGATTTGCAAACATAGATAATTCAGATCATTTACCTTTTGTCCCTTTTCCAAAGCCAAGCTACCTTGCAAAAAAGCTAGGGAAAGTTTCGAGCAGAACTAACAATTTGGAAATTGAGCATGTCATTAAACTTCTTGGTACTTCTCACAAATGGTTATATGAATATTCACCAAAAATAATTTCGATTGTGAAGGATATTAAGAAGGAAAAAGATAGGTTACTCAAAGATGGTGCAAACACTAGATATATTGCTGAGACACTTATTCCTCAGTTTATTGAACAATCGGCCAAGGTAAAAAAGTTAGAAAAGCAGCTTTCAATTAACATCCATAAAACTAGTTTAACTTCATCAAAAAATACTGATGAGGATCTTTCTATTACAGAAATCATCACGCTGTTAATGTCGGCTTGCTATTTAATACTTCAAACTTATAACGCAAGAAGACAAGCTGAAATACAAGATCCGCGTATCGGGGTTCAAGAAGAATACTTCCGTTGTAAAAGCAAAAAATATAATTGGTATCAGGCTTGTTTTTATAATGAAAAGCACGGAGAAAGAAGGTGGTACACCTTAAACAATGGTAGTGCCAAAGCTTTGAAGTGCTTGATAGATCTAAAAAACGCTTGGGAAGGGGAAAATGCAGAAGGTTTATTTAATGTTCCTACATTTAGGCTTACAGAGGAAGGAAATTTCAAACATTACAAATACCATTTCAACAAAGGGAAAGGATCAAAAATTACTGGCAATGCCTTTTTAAAAATGGCAATAGGTGATGCCAGCAATGACATCGGTAGTCACATGTTTCGAAGAATTTACGCGATTATCTATCATTATCAGTACAAGAATGCAGACTTGCTCGCATTATGCTTCCAGATGGGGCATGTCGATCCGACTCAAACAATGATATATGTTACCGACCCTAACTCTCGTGAATTACACGAGCAACTTCATCATAAAGTTAAATTAACAAAAAATGAAAATGCCGAATCGACTATAGCAATAAAAGAAGAAAATAAAGCATTAGATAAAGTCATTGATGAAGTAGGTGTTGAAACCACCTCAAAAGACCTATTAAACCTTATGATGGGCACTGAGAAAATGGCCGGAAAATATACTTCATACCTTAAAAAAGTTTATCGAGTGTTACAACGTAGTGTTAAATTTGGATCTTACATCGATAAAAAATATGGGCATAATTTCAATAAGCTAAGTCAGAAGGAACAAAGCGACGAAATGGCAAACGTTCTGCATAAGAAAGGTCATAAACATAACCCAAAACCTCATGCTACATGCCATAAGAAGAGTGGCGATATTAAGATAAAAAAAGCCCCATGCGAGCCTCTAAAATGTAAGGGATGTCCATATCAAGAGGTTAGAAGTATTCAATTGAAGATAATGACAGATGATCTACTTGATTTAAAAAAGCAACAATCTGACTTTAGATCTTTACCGATTCAAAAGCTTAGAGCTAAAGAGCAAGTTAAAAAATTAACTAGCCTAATTGAAAACTACCAACGCTCCATGGCTAAAAGCCAAGCAATATTCAACTAGAGGTTTTTGTAATGACTAATAATAAATCAAGTACTGAACCTCAACGTGAAGAAGCATTCAAACGTCTTGAACAGAAAATATCCATATTAGAAGATTGGATTAAAGATGGTATTCCTTTCGAGCTTAAAGGTGGAAATAAACAAATAAATAAAAAAGAGAAAATCGTTCTTGAGTTTTTCCCTACCAGTATTAGCGCTTTAAGAGGCTGGAACGGTAGCAAAAATAGTAAAGATGCCGTAAAGAGATACAAAATTCCGAAATATCAAACTTCAGCAGGTGTATGGAAGGCAGCTCCTAAGCGCATAACTAATCGCGTCGAGAATGAAGGTGAGTCTGAATCTTTATTCGAATGTTTGAAACTCAAAGCTAAATTTCAAAGTGATAACAAGAATAAAAGCAAGATTAAAGAATTAGAAGAGTTACTCGCGATAAGCCAGATGAATCACAAAGGGCTAGCTGATGAGTTGATTCAACTTCGGCTGGACAATATTTATTTAACCGAAGAACTGCATACTTCTGAAAATGTAATTAAAGGTACAAAGTCCACTATAAAAACACAATTCAAATGGAAAGATGAACTATTAAAACAAGCACATAATAAAACCTCTCAACTTAAAATAGAGAATGGCAAACTCAAAAAAATTCTAGCTGAACATGAAATTTCATACGATGTCGATCCTGTTGAACCGTCAATAATTAATTTTCCAGGTAAAGTAAATCGTGACAAATAAAATTAAGACACCTTCTCAGGAAGTTGGAAAATTGAGTGTTAAGAAATTAGAGGATTGGTTAAAGACATCACCTGAAATCCCTATTCATAATCGAAAAATGAATAAGACAAAAATTTGTCGTATGCATGGCATTACTAAATCAACTATAGACTCTAATTCAGGTCTTGAAAGGTTATTTTCTGATGATGGACCGATTGCACTGCTTGTTCAGGAGCAGCTAAACAACACGATACATAGACAAGAAACTTCAGCTAATGAAACAGCATCAGAAGGTAATGATACTGTCCTACCGACTGAAGAATTAACTCAAAAAATTGATGAGTTAAAACAAACAATTGACTCTATTCATTTGGACTTAGCTTCTGAAGAGTATTTAACTTCTACAGGCCGTTATATTCCTAAGCTTTATTTAAAAACGATTGAAGATTAGCGTGATGTTAAAATGAAAATACAAAACATATCATTTGATGACGAAGTAAAAAAACTTTCGGGGATTGTTACTCATATTATCCATGTAGCCCATGATAATCGTGGTGTTTCTGCTATTTTTCGGCTCAAACGTGAAAAAAGCAAGTTTCAAGCTGTCGCTGAGTTTGGAACAATTAATTCACACCCTAGAATTGGAGATATTTGGGAACTAGCAGGAGAACATAAAACAGATGAAAAATACGGCTCTCAATTTTCAGTTTTTCATGCAAAAAAAGTTAATCCTAGTTCTTCAACACCATTACCCATAATGCTTGATTACCTTGCTTATAATACTAATTTTGTTGGTATTGATACGTATTGGGCATCCAAATTAAAGAAAAAATTTCGCGATTCATTATTTGATGGTCTGAATAAAGCTGATGTTCACACACTTATTTCTGATAAAAAATTAAAGATGCCAAAAATTAAGGCTCAATCTTTAATTGATGGATGGAGAAAAAACACTTACGAAGATAGGCTAGTTGATTTTTTATCGAGCAATAAATTACCTACCTCTCTATCAGGGAACATAATTCACTACCTCGGTTATAATGCTATTGAGTTAATTACTGATAACCCTTATCTGCTGTGTCTGTTGATGCCAGTAGAGTCTGTTTCAAAGACATGGAAAAAATTAGACAAAATAATTACTAAAAATTTTAACATTGCGAGTAATAATAAAAAAAGAGCGGTTTCTTTTGTTGAGTCAGTTTTATATAACGCATTTGATGTGAATGGACATATGGCGCTACCAATAGAGCATGTGCAAAGTGCTTTAAAGGATGTAGATATAAAATTAGATTTGGATAAGCTCAATAGGGATACCGGGCCATTTAAAACCCTACACGTAAATAAAAAGAACAATACCGTACAAATACTCGGTCATCATGTAATAGAAAAAACAATTTCTTCGTTATTAAATAAACGACTTTATTTTAACTCAGGTAAAGTATTAGATAGAGTTGATGATTTTATTTCTAGTTATATAGAAAATAATAATATTCAATTAAATCCGGAACAAAATATCGCCATAGTTAATGCGTTAACAAAAAACCTATCTGTTATTCATGGAAAAGCATTTACTGGAAAATCTACTGTTGTTAATGCCATCATTGATAATATGTTAAAACATAACGAAAGGTTTTGGTTGATATCCCCTTCATTTAGCAATGAAGCTAATTCTCTATCTGGTGGTGTGCATGCTGAATCAATCCATAGATTTATTTCAAAGGCCCATAAAAGGAACTTAAAACAACTTCTTTCAAATTCTGTTGTTATTATCGATGAAGCACAATCAATTGATATGTTAACTCTTTATAAGCTGCTTAAAGTGGTTCCTATCAATTCCAAAGTTTGCTTTATTGGTGATAAATATAAACTTTCCCCGATTGGGCCAGGTAACTTTTTTACGCAAATTTCAACTATTCAGAATAACGTAATAACCGAGCTAGTAAAAAAGTATTCTATTGAAGAAAACAATGAATTTAGTCATTTAAACGCATTGTTATTTTCTCAAGGTACTGTATCAAATTTAGATATAAATCATTTTGAAATCGAAACACATGCTGTTGTTAGTATTTATGATATACCTGATAGAGATCACGCTACTCTAAGTAATATAACAGCAAACATTTGGTTTGAAGTTGATCAGTTACGAAAGCACAGCACACAGATCATATGCACCAGTAATCCTGTTCGTGAGTTAATAAATACACAAATTCAGCAAGTTAAATATCATAAGCAAGACTTTGACAAAATTAAGGTAGAAGATAAAGAATTTTATCTAGGTGATGCTGTTATATTCAATAAAGCTGATCAATATTTAGGTGTTAGCAATGGCACGATGGGCGTTGTAAATGAGGTGTTCAAAAGTCCTCAGTTATTCGGTGGTAGAGAATGTTTACTCAGTGTTGAAATTGAAGGAAATGCAATAGCATTAACTAAATCAGATATTGAAAATATTAACCTTTCCTATGCTATTACAGCTTATAAAATTCAGGGACATCGATTTAAGAATACAATTATTCTTGTCGATAACCATTTTTTAATTAATAGGTCATGGCTATATACGGTAATCAACTCTACTGAACAGTCTTTAATTTTTATTGGTGATAGAGCTTCTTTAACCGCATCATTCAATGAAATAGACACTGATTTACAACGATATTTTGGTACTCCAATTACTTTAGTGGGTGAACAATGAATAAAGAAATTTTAGAAACCAAAGTAAAATATGATCGGAAAGAGTATTACGTTTACCAAGATGTGAATGGTGAAGTGCTGTGGGCACCTATCGATTTTCTCATTGAAGAAGATAAAGATAAAAATATAAGCACCATATCAACTTATAGAAAAGCAATTAGAAGGCTATTCAAATATATAAACACAAGAGAAAAGGATCTCACTTGGCTAGAAATTAACGATTACCATATTGAAAAATTTAGAGATTGGTGCCTTGAAGAAACTAAAGCAGATCCTCGTCATCGGGGTAGTGATAATACCGCAAAACAGACAGTAAACCATGATTTTTTGATGCCAATTTATGCATTTTATTTTTGGGTACAAAAGCAAGGAAAATATCACCCGAACATCTTAGGGTTGAATACTGAGAAGAAGTACTCTTATCAGATAACTTCTGCGCTTTTGCAAAAAGAAATGGCTATTTCTAAGAATGAGAAGCCTAATAATACTCTTCTTTATCCAAAGTTATTTAAAGATTGTGATAAGAAAAGCCGAAAACAAGAATCAGCGGACGAATATGACTGGAATGAACTAATTAATCACATTATTAATAATTACCGTGGCTATGAAAGAGCCTCTCTTCTACTTATTTTAAAAATAATAAATGATACTGGTGGAAGACCAATTTCAATAAGTAGTCTTTTACGTATTCAGTTTACTAAAGAAGCCACAAATAAGATCTTTTTTGATAATAAAAAATCTACATTTGATGTTGTTCCCGCAAAGGCAAAACAAGGGAATACGATGCCTATAAAATTTCCATATACCATATGTAGTGCGATTCAAACATTTATTGAGGATGAACTAAACCCATTTGTCGATAGAAATAACCTTTCATCCTACGATGGACATTTATTTATAAGTCCAAGAAATTTTACTCCACTAAGTGCTGCTAATATTATCAAAATATTTAGTGAAATAACGACAGAATTAGAATGGCCGAAAGGAAAATCTATTTATTCTTTTAGACATAAATTTGCACAAGAAAGCCACGATAAAAACTTGGAAATAGCCATTGAGCAAGGTTTTTCTGCCGATGAACCCTCTGTTGCATTGAAAACGCAAAATGATATGACTCATAAAGCGAAGGGGTCTCTTGATAGCTACGTTGATGATAGAGTGAGAATGGGAAAAGATACCGAAGCTAATAAAAGAGAACTTAGAATTAAGGAATTAGAATCAGATAAAACACGCTTGGCATTAGAAACTCAAAAATCAATGGAATTAGCTGAAGAGCAACACAAACTAAATGAAGAAATGGCTATAGAAATAGCACGATTGAAAAAAGAACTAGCACAAAAAAAGTAAATTTTTAGGTTTGCTAAGTCAAATGTCATTCTTCTTTATAACTTCATTATTCAACAATTTTACATCTTGGCGAGCCAAGATAAACTTTCTATTTATATAAACTCTAGGGCTGTTTTTTGACTTTCTTAAGTGTTCTATGAACTGTCGCCCTGCTCACATTGTACGTTCTTGCCAGCGAAGATATCGATTCACCACTCTCTTTTGCTTTAAATAATTCTTGAGATTGTTTTTCTGAAAGTGCAGGCATCCGACCAAGGTGCTTCCCTTTAGCTTTAGCTGCTTCTCTGCCCTCTGCTGTTCTAGATTTAATAAGATCTCTTTCTAGTTGAGCAAAGACGCCACATAAATTAATCATTGCAGTCGAGAACGGATTATCATTACCAGTATTAAGCGAGCCATCAATAATATTTAGTGTAGCTTTTTTCTTATGGATATTGTCAATTGTATCAAGTATCGATTTTAAGGATCTTCCCAGTCGGTCAAGGCGAGTAACAATAACTTCATCCCCCTCTCGAATAAATTCAATCAACTCCCGAAGCTTTTCATCATTTTTAATGGAAACACCAGATTGCTTTCCATTAAATATTTTTTCGCAACCAAAATCTTTCAACTGTTTAAGCTGAATACTTAAATCTTGTTCTTGAGTTGAGACTCTAGCAAAACCAACTTTCATATTAACCTGTACTTAAGTTATAACTTTCGTACACCTTACAAACTCAATGTACGAAAGTCAATAAAAAACATTAAGTACATGTACGCAATGATAATGCATATATAGTACACAAAAAATGGTTATCTGAATCTTTGTAACAAAAATCAATTGATATGTTTATTTTATTAAAAATAATTTTTATTCACTATTTAAAAATAAAAAACCAAGTATTCCAAGTAATTAACAATAATTATAGGTATACAATGAATACCTATAAGCCATTGATATCTAAGAATTTAATTTTGACTTACTTCAAAGGTTAGATTATATTCCCAGTTACTTACTTAGTTACTTAGTTACTTAGTTACTTAGTTAGTTAGTTAGTTA
>SPKZ01013090.1_pt1 | contig 22076 bp, 19 predicted proteins | sample 2456571 | NCBI WGS metagenome assembly SPKZ01 (sample SAMN11192286, study PRJNA482655) | marine metagenome | biome: ENVO:00000447; feature: ENVO:00000244|ENVO:00000211|ENVO:00000569|ENVO:00002023; material: ENVO:00002151; isolation source: ocean water from marine abyssalpelagic zone ... | reverse complement strand
TGTTGCCATTGACTCAAGTAAAGCATCAATATCATCAGGATCGGTTATTTCGGCTTGGCCATCATCGTCTGTTAATGGTTTTTCTTCAGCTGCAGGTGTTTCATCTGTTGCCATTGACGCTAACAATGCATCAATATCATCAGGATCAGTTATTTCGGCTTGGTCATTATCGTCTGTTAACGGCTCTTCTTCAGCTGCAGGCGCTTCATCTATTTCCATTGACTCTAACAATGCATCAATATCATCAGGATCAGTTATTTCGGCTTGGTCATTATCGTCTGTTAACGGCTCTTCTTCTTTTTCTGAATCAACGGTCATTAATGCATCGTCAATATTTATTTCTTCTACACTTGAGAGTTCTTCATCTTCAACAACTAAATCATCGTCACCAAGATCACCCAGTAAATCATCAAGATCACTTTGATCAAGTTGATCATCGACCAGTGCTTCATTTTCTTGCTCTTCATTTGCTAATGGCTCTTCGATAACATCATCCTCCATCAGTAAAGCATCAAGTGCATCTTGTCCTAACTCTCCTCCTTCAAGTTCGTCATCTAATAAAATATCGTCTAAATCATCAAGATCATCTAAAGCATCGTCGTCGTCGTCATCAAGATGAATAACATCATCTTCACTTTTATCATTTTCCTCAAGTAAGTCAATTGATAAATCATCATCAAGGGACAGTTCATCGTCTAAAGATAATTCATCTATTTCATCAATAGCAGCTTCTGGCTCAGCTGAGATACTTTCAGGTTTAGCCTTAGATTTTTTCTTAGGTTTACTTTCAGCTGTAATGGTCTCAGTTTTACGTCGTTTAAAAATAAGCGCAACCACTAACAATATTAAAATAGCAGGTAAGGTTGCCATCAAAACAATAAACCATAAACTTGAAAAAATATTATCTTTTTCTAATTCGGCTTGCTGTTTTTCTAATAATAACTCTTGCTCTCTTGCTTGTGCTTTTGTTAACAATGCTTGCTGCAATTTAATCATATCATCCATTTGCAGCTTAATTTCTTTTCCTTTAGCAACCTCTTTTTGTATAGTACCTAATTGGTTATTAAATAAAGCTAGCCGCTGGCGCAAATTTTCATTTTCTTTTAAAATAGCTTGTAAGCCATCAATAGAATCTAAAACATCATTTTGTATATTTTCTAAACGCTTTTGCTGCTCATGATCTATTTTTTTAGATGATCGTTTATTTCAGTTTTTACCGTATCTAAATCTTTTTTGTTAACGCCCGCTTCTTGTGGTGTGGTAGCTTTTCTAGCTGACTTTTTAGGTTGTTTTTTCTGCCAATCTTTATCATCTTGACGAGACTTTTGTTTTGCCGCCGTCCTATTCACTGCCATCATGCGATCAAATGATGGAATTTTTAAGTATCTACCTTCAACCAAGTGGTTCAAGTTACCATCAACAAATGAATTGGGGTTAGCTTGATACAGAGCTTGCATTACTTGGTAAACACTTAAGCGGCTATCAGGGCGAACCGTCAACGCTATTTTCCATAGCGTATCTCTTTGGCTAATAGGTCCGTATCTATCATAAGGAAAAACGTCAGTGCTTTTAGGGCCGCGCATACGAATGCCGCGTTCTTGTGCTGGTACTTGTACTTCTTGTGAAAAAACAAGTCCGCTGGTAGAGAGCGTACTTATAGAAAATACACTAACGGTAAATATGCCAAGAACAACCTGCCATAGGCACAGGCGTAATAATTTTTGCATTACAGTTTTCCTAGTTATTATTTTTCCACAAAATTAGCTATTTGTCAGTTATTTGACCATGTTAGGATGATAGATAGCTTCACAAACTGAAGCAAAATTCGTTCCATTGTATGTGGGTATGAAATTAACGAATAAATAATAATACCAAATTCAAAAAAGATTGCTCAATCTTTTGAGAAATAAAACAAAAAAACTCGTCGTTAACATGTTTATTAATGTTAACCACGAGTTTTAAAATTTCTTGAGCTTTGTTTAGTTAAATGATTTAGCTAGCTTAAATGCTCTTTGATTAATAACTCAGCAATTTGAACACTATTTGTTGCCGCACCTTTACGTACGTTATCGGCAACTATCCACATATTTATGCCACAATTATGGCTAATATCTTCACGAATACGACCAACGAAAGTTTCATCTTTACCACTTGCATCACTAATTTGTGTTGGGAAGTCTTCGTCCTTATGACAAACAACTAACCCCGGAGAGCGTGCTAATAACTCTTTAACTTCTTCAGCTGAAATAGGTGACTTAGTTTCAATGTGTAACGCTTCGCCATGACCAAAAAATACTGGTACACGAACAGCGGTAGGATTAACCAAAACATTATCGTCACATAATATTTTCTTTGTTTCCCATACCATTTTCATTTCTTCTTTGGTGTAGCCATTATCAAGAAACACATCAATTTGAGGAATAACATTAAACGCTATTTGGCGTGAAAAGTTTTTCGTTTCAACTGGTTTACCGCTTAATAAATCAGCCGTTTGCTTAGCTAACTCATCCATTGCTGCCTTACCACCGCCAGAAACTGACTGATAAGTACAGACGTTAACACGGTTAATTCCTACCGCATCATAAATAGGTTTTAATGCCACCATCATTTGAATGGTAGAACAATTAGGGTTAGCAATAATATTGCGATTGCGGTATTCACCTAATGCTTCTGGGTTTACTTCTGGTACCACTAATGGAATATCGTCGTCGTAGCGAAACTCTGAGGTATTATCAATAACAATACAGCCAGCCTCTCCTGCAATAGGTGCATATTTTGCTGAAGTAGCGCCACCAGCAGAGAAGAAACCAATTTGCGCTTGGCTCCAATCAAAATTATCTGCATCAAGCACTTCAATGCTTTCGCCATTAAACTCAATAAATTCACCGGCAGAGCGAGCACTTGCTAATGGATATAGTTTATTAATTGGGAAATCTCTTTCTGCTAAAATTTCCATAATGGTTTTGCCAACTAGCCCTGTTGCGCCAAGTATGCATACATCAAATTTTTGTGCCATGATCCTCTCTCTTTATTCTTGTTTAAATTAAGTGACTTTCTATTAAAATCTAAGCCTTACGGAAGCCTAAGCGGTGTGGCACATCGCTAGAGGCGTTTAATGACAAAATTACTTGCACTGCTGAAAATTCCCTGCGAGTTGGGTAGCTTTTTCTAAGTGCATCGAAACCTTGACTTGATAACTGTTGACGAAAAATAGCATCGTCACGCCTGACATCGTAAACCATTTTTACTAACTGGTTTAGCACTATTTCATTAAATTCTTGATTTAATTCTACAGATGAAATACTTGCGCTTGGTAAAAGCGTTTTTAACTGACATACTGGCTCAATATTAATATGTTGACATAATGCCTGATATAGCATCTCTGTACCACGAGCTTTTCCTTCTAAGCTATAACCAGCTATATGGGCTGTAGCGATTTCTGTATAGTCTATTAATGGTGTTAATACCCTTGGCTCACCTTCCCAAACATCTAATACTAACTTCAGTCCATGGCCTGATTTTTTTAGTTCAAGCAAAGCTTGATTGTCTATGACTTCGCCACGACAAGCACTGATCAATATTTGCTCATCTTTTAAGTTATTTAACCTAGCCTCATCCAGTAAATGATAGGTAGGGTATGCACCATCAATAACTTTAGGTACATGCAATGAAATAACATCACACTCAAGCGCTTCTTCTAATGACACAAACTCTCTGCTGTCATTTATGTCAGATGAAAGCAGCGGATCGCAAATTTTGTATTGAATACCAAGTGCTGATAATTTTTCACTTAAACGAGTGCCCGTGTTGCCGCCACCAACAATTCCTACGCTGAGCTTAGTTAAATCGAGTAGGTAGCGCTCAGCTAAAATAACTAAGGCACTAATAACATATTCGGCAACCGAAACGGCATTACAACCAGGGGCTGAGTGAAAAGCGATATCACGTTGAGCAAGATAAGTTTGATCTATGTGATCTGTACCTATGGTGGCCGTGCCCACAAAGCTAAGCTTTTGGTTTTTATTTAATAGTGCTTCATCAACCTGGGTAATTGAGCGCACCAATAACACATCGGCATCAAGAACTTGCTCAGCAGATAAATCTCGCCCCGAAAAAGCTATTAACTCGGTATTATTGACGACAAGATCACTAAAAAACTCTTTAGCGTAAGGCATGTTTTCATCGAAAAGTATTTTCATTTAAGTGAAGGATATACTAAAATTTAATAATGCAATTATATAATACAATTACACTGTAGGGCTAGAAAAAATAAAGCCATACTGAGTAAAAATCTCGGTATGGCTTAACTTGAAACTTTAAAGCTCGAAACTGTAACTAGCTCTTGTACTTCTGCATTACCAAGGTCGCGTTAGTGCCGCCAAAGCCAAAACTATTAGACATAACTAAATTAAGCTCAACATCACGTTTTTGGGTAACAATATCTAAACCTTCTGCTTGCTCATCTAAGTTTTCAATATTAATTGATGGCGCAACAAAGTTATTTTCCATCATTAAAATAGAATAAATTGCTTCATGAACACCAGCCGCACCTAGTGCATGACCAGTCATTGCCTTAGTTGCACTAATCGCTGGAGATTTTTTACCAAATAACTGTTGAATAGCGCCAAGTTCTTTAACATCGCCTACTGGAGTAGAAGTGCCGTGAGTATTTAAATAATCTATTTCGCCAGTTACGCCTTGCATCGCTTGTTGCATACAACGTACTGCGCCTTCACCGCTTGGTGCTACCATGTCGTAACCGTCAGACGTTGCGCCATAACCAACAATTTCGGCATAAATATGTGCGCCACGAGCAAGTGCATGTTCTAGCTCTTCAACGACAACCATACCGCCGCCGCCAGAAATAACAAAACCGTCTCTGTTAGCATCATAAGTACGTGAAGCTAATTCAGGGGTATCATTACGACCCGCAGATAATGCGCCCATACCATCAAACATCATTGCTAATGACCAATCTACTTCTTCACCACCACCAGCAAAAACAATATCTTGCTTGCCTAGTTGAATAAGCTCCATAGCATTGCCAATACAATGTGCACTAGTGGCACACGCTGAACTGATAGAATAGTTAACACCTTTAATTTTATAAGGTGTCGCTAAACATGCAGACACAGTACTACCCATAGTTTTAGGGACAGCATAAGGACCTACGCGGCGAATACCACGGCTACGAAGGGTATCAGTTGAAGAAACAATATTCGCAGAAGATGCGCCACCAGAGCCAGCCACAATACCAGTGCGAAAATTAGATACTTGTTCATCTGTTAATTTTGCATCATTAATGGCTTGTGCCATGGCAATATACGCATAACCTGCGGCATCACCCATAAAGCGTAATGCTTTGCGATCAATGTGGTCTTTAATATTTATATCAGGTTTACCCCAAACATTACTTTTTAAACCTTGCTCAGCAAAGCTTTCCGAGTAAGTTATACCTGATTTACCTGATTTTAATGAAGCTAAAACTTCTTCTGCATTATTACCAATGCTTGATACTATACCGATACCGGTGATCACTACACGTTTCATTTAAATAACCATTACTATATAAGAAAATTTCAAAAATCGGACGTATTATACTTAACTTAGCCCCCAAACTGGTATTACTAGTTAACTACTCTAGTAAATCAGCGTACACATGTAAGCTATACTATATTTTTAACAACAGAATATCTACGCCCTTCACTAAAAAAGAGTTTAATATCACTGATCTCAATCAATAATTATCGTAAAATATGCCTACACGAGCTAAACAACATTAATTAAACACATGAATAACAGAGCAAAATTAATTTTTCAAAGTGATGGTACGCCCTACTCAGAACAATTTAATGAGATATATTTTGATAGTAAATCTGGCTACCAGAAAAATAAAAAAATTTTTATTCATGGTAATAATATTAGTAACAGATTACAGCAGTCTAATGACAGTTTTATGATCGCGGAAACGGGTTTTGGTACTGGTCTTAATTTTCTATTAACCTTGCAATCTTACCAAGAATTACAAGTAAATTTCCCCAATAAAAACTTTGGCAAGCTTACCTTTATTAGTATAGAAAAGTTTCCTTTATCCAAAGCACAATTAGCAAAGTCATTAAAAGCATTACCACAACTAAGAGTTTTCACAGAGCTACTGTTAGCGCAATATCCAGAATTAGAGAGTAATAAAGAGCAAGTAACAGAGTTAAACGCAAGCTTTTTTGATGGCAAAGTGTCACTTAAAATAATTATTGATGATGCGGCACAAGGTTTATCAAAAATAAAAACCAATAACATGGGGTTAGTGGATGCATGGTATTTAGATGGTTTTTCTCCCGCTAAAAATCCAGCAATGTGGAGCAAGCAAGTATTCAGCGAAATTGGTCGTTTATCTAAAGACCAGGCAAGTATCGCTACTTTCACTGTCGCAGATTTCGTAAAAATACACTTACAAAAAATTGGTTATAGTGTAGAAAAAAAATCATATAACGGTGATAGAGAACAAATATTAACCGGTATTTTTCAACAAAATCCCAACACCACTAAAGGCTATCAATTAAGGCGAAAAATAACAAAACCACAATACGTTAGCATTATCGGTGGTGGCATCGCTTCTGCCTGTGCCGCTTATGCGTTGACCAAACAAGGTATAAAAGTTACTTTATATTGCAAAGACAATACACTCGCTCAAGGTGCATCAAGTAATGCTATTGCCGCGCTATACCCGCTATTACATCAACAAGATGATGATATTAGTTTGTTCTATCAACAAGCTTTTTGGCGAGCTAAAGCGCTTTATACTGAAGTGACTGAACGAGGATTCGACTTTCCTCATAGTTGGTGTGGCTTATTAGAAGTAGCTTATAAAGAATCGATAGTAAAGCGCCAAAAAAAATTTAACGAACTTGCCACCTGGCCAAAAACACTTATTCACCAAATAGGGGCTGAACAAGCGAGTAAGATTGCCAATATCACGTTAAATAATGGCGGTTTGTTTATGCCAAATGCTGGCTGGATAGCTCCTCAACCACTCGTTAAGCAGATGATTAATGCAGCCAAAGCCACAGGTAGATTAAAAATAAAGACTAATATATTGGTGAATAAAATAGAACAAGTACAGCCAACTGAAACGCAGACACAAAAAGAAAGAGTTCACTGGCGGTTAGTCACTAACAAAGGTGATTTTGACGCTAGTGTTTTGGTGGTCTGTGGCGGCGGTGAAATGATTAATACCGACTTTATCAAGCAACTACCCTTTAGTGTCGTACAAGGGCAAGTAACTTCGATGAAAACTAACAGTAGTATTAAGGCATTATCAACGGTTATTTGCCATAAAGGTTACTTAACTCCTATTAGTAGCGATTCTCAACACCAAGGTATTCATTGTATAGGCGCAACTTTTAAGAAAAACAATACCAGTACTATCGCGACAAAAGAAGATGATAAGTTCAATTTAGCCATGCTAGAGCGCTGTTTACCTGATTTAGCCAAGGAAATAAACTGGACTGAGCAAGACATATCAACCAGTAAAGCAAGGTTACGGTGCATGACACCAGATCATATGCCTATGGTTGGCGCCATGCCTGATATACAAAAACATATCGAAACATACCCTCATTTGGCGAAAGATAGAAATTGGAAATATAACCAAGCTGCGCCTGTGGTTAAAAACCTTTATCTTATGATGGGTTTCGGTGCTCGAGGCTTGTGTTCAGCCCCCTTAGCAGCAGATATTCTAACCGCTGACTTATGCGGTACTCCCTACCCAGTAGATAACAACATGTTATTTAACTTAAGTCCAAATCGTTTTGTTATTCGCGATATTGTCAGACGAAAAATATAACAAAGGAATGAGTGAAATATAAAAGCTAACTCACGGTCTAATACTGCTATAAGTTAATAAAAAAGGTCACTCGATGAAAATGCAGGCAAACTATTCGGTGACAAAAAAGCGAGCAAATACAGAGCCAAGTGTTATAACCGCAATGCTAAGTTGATTGGATAGAGAAGATAATATGAGTAATAGCCCAATTGAAAATACATCAAGTTCAATAGCGCCTAGCACCACAGCTAAGCCCTTATCACACATTAGCCTTGCTGCTTTTGCACCAAAAACGACTTCAGGTAAAATATTAAATTTTTTCGCTCCGATTTTAGATAGGTTGCTCGGCATCAAAAAACTCAACAACCTTTATCGAGAACAACAATTTTCAGGATTGGGTAAACAAGATTTTTCAGAACAGTTGTTGGCTGCGCTTGAAGTAAGTATTTTATCTACAGATAAAATACTTAAAAAAATCCCTAAAACGGGTAAGTGCATTGTAGTTTGTAATCATCCTTACGGCATGGTCGAAGGCGTGATTATTGCTAATATTTTAACCAATTACCGCAGTGACACCAAGGTAATGGCAAACATTGCTTTGCAAGTATTTACAGAAATAAACGATTATTTTATCTTTGCCAACCCCTTAAAACCTCAAACAGCAATTAATAGTACCGCCATAAAGCAATGTTATCGGCATGTAGAAAATGATGGTTTATTGGTGATATTTCCAGCCGGTCGAGTATCCTTTTATCAAAATGAACATAAAATAATTACCGATGGTCATTGGAATCGCTTAGCGGTAAATATCGCCACCAAAACCCAAGCGCCTATTTTACCAATATTTATTTCTGGTACCAACTCTGTACTATTTCACCGTTTGGGACGAGTTTATTATCGTTTTCGCTTATTGATGCTAGCGCGAGAAATGTTTAAATTACAAAATCATCAAATCACGCTGAGCGCCAATAACTTAATTACACCAAAACATTTACAAGTATTTAGTAACAGTGACATGAAAAACAAGCTATTACGGCTACAGTGTTACTTAAATGATCAACAGTATTTTCAACCTTGGCCAAAAGACGACGCTAAAACAGCCATAAGCCCTGTCGCTGAAAAAACCGATAGTAAGTTGATAAAGTCTGAACTAGAAAAATTACCCGAAAAACAACATTTACTAACCTTTAAAAATTATGCGGTTTACTACGGTTATCAAAGGCAAATACCAAGCTGTGTAAAAGAAATAGCCCGTTTACGTGAGTTAACTTTCCGCGATTTAGATGAAGGTAGTGGCGAGCCATACGATACCGATAAGTTTGATGCTACCTATATGCATCTCTTTATTTTTGATCATGATAAAAATCAAATCACTGGTGCTTACCGTATTGGCCAAACGGACATATTACAAAAGCAAGGCGGTTTAGCGCAATTATACCTGTCTCAAATGTTTAACTTTAATAACGACTTTATTAACCAACAGCAGCCTTGTTTAGAAATGGGACGCTCTTTTATTATTGCCAGCGAACAAAAAAGTTATCACAGCCTATTATTACTTTGGCAGGGTATCGGCGCCTATGTTGGTCAAAACCCACGATATCGCACTTTTTACGGAACCGTATCATTAAGTAAACAATACGATCCTCGTTCAGTTGCCATTATGGAACAAATCATGGTGAAGGCATCGGCAGGGGTTACGGCAAAAACAGCTTTTACTGGGCGGCTACACCCTGAAGTAACACAATTTATTGAACAAAATACTATTAAGCTAAAAGAGCTATCAGTGATCATTAACGCAATAGAAGAAGATGGTAAGGATATTCCAGTATTATTAAAACAATATCATAAACTTGGCGCAAACTTTCATTGTATGGCGATAGACACTAATTTTAACCAAACTCCCGGCCTATTATTAAGTGTTCATTTCCCTAGCACGCCCAAAAAACTATTAAAACTCTATCTGGGCGATAACATGGCTGAATATTTAGCCTACAAAGAATAACTGTTATGGAAGTTACTATATTTTACGAATGTAACAGATTGATTTAAAATGATAAAATCACAATTCCCTAAGGTAAGTTGCTGTAGCAGGAGCAACACCAAAGCTACTAGGTAACACCATTTCTTGTTGCTGAGCAATTTGTGCAATCATGGCATAATGGTGCACGGCATGACTACCCGCAAAAATCAACTCACGTGCTAACGATGTCGGAACTGATTGCACTTTTTGTTCATGCACTGAAATTTCAGTAGAAAGGGTTAACGTTCGCGTTAAATCAGTTCTAGTTAAAGAGTTAAGCCAATATGAAATTTGTACTAACTTATCCAACGCTAATTGCGGCTCTTGCTCCACTTTAGAGTGTCGATGTCTAACATCATAATCAACCTTACCTAATGGTAAACCGGCAATAAGTGCTAAGTAATGATCAATAATATGGCGCATATGCGCCCCCGCAGAGCTAATAAATAACGGTGAGAATACTTCTCGATAATTAGTTTTATTATTGTTATTTAACAAACTATTAAGGTAATCTTGCCCTTGCTTAATAATTTCTAACTGGCTCGTTAGCATGCCTTGATCCTTGTGTTAATTCTTTGTACAAACAAAGACCGTATGCCATGAAATATCTTTCACTTGTTTAGCTATTTTAATTTAACATCGCCTGTTGTAAAACCGACCAAAAATTCTGCACTATGGCATTATCTTGCGGGCTAAGCTCGGTTTTCGCTGTGGCTAATTTATCGGTTACTGTTTGGATTAGCTCTGCCGATATGTGTTGTTGTTCATCGACAAATTGCGAGGCTGCTGATGAAAATAAACCACGTAAATAACTACTGGCAAATAGGGTGTCACTATCAATATTTTGATCGAACAAACTATCTAAATGCTGATAAAGATCAGCGACTGTGTGCAAGTTTTTTAACATGAAAATCTCTTTAAAAATGTTTAATCTAATATGAAAACAATCTACATAGGGCTAGCAACAGGATACAACACCTGATCTTTATATCCTGTGGTAACGGGCATAAATCCAGACAAGTTTTGATCTAATTTATCATCGCCGGTATCACTGATTAATGGCCTATTTTCAAGTGCTATCAATTTAGCTTTAGTGGCGATAATAGTAATATTTTCTTTACCGCCCTTTTGCTCAATAATAGCTCGAACTATGCGCGGACTTAACTGTTGATTACCTCGCCCAAATAGATGACCTTGGCCGCCAATTAAGGTAATGATCAAGTGCACACTTCGTTTATTTGTTTTAGCTTGTGCGAGCTGCTGCCATATTTGTTCCTCGGTAACATCACTGGCGATTAAAGCGTTATTTTGTACCAAGTCCACACCAAGTAAAGTATTTTCTAGGCTAAGCTCAGTCATTAAAAAAGCGGTTGTTGAACCTGAGCCAATGATAAATAAACTATCATCGGTGTCATTCATTTTATCAATAACATCTTCACTAATATCGTGCAACACCAGTTCATCAGACTCTTTGCCACCTGACTTCACCGCTTGTACATAACGTAATTCACTAGGGATTTGCATTTCACCAAAGCGTTTTGCTTTGACAATACCTTGGCGAAATAATGATTCATCAATATCCATAATATCACCTGTCGTTAACGTGACTAACTGCTTAGTAACCATTAACTCTACCACACGCCCTGCCGCTATTGGCGTGATAGCATAAACGCCAGAATGAATTTTACACCCCGCGGGGATACCTAAGACAGGTATTTGTTCTTTTTTACTTTGGCTAGCATATTCTGTGACTATTTTGGCAATATTACGGGCAGTACCATCACCGCCAGCAAATAGAATAATATCAACTTTTTCAGCAAGTAAAGCAGCAACTGCTTGCTCAGTATCTTCTGCTTGGGTGTTTTCATCATCAGTTTGATAGACCAAATTAACTTGAAAACCTAATATTTTAGCTGCTTGTTCGCCCATTAGATTATTCACCGTATAGACAGTTATCTCATCTCGGTAAGGCAGTAAGACTTTTAATGCGGTTTGTGCGCGGGCATTAGCTTTTGGCTCTGCCCCTAAAGCGAGCGCATGCATAGTCATACCATCACTGCCTTTTAACGCAACGCTACCACCAACGCCAGCAACGGGGTTAATAATTAAACCTAACTTAAACATACGTTCTCTTCGGTAATTTTAGAAAAATTCTCAAGCGTTAATGGTAATGGCGTATTATAAAATTGCGCTAACACTTCAATAAACCGATTGGCTCTAACAGGAAAACCATCCGCTAAAAACAGCTGTACTTGCTGAAATACTTTCTCTTTAAAACGCTTAGTATCTGCTTGGAAGCCACTAAGATTATCAGAAGATACATGAAACTTTTTTTGTACAGCGGCATTAAATGCCCATTCTATCGCCTGTGGGATCACTTCAACTTGTTCAAATTTTTTCTGCTCTTGCTCATTTCTGCCATCAGGTTGATACCAATAGCCGAAATCTTCTAATAACCGCCTTGTTTCGCCGGCTTGACACCAATGAGATATTTCATGAAAAGCGCTGGCATAATACCCTCTAGCGAAAATTATTTGATGGTAAGCACAGCTATTATCAACCGGCGAATTTGCTGGCAAGTAAAGTGGCTCATCACCACCTTTAATTAAGCGAGTATTAAACTCTTTAAAAAAAGTGTTATTAAACAATTGAATAAGATCTTGATACTTATAGTGCATATTTACGAAAGAAGAGCTAAGAAAATTTTCGCCATTGTAACCAAAAATGGCGCTTATTTCACCCCGCTCTCACCAGAAAATAAGACACCATTACTTAATTATCGTGCTAGTAAGTTATTTGGACTTTTTAACCGCGTGATTAATCACTAAATAACCTAAAATACCGGATATTAATGAACCAATAACAATACCTAACCTGTCTTTATATAAAGGTACATCATTCATTTGTTCAAATGCTAAAGAGCCAATAAATAAGCTCATGGTAAAACCAACGCCACACAGTAATGCGACACCATATAATAATGTCCAATTGACATTTTCTGGCAATTTAGCAAAACCAAGTTTTATCGCTATAAAACAAAAACCAAAAACCCCTAATTGTTTACCAACTAACAGGCCTAAAATTATACCTAAGGGTACAGGCGACATAACTTGTGCGACCCCAACATCAACAAAACTAATACCGGCATTGGCAAAAGCAAAAATAGGTAAAACAATAAAGGCAATGGTAGAGTGTAAGTTTTCCTCTAACGATTTCAGTGGCGATGGCTCATCACCTTTACCTTTGATGGGAATAAAAAAGGCTAAAATAACCCCTGCTAAGGTGGCATGTACACCTGATTTTAATACCGCTATCCATAAAACTATTCCAATAAATATATAAGGAGATGTACTAGTAACATTTTGTCTGTTTAGTACAAACAAAATAGTAATCATACTTGCCGCAACCACAAGGGATAACAGTGATAGCTGTTCAGTGTAAAATAAGGCAATGATAATAATCGCCCCTAAATCATCAAAAATAGCTAAAGAAGTTAAAAACACTTTCAACTGTAAAGGTACTTTCGAGCCAATAATCGCTAAAATACCTAAGGCAAAAGCGATATCAGTTGCGGTTGGAATAGCCCAACCATTAAGTGCACTAGGGTTTTCATAGTTAAAAGCAATATAAATCATCGCAGGCATAGCCATGCCGCCAATTGCGCCAATAGCAGGTAAAGTCACCTGTCCTGGTTCTGATAAATCACCCTCTAAAAATTCACGCTTTAACTCTAAACCCACCAAAAAGAAAAATAGCGCCATTAAACCATCATTTATCCATAACAATAATGGTTTAGCGATTTCAAAACCACCAACAGCGACCACCACGGGTACATCAAGCAATAGGTTATACCAACTAACCCAAGGAGAGTTGGCAATAATCATTGCGAACACTGCAGCAAACATCAAAATAATGCCACTAGCCGACTCTTTCTTTAAGAATGTTTCTATTGTTGTTATAGCCATGTTTTTCCTTTTATATCTTTCTTTGTTAATGCCATCAGTAAAATCTAATGATTTCTATTATAAAGGACATAATATGTCATCTTTAATAATCAAGGCAACTGTTAAATTGAAAACAAGTGTAATTGGGTGAAAATTCGGCTAATGCCAATATAAACGAAATAAATACATAAAAGTGACTTTAGCACTGGTTTAGTAAGGTTAATAAAGTGTAGTATTTAAATAAGTTTAACCGTAATTTTTTATAGGTAAGTCATGAAAAATCTCGATAATATAGACCTTCGTATCTTAACCCTCTTGTATAATGATGCTGATATCACCAATAAAGAATTGGCCGCTAAAATAGGTATTGCTCCATCAACTTGTTTAGAGCGAGTAAAACACCTTAAACAAAACGGGGTCATTAAAGGCGCTTTTATTGATGTTAATTTAAAAACCATCGGTGGTAATATTGAAGCCATTGCTGCTATTCGTTTACAGCCTTATTCTGAAGAAATTGTCAATAAATTTCGGGATGATTTATTAAGATACCCCGAAATATTAAACCTTTATCATATGGGTGGCAGCTACGATTATTATATTCACATGTCAGTACAAGACAGTGAACATTTACGTCAGTTTGTTTTTAAAAAAATCACCTCACGAGATGAAGTGACCACGGTGGAAACTTCATTAGTCTTTGAACATAGCCGTAGTGCTGTATTGCCTGATTTTCAATAAAAACAACATCAGATAATTTATTTTCTCTCTTTCGTTATGTTCGAATGATGCCTTCTTGTTGATGCACCTTGATGGCTTGAGGCTTTATGACTTGAAGCTTTAACCACTTGGTGTTGATTTTTTCTTGCCGGTGCAGCTATGCGCTTATTTGGCTGTTGCTTTCTTGTTCGCTCATTTATGTGACCACTCGGCTTATGTTGACGAACACTTGTACCGCGCGCCTTCTGGTGCAACGCTGAATGTTTAGACACTTGGCGAGACTTTAGGTTATTGTGCTTTACCTGATGATTAGCCTTATGAGTCGCCTTGTAATTAACTTTATACACCGCCTTATGGTTTACTTGGTGTTGTGAATAATTGGATGCATATAATCTTTGTTTAACTTTATGGTGACTGGCGTTTAATTGCTTGTGTGTACTGTGAATACTAGCGCGCTGGCCATAATATTTTTCACTGGTTCGTTTAGTTCGATAAGCAACGCCTTTTCGATGAGAGGGTTGGTGAGACCAACGCTTAGCGTAACCACCATTAGCAATTAAACGACGTGGGCGCTGGTGGTAATAACGGTGATGAGTACGATGTGGATTAACGACCACCACATGGTGATTGTGCCAATGAAAAGCGCTAAAAAAATAATTAAAGGTAATATGAACGCCGCTATACCAATAAAAAGGACGGTGATGACTTACATAAGCGCTGTGATGAGGATGCCAATAAACCGGTGGATATGCTGACCAAAACCAAGAGCCATATACCATGCGTGAATCATAGTAAGGCACATAAACAATTTCTTTTTCTCGTGACACAATACTAATATTATTATCTTGGTAATCATATCCATATTGTCCATTTTGTTAAGACTACCTGCAAGCTGCGCTTGTTTTCTTAAGGCTTGAATACTTAACAACAACCGTGATTCATCTTGCAAAAAAGCATCACCAAGCGCTTGAGTCCAGCTTAAATCTTCACTTAATCGCCCTAGCACCCGCTCAAATGGAATTAACGCTTTGACACTGGCGTCCCAGTCAAAGTCTTCTAACAATAGCTTCTTTTGCTCAGTATTTAGCTTGTCATTTTTTTTCAACCAACGATGGGCCTCTATAATTTCAATAGGGTAGGTAGAGGCGATTAAAATATGCGTTAATAAACTGTCGGGATATAAAGCAATAGGCGCCAGCATTTGAGCCAGCTGAGCATCACTAAATGTTTGTACTTGTTGCTCAGCTATGGTGGTAAAACTTACCAAAGTACTAAAAAGTAAACTTAGATAAAATATGATGTTTTTCATTGTGACGATCCTTATAACCATTAACTGCTTATAAGGATATCAACAATAAACTGAACGCAAGCTGAACAGCTTTATTACTATTAGTAAGGAAACGTTAGCATAAAAGCCGCGCCGCTAAGTGATGTGGAAGTACTAATCGATAATTGCCCTTGATAACTGCTGACTAAGTCTCGCACTATGGCTAAGCCAATACCATGGCCAGCATGATAGGTGTCAGCTCTGGTGCCGCGAGCTAGAATAGCTTGTTGTTGTGATGGTTCAATGCCAACACCATCATCTTCAACCGTTATTGTTAATTGTTCATTGTTTGCCTTAACAGTAATAGTCACTGCACATTTTGCTGCTTTACAAGCGTTGTCGACAACATTACCTAGCATTTCCATCAAATCAGCTTCATCACCTTTAAATATAGTGCTCTGCTCAATTTTTACGGTAAAACCTAGTTGCTTGTCTTGATACACTTTTTTTAAACTAGTTATAAGCTTATCTAATACCGGCTGCACCATTACCCCTAAATGCCATGAAGACTCACCGGCACTTTGTGCTCTTTTTAATTGATGTTCAATGATATTATTAATTAACCTAAGTTGCGCAAGAGCACCTTTTGATAAACTTGCTTCACTTTGCATCACAGCCAGCGGGTTCTTTAAACTGTGGGCAAGATCAGACAAAGCATTACGATAACGCTTGCGCTGGCTTTGCTCTGTTAATAACAAAGTATTAAATTGTGAAGTGACTTGTTGCAACTCAAGTGGATAATGCGCATCTAAGGCATTTTTTTTTCCTTGCTCTATATACTCTAGCTCATGAGCTAATACTTTTAACGGCTTTAGTGTCCATAATAGCCAAGCAATTTGTATGACAATAAATACCAGCATCAAAATTATAAGCCAACTCCATAATTGTTGTTTAAAGTCACTTAACGCCAGCAAAAATTCTTTTTGATCGTTAATTAAATGCAAGGTGATAGGGTATGGCTGGGCATTATCCGAAAAGCTAACACTAAAGCTATAAAGTAAATGCTTCCTTTCTTCAAGGGTAATAGCAGAAAAGATACTTTCTCCAACTTTTGGTGACGGCATCAACTCAGCCGATAATGGCGGTAATGGCAGCGTTAACAATGATTGTGATTGCCATAGTTTTTCGGCGGGCAAGTTTTGCTTAGCTAGTGAATGGATCAAGGCATACAAGCCAGATTGGCTGATATTAAATTGATTTTCTAACAGGTATTCAGGCATCAACAACTGATGTTCATCAACTTCGGCGACGGTCAAAATTGAGTAACTATAAGCGATAAGTTCATTTTCCAGGGCGACAGTTAACTGCCGTTCAAAAGCATTAGTTAACGTCAGGCCAATAACAGGCAACATAACAATAGTCATCACGAAGGTACTTAATAATAGCCGAACCTTTAATGAGTTTATTTGCCAAAAGGGCGTAGTAACTGCCTTTGTGTTCATTATTGCTTTCATCGTTAAGAGTAGCGCTTTAATTTATAACCGTGGCCACGAAGCGTTTCGATAAAACCATAGTCATTGTTAGGATCCAGTTTTTTCCGTAAACGACGAATAAACACTTCAATGACGTTAGAGTCAAGATCAAAGTCTTGATCATAATTATGCTCAGTTAATACCGCTTTTGAGGTAACTTCATCAAGGTGTAACATCATGTATTCAAACAGCTTATATTCCGAGCTGCTTAATTTCACTGCTTGGTTATTCACTTCAACATTTAGGCTTTTAGTATTGATAGAAAGCGGACCATTTTTTATTAGTGGGCTCGCCTGCCCGGCGCTACGTCGAATAAGCGCATTTAAACGTGCCAATAACTCTTCACCATGAAAAGGTTTGGTCAGATAATCATCCGCACCTGCATCTAAGCCGGCCACTTTGTCTTGCCAGCTATTACGCGCGGTAAGCACTAAAATAGGAAAGGTTTTATTTTTTTCTCGTAACGACTTGATAACACTAATACCATCAATTATAGGTAAACCAATATCAATTATCGCGGCATCATAAGGATATTCTAATCCTTGAAATAACCCTACTTCACCATCGCTAGCGACATCAACCAAATAATTTGCTGCAATTAAATGTTTTTTTAAATTTTGCTGTAAAGCAATGTCATCTTCTATCAGTAATAAACGCATAATATCTTATCGGCCATTAATTTTGCCAGATTTGGCATTAACAAAAATAGAAATAATATGACCATCTTTTTTAATCAACTTAACTTTATAGCCAGACTTTTTCGCTTTTACTTTAAGTACTTTACCACCAAAACGGCGTTGAGCCAGTTGAGCCGCCTGTTTAGTACTTTTAATGCGTACTTGCTGCTTACTACTTTGTTGATTAGCTTTTATTGTGCTGATGGTAGCGGCAAAGCTTCCTTGAGCAACAGTAGGTAAAGAAAAGGTAATCATAAAAGTAGTGAACAAAATAATAATTAACGATAAAACAGGTTTCATTATTTTTCCGAGTGCCGACATTAATAGCTATAGCTTATTTAAAATAATAGTCCTTCGCAACTGAACATTGGCTGAACATCAACTAAATATTGCCTAAACATTACCTAGATAATAGCGAAGGCTGAAAATGTTCAGCTGGTATTCATCTTTATTGCGCTTTAATAGCCTAAACAGCAAACCTTATTAGGACAATGTTATGACTAAAAACTATATCAACAAAAGCGTTATAAGCATATTACTACTAGCAAACATAATTATTAGCAACTACGCCATTGCTGAGCAGCGCAGCAGTATTTCATTTGGGGAGTTATCTAAAAACCTTACTACTGATAGTAGGCTTGCGATTGCCAAAGAAAACAAAGCGGCAGCTATTGTTGACCAATACCTTGGTAAAGCAACAAATAAAACCAGAGCGGAAATACTGAACAATAATCAAATAAATAAAAAAAATAAAAGCTCGAAAATAACACCGTTAGCTCGTAGTAAAAGCGACAACAACTATGCTGACTTTGCTATTTACGGGGCAACGACGCTATTGCAAGATGATTATGACAGCGATGGTTTTTACCAAACTTTTAGCGTTAGGTTTGATGCAGATATTTATAGTTATACTGAAAACCAATTGGCTGAAGTGTATGCTTTATTGTATATCAGTAAAAATGGCGGACCTTGGATACACTATTACACCACTGATAATTTCATCATAGAAGGCGATACTGACTTAGATGAATATGAAGTAATTACCACCTTTTTATCCGGTTATGCTGCTGATCATTACGATATATTAATTGATTTATACCAACTAGGTTATAACGATATTGTCGCAACTTTTAGCGCTGATGACAGCAATGCCTTATATGCTTTACCACTGGAAAGTGCCGATTATGATGAGCCCTATATTGAGGTTGTTGAAGTAAGCCATGGCGGCAGTTTTTCAATTGGCATATTATTATTTTTTCTATGCATTTATTCAGTTCGCATAATAAATCGAATTAAAAATGAAGTAGAAAACATAGTATAAAACACTAATTTTTAAATAAAAAATAGCCACAAAAAATTATCTTTTGTGGCTATTTAGGGTGTTACTGACTAAACGTTAATTGTTAGCTTTTTAACTTTTTAAATCATCAAAAAACTTTTTCACGCCATAAAAAAAACCGGTTTCTTTCGGGCTGTGTTTTTTACTGCTTTTACCCATTTTTTCTTCTAGTTGACGTAATAAATCAGCTTGATCACCCGATAAGTTAATAGGTGTTTCAAGTACCACTTTACACATTAAATCACCAGTGGAAGAACTACGTACTGATTTAACACCTTTACCACGTAAGCGGAACATTTTTCCCGTTTGCGTTTCTTTTGGTACTTTAAGTTTAACTTTACCGCTTAATGTCGGTACTTCAATATCACCACCCAAGGCTGCGGTAACAAAACTAATTGGCACTTCACAATATAAATGGTTTTCATCACGAACAAAAATTTCGTGATCGCGTACATTAACTTGTACGTACAAGTCACCCGCTGGGGCACCATATTCACCCGCTTCACCTTCACCAGATAAGCGAATTCTGTCACCAGTATCCACACCTGGTGGAATTTTAACAGACAAGGTTTTAGTTTTTTCAACTCGGCCTTGACCGCGACATGAAGGGCAAGGACTAGTAATAACTTTGCCTTTACCACTACAAGTTGGACAAGTTTGTTGAACGGCGAATAACCCTTGACGCATTTGCACTTGGCCATGACCATGACAAGTGCTACAAGTTTTAGCCGATGTACCTTTTTTAGCGCCAGAGCCGTCACACGGCTCACAACTAACATAAGTAGGCACTTTAATTTCTAAGCTTTTACCTTTAACCGCATCTTCTAGGTTTAAGTCGACGTTATAGCGTAAATCTGAGCCTCGTTGCGCACGAGATTGACGACCACGACCGCCACCACGACCGCCACCAAAAATATCACCAAAGATATCACCAAAGGCATCACCAAAATCGCCATGACCACCACCACCGCCATGACCGCCCTGTTCAAAAGCAGCATGACCGTATTGATCATAAGCAGCGCGTTTTTGATCGTCTTTTAAGATCTCATAGGCTTCTTTAATTTCTTTAAAGGTTTCTTCTTTTGCCTTATCACCTTGAGTACGATCAGGATGAAACTTCATCGCTAACTTTTTATAGGCTTTTTTTATTTCATTTTCTTCAGCGCTTTTTGAAACGCCAAGCGCTTCATAATAATCACGTTTTGACATAAATTTATTTCTTTACTTCAAGTTGAATGATACTGATTTGCTTACTCTCTTTTGATAAAGAAGTTAAGAAAGTATGAAAATCAGAACCAAAATTTAAAATTGTTTTTCTATGACTTAACACACAAAAAGCGCCGTAACCGACGCTTTTAAATAACAATTAACATTAATAAGTAGGTTAGTTGTCGCTGATTCGCTTTAGAGCAAGGCGGAAGCACGGAACGTAGTTACTAATATTAGCCCTACGTGAGTACTTCCAACGATGCTATAAAGTTAGTCAGTAGACAAATAATTACTTATCGTCTTTAACCTCTTCAAACTCAGCATCGACAACATCATCTGCTGGCGCGCCAGCATCAGTTGCTTGTTCAGCGCCTTCAGGTGCCGCTTGTGCTTGTTGCTTAGCTTGAGCAATTTCCATTAACTTAGCTGATGCTTCCATTAACGCTTGAGTTTTTGCATCAATCGCTTCTTTGTCATCACCTTTAACTGCTTCTTCAAGCTCAGTTAATGCTGCTTCAATTTTTTCTTTATCTTCTGCTGGTAAATCATCGCCTGCTTCTTCAACTTGCTTACGAGTAGAATGAATCATGCCATCAGCTTGGTTACGTGCAGTCACTAATTCTTCAAATTTAGCATCAGCATCAGCGTTAGCTTCTGCATCACGTACCATTTGCTCTACTTCTTCATCAGATAAACCTGAAGAGGCTTTAATAACAATTTTTTGCTCTTTACCGGTATTTTTATCTTTTGCAGTTACGTGCAAAATACCATCGGCATCAATATCGAAAGTTACTTCGATTTGCGGCTGACCACGTGGCGCTGCAGGAATACCTTCAAGGTTAAATTGACCTAAAGATTTGTTAGCGCTAGCTTGCTTACGCTCACCTTGACAAACATGAACCGTTACCGCTGATTGGTTATCATCCGCCGTTGAGAAGGTTTGTGATTGCTTCGTTGGAATAGTGGTATTTTTCTCAATAACGGCTGTCATCACGCCGCCCATGGTTTCAATACCTAATGATAATGGCGTAACATCAAGAAGAAGTACGTCAGTTACATCACCAGAAAGAACACCCGCTTGAATTGCTGCACCAGAAGCTACTGCTTCATCAGGGTTAACATCTTTACGAGGCTCTTTACCGAAGAAGTCTGTAACCATTTTTTGTACTAATGGCATACGTGTTTGACCACCAACTAAAATAACATCATCAATGTCACTCGTTGATAAATCAGCATCTTTAAGAGCAGTTTTAAGCGGTTCTAAAGTCGCTTTAACCATATCTTCAACTAGTGATTCTAACTTAGCACGTGTTACTTTAATGTTCATGTGCTTAGGACCACTAGCATCTGCAGTGATATAAGGTAAGTTAACATCAGTTTGTTGTGCAGAAGAAAGTTCACATTTAGCTTTTTCAGCCGCTTCTTTCAAACGTTGCATCGCAAGAGGATCAGACGTTAAGTCCATGCCTTGATCTTTTTTGAACTCTGCTACTAAGTAATTGATTAAACGGTTATCAAAATCTTCACCACCTAAGTGAGTATCGCCATT
>SPKZ01021058.1_pt1 | contig 22078 bp, 23 predicted proteins | sample 2456571 | NCBI WGS metagenome assembly SPKZ01 (sample SAMN11192286, study PRJNA482655) | marine metagenome | biome: ENVO:00000447; feature: ENVO:00000244|ENVO:00000211|ENVO:00000569|ENVO:00002023; material: ENVO:00002151; isolation source: ocean water from marine abyssalpelagic zone ... | reverse complement strand
GAGTATATTTCTTTTTTTTGTATTTATTAACCAGTCTTTTTGGCTCTTGGTTGACCTACTGAACTTGTTGTCTTTGCACGAGGCTGACCGATACTAAAAATGGTTTTAGCTCTTGGTTGACCTACTGAACTTGTTGTCTTTGCACGAGGTTGACCAACAGAAGTAGTCTTTGCTCTTGGCTGTCCAACACTTGACTTAGATTCCATAGAGTTTTTAAGTAACTCAGATAAATCATAAGCGTGTGAATTTACAGCGAATAAAGCAACAGTTGCAGCGATTAAAGTTTTAGTTAGTTTTTTCATATTTTATTTTCCTCAAAAAGTTAAATTAAAATTATTTTAAAGTGATAATAAGCACTATACAAATTTAAACGTTAAATCCAGCTTGTTGTAATCTTTTTAAAGCAGGATATACATTGTTAATCTGCCATCCAAGTATATTACACATCTGTGATTTAGTCAATGTATTATCTAATGATAATAATACAGCCAATCTTAAATCATTACCTCTGATTTCTTCGTTTAAAGCTAACTCTAATAACTCTTCTAATAGTTCGTTGTCTTTCATTTTTTTGTCTACCTTTTTTTAATGTTTATTTTTATTATACTATACAATAAATATATTGCAATATATAATTTAAATTATTTTTTATTATCTACCATTAATATTGTTTTTGTTAAATATTCATTAAAATAATTTAAAGCTGACTCACATTCATGCATACCATAAAAGATAACATCACCAACGTCCATATTAAAAGTTACCTGATTAAAGGTTTTTCTACTTGGGCTATTAGGTATCTTTAAGTTAACCTTAGAAAACTTAAAATTGGTATCATTTATTAAGTATTTAGAATCTATATTGCCGTTAACTACTAATTTAAATCTATATACATCTTCACTTATTTGTTCACAGTCATAACCCAAGCAATTCATTATCCATTCTTGTCTTCTTCTTGGTTTAAAAAATTTATTAAAGCCTTCTTCAAAGAAACATGAAAACTCATCTTTAAAGTCTTGTGTTTTCTTTGCTATTGTGTTCATTGTAATTGTTCTAAGTAATTCTTGTTTTGTCATTTTTATTCTCCTTGTTTATTTTATATTATAGCATAATTTAATTATTGTCAACGCTTATTTATTAATAATAAGCAAATTTTTCAATAATTCTTTCGTTTAAGTATGTTTTGCGGTTTCTTGATTTAGTGCTTTCTATTCCTCTTTTAAATATATCTTTACTTCCAACCAATATAACAAGTGATTTTCCTCTTGTTATTGTTGTATAAAGCCAGCTTCTATCAATAACTTGTGTGTATATTTGCGGTATTGGTATAATAACAACAGGATATTCAGAACCTTGGCTTTTATGTCCAGTTATTGTATATGAAGGTAATATCTCTTCCATTTCTTTTAAATTGTATTCACAATGTTTATCATTATCAAATTCTACATATATACCATTTTCATTAATAAGTTTAATTGTTCCAGTATCACCATTAAAAACTTGTTTTTCATAATTATTTACAGTTTGAATTATTTTATCATTTTTCTTATATACGAAATCACCTTTTTTAATTGTATAACCTTCTTCTTTATTTAACATGTTCTGTAAAATAACATTTAAATTTTTAGTTCCCAAGGTTCCTTCATGCGTTGCTGATAATATTTGTAAATCTTTTGAATTGTCAAAATTAAATGTTTTTTCTATTCTGTTATTTATAATAACTTTAATCTTTTTTAATGTTTCTTCATCTGTATCAGTCTGTAAAAAGTAAAAGTCTTGTAATTCTTTTTTGTCGTATACTGTATTAAAGTCAAATATACCTTTATCTATATTATGAGAATTTAAAATAATGGAAGACGTTCCTTTTTGTCTTTGTATTTGTTCTATTCTTGCAACTTCAATACATTCACTATCTATAATGTCTCTTAAAACAGAACCAGCACTAACAGAAGGAAGTTGACCTACATCACCTATAATAACGATTTGTGTTTGTAATGGTATTGCTCTTAATAAACTTACCATTAAATAAATATCAATCATTGAAGCTTCATCAATAAAAATAACATCGCATTCAAGCTGATTTTCTTCATCCATTGTAAAATCATTACCCATTGGATTAAATTTAAGTAATCTATGTATTGTTGAAGCTGGCTTGTTAGTTGATTCACTCATTTTTTGTGCTGCTCTTCCTGTTGGAGCACATAAAAGAACCTTTTTATCTAATTTTTCAAATTGATTTATAATTTCATTTAATACTGTTGTTTTACCAACGCCGGGCTTTCCTGTTATAACTGATATTTTATTATTTAATGCTGTTAATATTGCATTATCTTGTTCTTTTGTAAATTTAATGTTTTGTTCTATGTGTTCTATTTCATTTACTTTTTTTATTTCAACTTCTGTATTATTTTTTAAATGATATATTCTTTTTGATAATTCATTCTCAAAATTAAACATTCTTTCTGTTTGTATATACTCTTCACCATTATCAAGAAGTATTTCATGAAATTGACCTTTATTTATACCTTCTTGAAGTGCTTGATCAATAGTTTCTATTTCTATACTATCTTTTTTTAAATAATTATAAGTTAATTTTAATACTTCTGTTTTATCAAGAATACAATTCCCATTTTGTTGTATTTCATACATGAAATTGTTTAAAGCGCCCTTAATTCTAACAGGTGAATTAACAGGGAAGCCCATTTTTAAAACAATAAAGTCAACTATTTTAAATTCAATATCTATTTTAGAACAAATATTATAAGGATAGTTTTCTAATAAATTAATACTGTCTTCACCATAAACTCTATATATTCTTACAGCTTCAAAGTTTTTGAAACCAAGTCTTACAAGTTCACTTACTATTTGTTTAGAAGGCTTAACCTCATTCCAAGAGTTTATTATTCTTGTTATAGTTTTCTGTCCCAATTTAGGAACCAATGATAGTTGATCAGGTTTTTTATCAATTATGTTTAATGATTCAGCACCAAACTTTTCTACTATTCTTTTAGCGGTTGCTTTACCTATTCCTTTAATTATACCAGAAGAAAGATATTCAAGTATTGTTTCGGTTTCTGTTGGTTGGATAACTTCTATTATTTCAGATTCAAAAGTTGGTATTCCTTTATTGTAAACCCAATTGCCTTCTGCTTTAAAATAATCGTTTACTCTTATGTTTTGTGATGTGCCTTTAAGTATGTATTCTTCTTTTTCTTTGTTTTCTACTTCTAAAATGTAAAATCCGTCTTGTCCTTCATATTTAATTTTTTTTATAAATCCAATAAATTCTTGTTTCATAATTATTCCTTTTGTTTTTCCTTGTATTATCTAATTTATACTATAATATAAATAAGTCAACATAAAAGTTGATTATTTTTTAAAAAAGTTAATATTTATGTTTATATAAAAAGAAAAGGTGGCTCAGAACAAGCCACCGTGAGAACAAAAAAAAGGAATTGTTTAAAAATTACTTAACAATTTCTTTGATGATACAATCATCATTAAAGATTATATTCCTCTTTTTTTATATAGTCAATTACTTTTTAATTATTTTTATTTTTTGAGGTTGTTGTAGTATCTCAAATACTTCATCAATATCTCTTGTTCCGAATCTTTCTTCAAATTCATTAAGCATTTCTTCTTCAAATTTATCATTGTTTGCTTTCTTTTGTTCATCTATTGTTTCTGGTTGAGGTTCAATGATTTGTTCTTCTGGTTGTTGTGGGTAAAGCATTGCTTCAAGATTTTTAATGTTTTCTTTGATTGCTTCGAGTTCTACGACACTTTTTGTAAACTGCTTTTGTGTTGTTAGCTTTTCTATTTGTTCAAGTATTGTTGATTTTTCCATGTTATTCTCCTTGTTTAATGGTTTTGGTTTTTTAATGATATTAGTATTGATTGTAAAAACTAAACTGTCATTTTTATTAAATCTATAACTTTTTAATATTGCATTATCTTTTAATTCCTTTAATGCTTTATTTATTTTTTGTCTTTGTTGTGAAGATAGCTTTATTATGTTACCTTCTTCGTCAACACTATTTAATCTCTTTCTTATAACTTCTTTAAATATAGTTGTTTCTTTAACTTGATAATATTGATCCATTTCAAAATAATTATTTAACATTGAATACATTAATTTAGAATATTCATTTTTTAAAGATAAATATTTTTTATAATTAATTAAGCAATTATTAGAAGTTCTATAAAGATTTAAGAATTGTTTATCAAAGTAAATTGTTAAGTGATCTTTTTCGGGCATGTCAAAAGAATAAGATAGTATTGAAAAACCAGTGTGATAAATATCATTTTCTAAAACAGTAAAATCAAAAGTTCTCATTTTATTTATACTATTCATTATTCTATCTTTTACCGCTCTTGTTCCAGCGTTTCTTTTTGTAACACCAATTTTTATTGCAAGATCTTTAATACTAATAGAAAACTCTTCTTTATTTTCTGATAAAAGAGCTAAAAGAATTGTTTCATCTGTTTTAACATTCATGGGTATTAATGACATTCTATATTCAAAATCATCTTTTTTATATATTCGTGAAGTTTTTAATTCTGTTATCTCTTCTTCTGTTTTATTAAAAATAATACCTGTTGTATCTTTCTTATTAGAGTTAGGTAAAAATAGAGGCATGATATTTAATTTTGTAGAAGTGATAGAATAATCTTCCTTAATTTCAAAGTTTGTAATATTTTCCATTTTTTTGTATTTCCTTGTGTTGATAGTATATAATGTATTATAGTTTTTTAATTTTACAAGCATTTTTTTTATATGATATAATAAAATTCATTATATAATACGTTTTTTTGCAATTTTTACGATATACAATAATATAAATAAATGTATTAAAAAAAAGTGCAATTTTCACGCTACAAAAGTGCAATTTTCACGCTACTTTAGATCCTCTACAAGCCACGACTGGCGCGGGATACAGACAGTCTCTAACTATAGTATAACTATAGAGACTATTTTTTTTGGTTAAATTTACTTGATTTTAACGCTTCGCTTACTGGAAGAAAAACAAGTTTTTCTATTTTATGATTATTATGTTAAAATGATAATATAACAAAAAGGAATATTATGAAAATAGAATTACCTATCAGAATTAAAATCAGAAATAAAAACTATGCTATTAATTTAAATCAGTATAGAAATTGGCATTATATGGTTGAAACAAATGTAAAGAAAAAATACAAGGAATTAATAACTTCTTTGCTTCCCAAAGGGGTAAAGTATTCAGAGATCGAAATAGAGGCTCAATTATACCTAAAATTAATCAATAAAGATGGTTCTTTCACAAAAATACAGAAAGACAAATGCAATGTTTATACAATTGCCTCAAAATACTTCTTAGATTGTTTGGTTGATAATGATATTATAAAAGATGATAATGATTTTATAGTAAAGAAAGAAACTATACTTGAAACAATACCAGTTGATCATGCTGATAAAGAAAAAATAGTTTTTACAGTGAAGGAGATTAAATAAATGGAAACAAAAAGAAAAAGCAATTTAGATATAGTTTATTTTTTAAGAGCAAAAGAACTTGAATTAATAGAAAAACAATATCAGTTAATAATGGAAGACTGTTTTAATTTTGAATTAATAGAAAAAGAACAAGAAAAGCTTGAATACTTATATGAATGTAAAGAAAAAATATTTGAAGTAATGAAATATCAGACAAGATTTGATAAGCAAATCAATAAATTAGTAAATATTTTAGAAAATATTTAATTTTAGTGTTGACTTATTTTAATTATACTATAATATAAAAGTATGAAACAAAAACAAGGAATAAAAAAATGAATGTAATTTTACAAGAATACAATATGTTACAAGAAGAAGAATTTACTGATACAAGAGAAGAATTAAACTTACATACATATGAAAATTTTATAAAATGGAAAATTAAGACAACAAAAGAACATATAAAATCTTTACTTCACAAAGAATTATATATATTGCCAGAAGATGAAGAAGAACATGAAGAGTGTTTAACAACATTAGAGTTATGTAAAAAAGCTTTATCAATAAATAACTTTTAATAAAAAAGCCCTCATTTGAGGGCTTTTTTTTTATTCTTCGTCAACTTCTTCATCATTGACTTCTTCATTTTCACTTATTAAAAGATTTCTATTAGATAAAGTTTTACCTTCATTTTCTAAATCTTCAACAAAGTCTTCTTCTGTTTTCTCATGTGTTAGATAACCAACTTTTTGAGCAACCTCTCTAACTTCTTTATCAGAAACGATGTTTTTATCATTAAGAAGGTTAACTTTTTCAAAGATTTCTTCTTCTTTTGTAAGTCCAATGTTTTTGTTAACTTCAAGTATAAATTCTTCATCTTCTCTACCTCTCCATTTAAGCATTAATTCAATAGCTTTATTAAGTGATTTTTCAAGGTTAAATGCAAAATTCTGCGCCCTGTTATTGGTATCAGAAGTCGAGTATTTAACTTCGGTAGCTGTCATTATAGCTTTCGTTTCAAGAAATTCAGAACCTAACATTTTCATCTCTTCTTCAAGATCGTCAAGCATTGTTTTAATCATATCAGCAGAATTTGAATCGGCTTGAACCCATTCCATTTTGGCATCTTTATTTTTATTTAAATGCATTGTTTTAATACCAAATTTAAGTTTTTTCTTGCCGTTCTCGTCTTCTGGTATACTATCAGCAGTAAAACCAGAACCAAAAATAAATGCTCTTGAAGCAACGTCAACAAGATTCATATAATTTGATTTAAATATCCAATGTGTTAAATTTTTGTCAGCCATGTTTTGATATGGTCTATCACATAATAAACTTTCTGTATCAGATTCAGGATACAATTCAACAATTGGTAATACGTCAATATCTAACTCTTGTCTTTCAAAATCAACAGTATAATCACCGTCATCAAAACATTTATATCTACTCATTGCTGGTATACCATTTTCATTATAAAAAAGAATATCAACACATTTAACATTTACACTTTCAAACTCATCAACCCTTTCTTGATAAGTAAAAGTATATTTAAATACTTCAATATTACCGCTGGTGTCTTTACTTAAATCAAGAACGTCATCAGCGTTAATTCTTACAACATTAGGCATGTTATAATCATTTCTTTGACCGTCATTGAAATTAACTAAAAGAAAAGCACAACCAGCCCACAAACCGTCTTTATTCCATCTTTTAGAAAACTCATTAATACCAGTTCCTGCACCGTCAAAATTATTTAAAACCATTTCTTTAAATGCTTCATCATCGCTTTCAAACTTTATAGCTTGCGAAAATATGCGATCATTAATATCATTTATTGATTTACTTGTTCCTGCATAAAGAGAAGTCTTGTATAGAACTCTAAAATTAAAGTTTTCTGCACTTTCATCTTTTTCTTTTGGTAGATATGGCTTGTTTTCAAAAGCAAAAGTTGAAGGTTCGCTCATATAACTTGTGCTATCTGCTTGGCTATAATTATAATATGATAACCTTCTCATTTCGTTTTCGCCTTTTCTTAAAGCATTCAATAATTTACGTTGACTTAAAGATTTACTACTATCAGAAGATCTTTTTTCAATTTTAGCTTTATCAGTCATGTTTATTCCTTTCTTATTATTTTAAAAATCATTACTATTATAACTATATGATTTCTCTCTCATAATAGCATATTTTGTGGCATCCCAATCGTGGTCTGGAACACCTTTTGTTAATACATCCTCTGGATTTTTAGGGTCATATTCTAATGACATAACGTTATCTATCCAATAAGGGCAGTTGTCTCCAAATACGTATATATGTGGTTGGTCTGGATCTTGTTCTAATGTATTCTGCATCATATCAGTCATAGCGTTCACACCAGCAACACGATCTTTTTTACAGTTTTCCCAATATATACCTTCTTGTTCAAAGATTTCACCAACTGATTTATCAGCGCCAACATCATTATAAATTGAATAATCAGCAACACCATCAGAAATCTCTGTTATATCTTTTAGTATACCATTTTGTAATCTTTTATCAATTTTTTTTATACCTCTTGCAACATCAGCGGCTTTCATACCAAGGCCAACGTTGTTATTAGCGGCATCTTTTTCACAACCATACCACTCATGTATAAGAACAAGTGAGCCTTCTGGTGGACAAAATTCTTCTTCAATCCATTGACCGTTTTTCATACGTTTTCTTGTTGCTGGTGTAGCTCCATCACTTTCAGCCCACCAAAGAACAGAAAACGGTTCTCTTTTACCCCAGTCCATTGATTTGAATACAGACCATCTTGACGGTATATTAAACTGTTTAAGATTAAATATTTCATCTTTATATAATTCACCAAAAGCACCTGAACTTTTAGCATTCCAATCAGCGAACACCCAAGCGAATAATTTTTCTAAATTACTCATTGATAAGAAGTTGTTTATATATGAATTTTTAATGTAAGGGTTATCAAGATAAGTAGATAACATATGTGTATAAGTTATGCCATCTTTAACAAATGGAACACCATAGTTTTGACCGTCAACAAAAACCTTTTTAAGAGCTAATTTACCTGCTCCAAATGGGTTCGTTGTAAGTCTCATTTTAAGGATCATTTTTTTCTTTAATCCTGCTGATATTTCCAGTTTATATTTTTCATTATAAGGACTTCTTAAAGTAGACATCATTGAATAAACAAGATCCATTATTTCAGCCCACAGAGTAGCTTCTTCAAATAATATATATTGATAGTTAAATCCGTGATGTTTATTATAGTCGTCTTCATTTCTAAGCATTCTAAAAACTATTTTTTCACCAGTTTCAAAAGTTATTGCAGGAAAAGCGGAACGGTTCATTTTAAACTTATAACCGCAATCTTTAAAGAAACGCTCACACATATCTTGAATATCTTGTAAATCACCCATGTTTTTACGAAATACAACAGCAGTCCATTCATTACCAAAACCTTTATCAATTTCAGCTTTAATTTCCCAAAGTTTACTATCAGTTTTTCCCGATCCACGAGTTCCTGAATCAAGTTGAACATTGATAAAATCAGAATAATCATCATTACCTTCTTTTGCGTTTATTTCACAAACAGGATGAATGAAATCACTCATAGCTAAACTAACCATCTGTGATTTCGTAGGGCTTAAAATTCTATTAATCTTCGTCATTTTTGTTTAACCTACTTTGTCTTACAAGTTCTTTTTGCTCGTTAAGTCTTTCAGAAAGCTCTGCTTGTTGGTTTTCTGCATACTGTTGTAAGTCTTCTACTGATTTGAAATCTGCAACAGGGACAACGATAGTTTTAACTTCATTGTTTTCTTCTTGTTTTTGATTCCATTCTTCAAACGGTAAAATATATTCTTTAATATAAAGTTCTTTTATTTTATCAGAAGCTTGACCTGATTTTATTTCACCAAAAATTTTACGTTTCATATCAAAACGCATTAAACATTCTCTTTGATTTCTAAAATCTTCAAAGCTTTCATAACCTTTTTCTCTCATTGCTTTTAGTAATGTATCTTTATTTACTCCCATTAGTGAAGCGATAGCATTTCTTGGCATCTGATATTCAGTATATTCAGTTATTTTTTTCCAGTTAGCAGGTTTTAGAAGCTCCTTCACTTTTGAAGGTGCTCCCCTTGTAGATTTCCTCATAATTGTTCTCCCTTATGATTAAAATACGTCTGGATTACTAATCCAAACTGTAACGTCTGTATCTGCACCAGTGCCTTCAACTTTTGCATACCAATCACACTCAAAATATCTAAGTTCATTAAGTAGAACTATGCCTTGAGAAATTGGAAGAGCAAAATTTTCAGCAACATCAGGTTCATCAGATAATAGAATTCTTACAGCAGGATCTTCACCACGAACTGCAATTGTGAAAAATTCTCTGTCAACGCCTTTTAAAGCTTTTTGGTCTGCTATTTTAACCCAAGTTGAATTAGTAACAGTGTAAGCATTTTTTTGAGGTGCTGCCCTGTTTTTAATAATAGTAGTATCTATTCTTTGGTCTGTCATTTTAGTTTCCTTTTTATTCAGTTATATTTTTTTCTTTTTTATACATTTCAATTAAGAAATCATATGCAGGACTCATTTGAAAATATTCAGGTGGATCAGGCATTTCATAATTAAATAATTGTATATCTCTTAAATTTTGTTTATATTCACTCATTTCTTGTTTTTGTTCTTTTGTTCTGATTGGATTATATAATTCATGATCAGTTAACAATTGAATTAAAGCAATCTTAAATTGAATTAAATCTATTTCTTCTTGTGTCATTATCTTGTTCTCCTTAAAGTCCACACTAATTGTGCTGGAGGTGTCGTTGGTTGTGCTGGTATTATAACAGGTGCATCAGCCTCATTCATTGTAAATTCTTTAAATCTTAATTCTATACTTAATGTGAATGAATCATTATATAATATAAAAAATTTATTTGTATCTTTTGTAACTGTGTATTGTATATCAGTTCCTGAATCAACGGTTGTCAAAAACTCAAAAGGATCTAATGAAACTGATAAATTATAATTTATATCTATAACATCTGATTGACCACTTCCCGAAAAATATTTTATTATGGCTGATGCGTCATCTAACAAATAAAGATAGCTGAAAGTTGGACTTGGATAACCATTTTGAATAATTATAGTTGGATTATCTAAATCTCCACTCTGTGCATAAAATATTTCAAGTTGATCTGTTGTGTTGTTAGCACCAATAGAAAAATAAAAAGTTCCTGCTGTTGTGCATTGTAATGCTGTAAAGTTTAAATTTCCAAGAGTTCTTAAAGAAGTAATATCTTTTTCAAGAGTATAAGAAAAATCAACTGTGCTGTAAGAAAATATTTTATTACCATCATTACTTAAAAAATACATTTTATCATCGTAAAAATTATTTGTTCCATGAGTATCGCATCTTATAAAATTTTTATTAATATAAAATCTTTTAGGTTGAATAGGTTGAGAATTTTCAGATACAAAAGTATTAGAAGCAGTAACAGAATAAATTCTTGAATTATTTGTTGAAGTAGTTACAACAAAAGATACCTCATCTCTTTGTTGATTATATCTTATTCCTTGTGGATAAATACCAGTTGTTACAGTTGTTGGGTTCAATATAAAAACTTCGTTTACTGTGTCATAAATACAATATTTAATTGATATATTGTTAGTGTAAACTATATGAAGTTCATCACCCTTAAAACAAGGTAAGTAAATAGTAAATTGATTCGCAGCCTCTATAAATTCAACAAGTAATTCAGGGTTATCATATTCATCATTAGTTATTTTATATATATATCCGCGATCTGCTGTTGTATTACCCACGACATAAGTTTCTGTTGAATTCTTTTTTATTAAAATTTGTGTTTCATAAACATTATCTTCATTTCCAAACTCTGTATCTTCTACTTCTGTTAAATTAATTATACCAGAAGAACCTAAAAAATTGCTTAATTTTGCAAGTTCTGGTTCTTGTTCTTGAGTTCTTAATTGTTGACTATCTGTTAAAACTATTTCTTTATTTGAAATAACTTTATCAGGAGACATTAAATTAGTATCACCTACTTCTGTAACCTCTGTTATGTTATTATATACTGTCATTTGTTTTCCTTTAAGTTTCTATATTTTTTTATGGAACATCGTTTACGATGTCTGATGCTGTCATATTATACATTTGAAATATACAGTTACCTTCTGTCCCATTATCTTGTAAAAATGGGTAAGTATCACCATCTCCCATGCGCCACCAGTGTTTCGGCTTATCTGTTAATGTTGACAAATCAAAAGGTGTGCCGCTGTTATAGATATCGCTAACGTTAGCGCTTTGGTCACTGTCCCATATCGCCAACTCGTCCACTTTAGTATTCTCTTTTAAGTGATTTCCGCTTGCGTATCTTCCCACTCGCAAATTATCTGCATCAATGCCACCTGTGTAGCCGAAGTTATTATGTGTCCATGTCCCCGCGCTTATCACATTAGAACCATTAATAAACATTTTGAATCGAGAATAATAATTGCTCATATTAGAACTTGAAGATCCTGTTGTTCCACCGTTGTATGTTATTACTATATGATGCCATTGATTCGGTGTAAGAGTATTAGCTGCTGATTGAAAACGAATATAGTTGTTGTTGCTACCATATTGAAGGCGCAAGTTATCATTTGAACCTAAAAACCTTACATTAATATGCCCTGAGTTGGTGACATCATTATCACCAAAATAAAATACAGTTTGACCCGTTGAGTTAGTTGTCGGTTTAAACCAAAAAGCAATAGTCCACGCATCACCCGAACCGCTGCCATTGCCATTCCTTCCAAGAGTGGCATCCAGTAATGAAGCATTGGCTCCTAAGTAGTCCGAATTGTTAAATTGAACGCTCTTTGTGTTTGAAAACGGTGGAGTGCTAACAGTCAAAACAATTGTTTGACTATCTTCTCCATTGTAATTTATTGCTTTAACTGGTATATTGTAAGTTCCTGGGCTTAAAGAACTTGCACCTAGAATTTTTCTTATATTACCTTCCACTGTTGTTATACCTGGAACATTAGAAAGATCCCACTCATAGCCAACTCCGTAGTCTGCTGTAAGCTCATAGTTTAGAGTTTCACCTTGAGTTAAGTTAATTGTTAAATTAGAAGTAATTTCAGGTAAATTTTGAGTTGGTGTTCCTGACGATTGAAATATTGCATTTAGTGCATTACAAACTTCTATTGAATTATTGCCATAATTATTACCATTTCGATCTACATATTCATTAGATTTGATATTTGTTGTTATGTCGATATCTCTTGCTGTATCATGTATACTACAAGTTCCATTTTCAGCGGTTGCTTGTAAACTGTTTAAAAACTGTGCTCCGTTAGCATCTTCAATGAAAATTGCATTGGCTGCTGAATCTTTATATATTGTTATACTCATCTTAATTATCTCCTCTGATTACTTGAATTACTGAACCTGCGTTGATAAGTGTTCCTGCCGCACTTAATCTAACTTCTAAAATTATAGGATTATCTCTTGTATTAGTATCACCCATGTAAATTAGATCAGTCACAAGACTGTTTCTATATTGTATACCTGATCCTGAGTCAAGTCTAGCCACAATCTTTTCTAGTTGATAATTTCCTGCTCCTACTCCCAGGTTGTATCTAAACTCAAGTAAAGTATTGTTTGTGTTGGGTATTACAGTATAATCATTTCTTATTAATATAGTATCACCTAAACTTAATTGCGTAGGATCTATTGAGCCTGTCGATGTATCCATCAAAGATGTTATTCCGTCTGGTGCATAATTATCATTTGAAAAAGCACCAAGACCATCGTTTGGTATAGTAGTCCATGTGTTTGCAACAAGAGATACAGGTGAAGAACTTGTAGATGCATCATTGTAATCTATAAATCCTTGACCTAAAGCTTGATTATTACCAAACAAATTATTATAAACTGTCATTTTTTCTCCAATATTTTTAATTATTGTCTTATTATTTTAATATTATACATCTCTTTTGATAAAATTCCATCCCTTTCTGATTCTAATTCAAATCTTAGTTTAGGATAGTATACACCGTTCGGATTAATAGTTGTTTCATCTGTAAATGTATAAGTTTGCGATGTTAAACCTGTTTCAGTCTTAATTAATACATCATTATCATCATAAATTCTTAAATTATAAACTGTATTAGCTTCATTGTTAGTTGTTGCTCTATTATAATAGTTAAACTTAAATATACTATCACTTCTATCAGCATTTTGCCATTCAAGTTCCAAATCTGTATTTAAAGGCACAACCGTAAATGTTTCAAAGTTATTTATTGTTTGATTTGTTCCCCATCTAAATCCGTTAACATCTAATTGATAAGGATAAAATGGTTTATCAAATCTTCTTGTAAATTCTATTGTAGCATTATCTAAGAATAATTCATTTTCTTTTGTATAAAATTTTCTTTCTATATCATAAGTCTTAATAGTTCCTGATATATTAGTTTCATCTAATACTGCTGGTAAGCTACCATAATCAATAAAGTAAACTTTTGTTGCAAATGAAGTCCAGAATTTAGGAGTTGTATCTAAACCACCTCTCCAAACGTCTTCAAGTATATATCTATTATTAGGTGCATCTAATGTTGCCCTTCTGAAACTAATAAATTCTTGTTCTGTTCCATTTGTTAATATTGCAAAGTTCTTTCCAAGGTTTCTTTGTTCTATTGTTCCATCTCCAATAAAATCAAGATTAAAGTTTCTACCATTTGCGCTTGCTTGAACATATAAAGTTGTTTCATTTACGTCAGCTTGACTTTCAAGGAAGCTATAAGTTGTTGAAGCTCCGCTACTTGCTCTAAGTAATCTTTCTGTTGATTCTTCAACAAATAATTCAAAACCAAACGATCTTGTATTGTGGTCTTCAAGACATGTTATCATTGTATGGTCTTCACCGAAAAACACAGGTGCTTCAAAATTAAAGTTTGTAAAAGTGTAATCTTGATCTGTTGGTCTTTGATTTAATAAGTCTTCATTAATAGAATATATTTCTTCACCAAAACTAAATATATCTTGTATTAAAGAAAGCTTTATTTCTCTTCTGTTAAATAAACCAAGATCAACTTCTGTGATTCTAAATACAGTATTATTAATATTATATCTTGGATAGTTAACTATAATAACATCACCAATCTCTAAACCAAAAGCTGTTCTATCAACGATTAAATTTAATGAAATCAATGGTGTTGCATAAGCTCTTATTTCTCTTGAAACAATCTTTGCAGCTAAATCACGATCTTTACATGCCAAAAATTCATCATTCTCAACTTTTGGTGAACCTCTTAATCTTTCAATTGTTGGTGAAGTTGCTGATAAAGTTCTCTTTTTATATTCACTATCTCTATCAGTATAAGAGATCTTTAATTCACTTGATAAATTAGAAGTTTCAGTTTTTGTCATTTTTTGAACTGATTTAATATTTTTTTCATCAAATATTCTTAATGTATTAACATCATAATCTTGACGATTTAATTTAATAGTCCATTTTCCTGTCGTATAAGACATAAAAACATTACAACTAACATGTTTTTCAATATCTTTTTTAATGTCTTCAAAAGTGGAACCCCCTTCAAAGATTAGAGATAGACCAAAACCCTCTTGTTTTAACTGTGCTCCTACCTGTCTAAAATTCTCTTCATCAATCTTTTCGGGAGGTATACCAACTCCAAAATAATCATTATTAGTCATTACATCATATAATATTTCAACAGGATTAGCTTCCAATACATTTGGTTTCGTTTCAATAAAGTAATCATCACCTGTTGTAACATTTTGTGGTATTCTTTCAACTTCAACATCAGGTGTTGGCACATTTCTACTATTACCAATGTAAGGTTGTCTGAAAACTATATAACTTAGATTTCTGTAAGCTGGAACATTACCTGAACCTTCTTTACCCTCAATCCAAGGATTAATCTCTTGACTAACACTACCAGAATAAAAATCTAATGCGCCTTGAAATCCATTACGTGGCATTTGGTCTGCTTCTGTTTGAAATAAATCTTGTTTACTAATACTTATAATATCAGCAGTATCACCACTGTATCTTGCAATACCATTAAGATTATCAAAAGCTAATGCATCATTTAAATATATCTTTTTTAATCCAACTCTACCAAAACTTAAAGCAATAGCGAATGAAATAAAATATTCAAAGCCAAGAGTAATGTCTGGTCCTAATAAACCACCTGATTCTTTACGTTCTATATATTTAAAATCATTACCAGCCCAAATACATGCAACACCTTTTAATAATACTGTTCCATAAACTACTTGAATATTTCTTGTTTCATCAATTGTTGGAAATTCAATATCGTCTCCACTTGGTGGATTAGGTGATTCAACTTTTGGTTTAAATAAAATAGCAAGCGCAAGAGCGATAGCTAACTGTATTAAAAAATTCATTATGTATTGTTCCTTCTTCCTTTTCCGTTATCTCTTATGCCATCTGTAAAATAGTTATCTAATGGAGTAAACTCAAAACCCATGTAATTAATAATATTACCAACTTGTTTACAACCAGCACTTGTTCTTTTACAACCATAGGCAACATTAATAGTATCGCCAACTTGTAAACCTTCTATATTAAAATCAATAGTTATTTCTATTTCAACTCCATTTGTTTGAGCTTGAATAAATCTATCCTCTCTATTATTATCGCGTATAATCCAAAGTAAACCTTGAATATAATAATCAGCCGCTCTTCCAGTATCTGCAAAAGTTATAACACGACCAGAACTATCAATAGAAGTAATAACAACTGTATCAGAATTATTTTCAAGTGAAAGATTACATGCTTGATCATATTGAACATTATTACAATTATAACTATATTTATATCTTTGTGAACGATTTAAAACAAATTGACCTATCTGTGCAAAAGTTGCATTAACTTCAACCTCTGAAACTATTTCTTGTTGTATCATAGTTCCTGCAAATGTTTTTAAACCTTCCTGTTCGTTTGCTTGATAACTAAATATTTCAAGTTCTAATGTTTTCTTTATAGAATTATCAAAAAAGTAATCATTTAAAGGTGAATTTTGAGCTATTGAAACAGTTATTTCACTTCTTTTTAAATCATTACTATTAACTATTTTTGTTCTTGATATTGTTTGTGGTATCCAAGTTTGGTCTGCAAAAAATACTTTTTGATCTGAACTTGTAAAATAAAAATCTTGATTAGCAGTTCTAAAATGATAAAGTTCAATAGGTCTACTTAAAAATTTACTTGCTTCCGCTTCAAAAAAACTCATTATAGATCCCCTATTTTTTCAACTAATATATTCTTTTGTATTTCACAAATATCATTGTTAATGTATGCAAAAACGAAATCATCATTATTAAATCTACTTAAATAAAGAATACTAACAGAATCTATTTCTGAACTATTAAAGCTTTTTCCAAAACTTTGATCTAACGATAAATGTTCTTCTTCGCTGTTGAATTCTACGATTCCTGTTACTTCTCTTAATAAGTATGTTCCGTCTGTGAAATTAATTTTAATATTTAATTCTTTATCACTATAATAAGTTGCAAGACCAATATTATCTATTTTTAATGTATTATCAACAAGTGTATAATTAGTATCTATTGAAGAAACTTCATTTTCATTACTTGCATACCAGAAACTTGTAAGCCTTCCTTTTATAGTGTTAAAGAATGTCTTTAAGTTAATTATATCATTAAGATTGGTTAAAGTCCAATTATAATTAAATAATGTAAAACTTTGATCGCTTCTATCATATGTATAAGACTTTCCGTAACCGTAATCAAGCTCTATAAGTTTTCTTTGCCAAAATTGCGTCATTCTTGTTGTTTTATTAGGTTGTTTATCAATAATATATAAATCTTTATAAATAGGATAAGTTATTTCGTTTTCTATAATAACGCTATCTTCACCAACTTCTTTTTGAAATTTAACCTGAAAACCTGCTAATCTATCAGTTGCATCTGGAAATACTTTTTGAATTCTTTCAATTAGTCTTACTTCAATGATTGGAATAACCCACCAGCCTTTAGGAAATACTCTATCAAGATTTCTACCAACGAAAACTTTATTTTGTATTTTGTCTTCACCAAAATAATTGAATACTTCATAATCATCTTTATCATATGGATTCATAATTATAAAATCAAGGTCATATTGCAATCTTGTTGCTAATGTATCAACAGTTATACTTGTTTCATTTATAACAGTATCTTCTAAAAGTTTCTTTGTTTCAGTAAAAACAGGAATAAAAAAGTTATTAGATTGATTTTTTTGTAAAAATACATTAAATTTTTGTAAATCTTTACCATATAATGTATAATTATAAGTAAATATATTTCTTGGTTGTCTTAATAATGGCATTCTTTGTTCAGTGCCATCAAAACTTTCAATTATATCTGTATTAAATGTTATATTTTCACTTATTGGATTTTTTCTATTAGGTAATATATTTAAAATTAAATCTGTTGAAGGTAAATCTAAATTGTATTGACCTTCATTAATAATATAATTATCATTAGTATTTTTATTGCTTATTTGTAAAGCTCTATTTCTTACACTTCTATTATATACTGTATCCATTATAAATCACCTCTTTCAATCCAAAATGCCATACCTTTTGTAAATGGTGAATCAAAAGTTACATCCTTGTTGTTTGTTAAAAAATATAAAACCTCAAATTTCCTATTATTAGGAAGTTCAACTATTTCACCATCAAAAAAGTTGTAAGACTTACAAAAACCAAAGTCAAAAGTTTTTAAATGCCTTGCATCATCTGTATCATACTCTACATATAAATTGTAATTAATAAAGCTTTCATTACCAAAAAAATCATCATTTAAACTATTTAAAATATTATCACTATATTGTAATGTATTAAAATTATTATTACCACAATTAGAAGCAACATCAACTGGTATTTGTGTTGCTGGAACTAATGCATTTAAATTATCATAATATAAAACATTACCTCTAAAATTCCATAATGTATCTGATAATGTATAAAGATTGTTTCTCGTTAATCTTCTTGCGCTTACATTTAATCTATCATCATTTAAATCTGTTTGCAGTGCTATTCTTAAATTTTGTTGATCTTCTGATATATGTCCGATAGCATATTGACCAGAAGGATTACCATTTATATCAAGCTGACCTTTTAAACAATCGCCCCAAATAACAAAAAAACGGTATATACCAAATGTTATTTCAAGTATAAAATCATATTCATCTTCTGTTGTAAAAAATCTGTAATTAAAATCATTTTCTCTTGGTATATTACAACTTGAATGTCTTGAAGTATTTACTGTTGTATAGTTACCATCTTGATTCCAACTATTTTTAAAGCTTTCAAAATTTGTATTTAAGTAAACTGAAAAATTACCAGTTCCAATATATCCAGTTCCGTCAGTTGGTAAAACCAAATTTGTAACATTATCTGTGTTAATAAAATCATAAATACTTGATGTCATAGAGTAATATCTACTATCTCTTTCAATAAATAATTCTTTACCACGAACAGGATCTGCTCCTAAAATATCTCTAAATATATTTACAGTCCAGTTTTCTGAATTAGAATAGAAATCATTTAATGCAGTCATTAATTGTATTGTTGTAATATTATTATTTTCACTTACTAATCTATACACGTTTATCTCCTAATTCTATCCACATGGCAATATGACCTTTATTTACTGTTGCTTCAAAGTTTTGATTATCTATTCTTTTACATAAATGGAAGAATTTATATCTTTTTCCATTTATTGTTCTTTCTTCACGATTATCAACAGTATACATGTTAGTCCAACCAAAATCAAAATCATAAAAAGTTTTTCTAACTTCCTGATTTGATTCTACTTTATTTACATAAAATTTGGCTTCACCTAAAACATTAATACCTGAGTAATCATTTGCAAAACCTTTTATTAATTGAGGGGAATAACGAGTAATGTTCCTACCAGGGTTTTGAAATGCCAACTGTGGTCTAACTGATGAACTAAAATCATTATCAAAAGTATCTACAACAAAAAATAATGGCATTATACTGTTATCAAATTGAAATGGGTTTTGTGGGAATTGAGCCTGTTCTGTTCCTGATGCTAATGTTGTATTTAAATCTGTTGGAATACCTAAAACACGACCATTAAAATAACTTCCTATGTGATAGTTTCCTTGGTCTGTTACTCCCTTTGATTTGTTTCCAAAAGCAACGAATGTTGTATAACCATCAAATTCAGTTACAACCAAATAATCCCATCCATCAGTAGAAGAATAAATAGTGTATTTAGCTCTACCTTCTTTATTTAAAGCAGCACATACAGGTTCACTTACAGTATTAACTTTTCCGTATTTAGGCTGGTCTGTTGAGTCTTCGTTAGCATCATATCCACTATTAATATAAGTTGCAAAATTACCACAAATTATAGTTGAAGCAGTATCGTTAAACTTTCTTAAATCTGATAAGTTTTCAACAACAGAATATTGAGAAGCATTAAAACTCCAAAAACTTTGATCTCTCTCTACAATTAACTCTTTACCTCTTTCTGGCTGACTTGGAACTTCTGGTTTAGTAATAAAATCAAATCTATTTACTATAAAGCCATCTGTTTTTAGTATAAAATGCAAATCATTCATTAACTCTACATCTGTGCCGAATGCCCTTGTTTTTCTTTCTATATACATTATAACACCTTCATTGCATAATAATTTTGATTACCAAGATTTCTATAAACATCACGGAATACTATATAATTTTCTCCATTAATTACAATATTACCTTCTACTGGAACGAATGAGCTATCATCAAAATAAAGAAGTAATATGTTAGGTATTTCACCTACAATGTTAGTTGTTCCGTCATCGTTTTGTTTTGTAAATAATTTACATTTTTCATAAGTGTTTTCACCTGATAAACTTCCTTTGTAATCTGTAAGAAAGCTTGCAACTGGAAAAACGGTTGCTTTTTCAAAACTAAAAGGAAAACTATCACTATTTGACAAAGGGTAATTATCAATATCAGAACTTGATAAAATACCCATCCTTTGCCATTCTCCAGAAGGGGAAAGTAAAAAATCACTTACTCTAAAATTACCACCAGTTACTAAACGTCTACGACCAAACATGTAATTACTTGTTGTATTGGTTGTTGCTGTAAATGGTTCGCAAGGTGTGTCATTAACTTCTATATCTTGTTCTGTTTGAGTATCACCGCCAACAAATAAAGGAAGATTATATTGTTGACTATCACTATAAGTTAAAAATTTACCAGCAAAGAAAGCTCTACAATCTGAACTTGAATTTGTTACAAGATTGCCCATAATAAAATCTGGTGTTACTTGTAAATAACAATTTTTAGCACTATTACCAACTGATACTTGTGGTGGATAAAGGTCAATATCTATTGCTTTAAATCCTCGTTTTGGTATTGATAAAGTTTGCGTATATACACTTTTGTTAACGTCATAATCACGAAAACATTCTATTTCCATTGTAAATATATTATTAGCGAAATCTTCAAAACCTGTAAAAGCTAAACAGAATTCACCAGTTGGATTACCAACAATTAACTCTTCAAGACCTTCATAAAATAGAATAGCCCATTTTTGTTCTTCACATATATTTCTTAAAGCTAAGAAAAATTGATTTAATGTTGTTACATTTTCTAAATAAGTGTTAGTTGCACCAGCGATCAAAGCCATCTTCATTCCTTTTTATTTTTTATTATATATTATTTTTTATTTTTTTTCAATTTCTATATTGACAAGTATTTTAAATTATACTATAGTATAATTATACAAACAAAAACAAGGAAAAAAAATATGGAAACTTCTAATAAATCTGATTATCAAAAAATAATGTCAAATTATGATTTAATAAAAAGCATTATACCACACAAAACCTATAATTGCTCACCTATGCAACCAATGAAGGAAACATACAATGTCAATATTGGTAAAAACCAAAAATTTGAATATAATACCTCAAAAACATTTGGTTTAGTTAAAGTATTCTTATTTTGTAATAGCAATCAAAAGGGTTACGACATTGAATACTTTCAAAATAGTAAGGTAGTTAAATCAATAAAATATAATCAAGCAACGATTTCTTTAACTGTTTCATGTGAAAATGGTTTTAAATTTAATATTAATATGCCAATAAAACATGCATATCATAAACCAACACAAGAAGAGATTGAAGATTTCTTACGTCCAGCATTCAAAAAAGAATTAAAAAGAATAAGAAAAAATAATATTACAAAAAGAATAGATAACTTAATTAATAGTTTTCGTTATGAAGAAGATAATTACATGAATGAAGTCTACACAATGTAGACTTCTTTTTTTTTTTACGGCTTCCATTATCAAGTAAAGCAAGAGCCGTTCTTGTCTTTACTTTTGTTATCTAATTCTATCGTTATTATTATTAACTATGTTTACAATTGTATCTTGTGCAGCATCACTTGTTAAGAATGCATTAAGAACGTCATCTGTAATATAATTATTTATTTTAACTTCTGGTTGTGTTGGTTGGTTGCTTCCAATTCCTGTTGGAGAATTTAAACTTGAAGTTTTAACAATACTTT
>SPKZ01021401.1_pt1 | contig 22083 bp, 16 predicted proteins | sample 2456571 | NCBI WGS metagenome assembly SPKZ01 (sample SAMN11192286, study PRJNA482655) | marine metagenome | biome: ENVO:00000447; feature: ENVO:00000244|ENVO:00000211|ENVO:00000569|ENVO:00002023; material: ENVO:00002151; isolation source: ocean water from marine abyssalpelagic zone ... | reverse complement strand
TACTTGCGTCTAATTGAGGAATCTAACAAGAAAATAGCGCAATAAATGGCGTTATGCTCAAATATTAACAGGTTGAAAGATCAATATTGAGCAATATTTTCAATAAATAAGTCTATAATTCATTTGTTAGGCTTTTGCAACGGTCTTCAGATGCATTTCCCAGCACTGATACCGCGTATTGATCACTTAATTACCAGACCTTAGTAAACCCTAGCATTTATTAAAATTCTGTATCGAAAGCTGACCAAAAAACATCCACAATACAGTAATCGTACAGATATTAAAACAAAAAAAGCCTAAATAATTGATATTCAATTATTTAGGCTTTTCTATTGTGGAGTCGGAGGGAATCGAACCCTCGTCCAAACAAGGAATTAATAAACTTTCTACATGCTTAGCACTTACTTAATTTTAGAGGAAAGGCTGGCTGAGTGCGACCTACAATTCCCTTAGTTTCTAGTGTTTTGCCCCAACATCGAAACGCTATTGGTAGCTAGTTCATCTTAAATGATACCTCTATGCTTACAGCTGCTGAACGAAGCGTTAAGCGAGGCAACTTGGAATCAGTTCCTAGAACTGTTCTAAGGCGTCATCTCTTAGAGATTAAGCCGCAAGTGCGTAGTCAGATTCGCCTTTTAATAGCGTGTGAATTAAGTTTAACGAGCGCAATACACAAAGCTCGACATGCTTACCTACCGCTTCATCTTGCTGTCAAATCCAGTCGACCCCAGTAGTGGTACAAAATTACATAAATAATATGGGTAAATGTGCTGTATTTAGCGAGTACTACGGAATTCTTATTCCTAATACCAAGATATCATCTACTTGATCGATCACATCATTTTCAGTACGCCATGCTTCAATGGTCGTATTTAATTTAATTCTTTGCTCAGCCATTGTTAATTCCTGGCTATCAATAAGCAATTGCTTAAATCTTTTCGTCATGAATTTCTTTCCTTTTGGCCCACCAAACTGATCTGCAAAACCATCAGAGAAAATGTAGATAGAATCTCCTTTTTCTAATTGGATTTCGTTCCTGTCAAAAACCTTTTGTCCTTTATAGTAACCGCCAATAGCAAATTTATTAGCCTTAGTTACCAAAAGTTCACCATCTCTAATAATAAACAATGGGTTATAAGCTCCACTGTACTCCAATACATTAGTTTTCATATCAATTGTACAAAGCGAAACATCCATTCCATCATTGGCTTCCATTTCACCCGACTGATGACTACTCAACGTATGTTTAACGCCAGCATCTACACCGTGCAATGCTTTAGATGGATCGGTAATTCCTTTTTGAATCACAACTTGATCTAACAACGTCACGCAAATCATACTCATAAATGCTCCTGGCACTCCATGACCTGTACAATCTGCAGCTGCAACAACAAACTTATCGCCCAATTGAGCAAACCAGTAGAAGTCGCCACTTACCTTATCTCTAGGTTTAAACAAGATAAATGCATCGTCATACACATTGTTAATCTCCTCTTGTTTAGGCAATATAGCTTCCTGAATTCTCTTAGCGTAGTCGATACTATCGTTAACTTGTTTGAAAAGATCTTTGAGGATTTCACTTTGCATCTCAATCTCTTCTTTCTGTCTCACAACCTCTTCCGTTCTAAGCCTAACCTTCTCTTCCAGAATTCTTTCATTTTCCCACAAGTCGTCACGCATGTTCAGCAATGCTTTTCCTAACGTATCGTAATCACTTAAAGGTTTGTAAGGGAATTCGAAATTACCCGATCCAACCTCGCTGGCAAACTGAGTAGTACGTTTCATGCCATGCACCAAGTTATTCAGCGCTTCCGTCATATCACCAATTTCATCCTCACGTTTCGCAATGTCCTCTTCTGGCCAGATACCCTTGCCCATAGAAACCAATATTGATCTCAATTCTTGGATTGGCTTAACAATAGAAAGAATTGTAAAGAAGGCAATAAACACACCTCCGATAATTAATGCTAACCCAAACCATTGAACAAACATTTCTAAAACGTCGAATGATTTAACCATCTTATCGCTTACCTTCTCAGTATTCTTTTTCTGGAGTAAAATACTGTGATCCAAATTAAATACAATCTCTTTTGTAAGCTGATTAATTTCTCCTTCATCAACAGAAGAAGTCATAAACATGATATTCATTGCATCATCATAATCCTCAAAACTGGTAAGAGTTTCCATTATCTCTTTGTCCATTTTAAAGAGCAGATCAATCTGTTCGAATAGTTTCGCCATTTTGATTTGCTGATCCTCTTCCCATCCTGCGGATAAAACTCCTATATCAACTTTAGTCTTTGGGTACTTCTTGTTGATAATTAATCTAAGGTTATTTTTTTCCTGCGTATTGTCGAGAGTTTGAACATATACCCATTTAACGATATACATCTTAGATTGAACAATCAATAGTTTTAACTCCGTAAGCTGTGCTACAGACGGGTTATATAACTCGTTAATTTGTTTATTGATTCTTCTTGCGTGATTCAGGTTATTTTGTGTGAGTATAAAAACAACAAGTGTAAGCAAGATAAGTATCCCGAAACCGGTACCTATTTTTCTTCCTATTGTAAACCTGAACTTCATATTAGACTATCGCTTAGCTAGTTTTCCCAATTATACCAATCCTGCTGCGTCCTATGGTCCTCTACGATTTTTAATGGCTCTTCTGTAGTATTGTCGTTTAACTTCCCGAACAATTCTTTGTAGTAATTAGATTTATCTATTTCGTTTAAGCTAAAATAAATTCCTGCCAACCCTTCAATTGCTGGTGGGTTAATAGCATCTTGTACATGCGCCTTATTTAAATAAGGTAAAGCTTCTTTAAACAGATTAATACATTTGTCTTGAATGTCCGACAAGGTAATCATGTCGACATCATACCCCATTTCGTGCATAATAATATGAACAGCTCTGTTATAGTATGCACTTCCCAAGCAATAGTTAGCGCTCGAATTTTTAGAATCTAATACTAGCACCCCTTTATAAGTGGAAGTAATATTATCCCAAATACTTACATTATGTTCGGAATGTTTTTTTGTGTGGGCATCATATATTTGATTGTAAATTGCACCCAGAGCCAATTTGAACTCAACTCGTTTTTTAGTTAATTCTGCTTCGGGTGTTTCGTAAACCCTCATCGCCTTGATGTAAAGGTCGAAGTTTGCTAAGGCATTTTTACAGTCATTCTCGGTACAATTTTCTTTGTACAAGGAAGTAACTGCTGCGTTGTTACTCAAAACAGCTATGGTTTTTATACCCTTTATATTTCCATCTTTATGACTGCCATCTGCATCCAAGGTCATCGATTTTTCGTAATAATCGAATGCTTTGCTTAAAAAATCTGATGCACCATTATTGGTCTCGTCTCTTTTATATAACTCTTTGTATAAAAATCCTCTTAAGTACCAATATTCACAGCTATTTACGTGCGCGGTATCCGTTGCAATTCCATCGAGAATAGGCCTAGCTAAATCATACTCTTTGTTAGCCATATAGTTTCGAGCCTTTATCTCTAAGCCTCTTGCCTCTCTGTTTTGGACAGATTGAGCCCAAATGGTACTCGTTGAAAGCAACAGAGCAATCAACAAAAACCAAATTACATTTCCTTTACTATACATATCAGTTTACCAATATTGCAAGATTCGTAAGCAGATTACTTACCTTCAATTCATGTTTTTGAACGTTCGATTTGTTCAGCTCGAACTTTACTTTATTATTTGATACTACAAAATTAATATCTGCACCTCCTAGTTTGGCGAGGCCGGCTTTATCCGTTACAATTAAAGTATTATGACCTTCAGATTTATCTACAGCCATTTTTAACATTTCGCTACTTCCATTTGGAATGTATAACATGTGACATTCTGCTATGGAGTTTACATCATTACAGCTCTTAATATCCAAATACCTAACTGCCGAAGGCTTTTCATTATTTTTGTGCGCACTGTTAGCTAATTCGCTAAAAACTGGAGATTGCCCTAAAACGCCAATTACAAAATTGCCTTCTCGTTTTCCTTCAGGCCACTCAATATATTTAGTAAAATTGTAAAGAAATACCGCTTTAATCTTAGCATTGGTATCTCTCATTTGCGTTTGAGCTGGAGTTGGGTTTTTGCCCGAAATAAAATTTAACGCAATAAGTGCTATGAGAAGAATTCTCATGGTGCTAAACGTGTATTTTACAAACTTCGATTTCAAGACAATATTTACCTAGCGTTTAGTATCAAAAATAACAAAAAATAACAAAAATTCTCTAGTTATATTCTTATTTGTTGGAACTGTTTGCATTAACTAGGCCAACTAGTTAGTACAACTTAGATGGAAATAATCCCATGTCCTTTGGTCTTCCGCCACCAACCTGTGATTGCTTCCTATTGCTTCGCTTTTTAAACAGCGTTCTTTTTCGCTTTTTTCCTTGAATTATTTTATGTTCTACTGGTGCCATAAATGCAGATGGCAGTTCTTCATACTTCTTTTTCGACACATCTGCCTTAAATGCACTGTTTTGTCCATCTTTTGGGCCCTTGTAACTTCTTTTAGAGTTCTGAGTTCTAAGTCTATCTTCTATAGACATACTAATTTCTGAGTTGAACGGACTTAAACTCAATGCTAAAACGGGGACTCTTAGGGGGCCTACAAACGAGTTAGACATCCCATCATTAGGGCCTTTATAGGATCTTTTAGAATTCAAAAAGTTCTGTTTTTCAGAGGCTGTTGAATTCCACGAACTTTCGAAAATATCTTTTGACCTTTCTAGGCTCGGAAGTGCAGAAAGCGTACCAAAAGATACGCTTAATCCATCTCTTGGGCCTTTGTAGCCTCGCTTTTCATTTTGAGTCCTCAACCTATTTTCCATAGATAATCCCGAACTTAAATTAAAAGGACTACTCGCATGATCCACCAAGCCTTTCATATTTCTTTTGTTTTGCTTCAACCCAGCCATTGGATTGTTCGGCTTTAATTGTCTCGAGAAAACATTTTTCCTTAAATCAGCAAATGGCATTAACGGTATTGATCCAAACGAACTACTCAACCCGTCTTTTGGACCTTTGTAACTTCCTTTTAAATTTTGTGCCCTTAATCTGTTTTCTACAGAAAGCCCTCTGTCTCTACTAAATGGGCTTCCAGAAGGGCCTATTGATTGACTCGTATTCCTAGAAAAAATATTTTTACTTACATCCGAATTAGCAAAAAATGGCATACTACCGAAAGAACTGCTTAATCCATCTTTTGGCCCTTTATATCCACGTTTTCCATTTTGAGCTCTAAGTCGGTTTTCTACCGATAGGCCTCTGTTTCTATTAAATGGACTCCCCTTTTCTCCTCTCTGTAACCTAGGTTCTCTAGCAAAAAAATCCTTACTTACATCAGAACGAGGAATTAATGAAATGCTTCCAAACGTACTTTTTAAACCATCTTTTGGCCCTTTGTAACCTTTCTTTGAATTTTGAGCTTTCAATTTGTTTTCTGCAGAAGCATTGGCCTGTCTATTAAAAGGACTTGAACCCTCGCCAACCTGAGCTTTCATTTGTCTTGAAAAAATGTTTTTATTCCCTTCCAAATTGGGCATTACGGGCATAGATCCGAATGAACTACTAAGTAACCCTCTTTGCTTTATGTTTCGAGCGCTTAAAAATGGGCTTCCTTTTTCGCCTGTTTGCGACTTGGTTTGTCGAGCAAAAATATTTTTTTCCACTTCGCTCTTAGGTATTATCATTAGACTTCCGAAAGAACTCGTTAAACCACTCCTAGGATTGTTCATTGATTTTTCAAAAGAATTCCCACCTTCCAATTTAGGTCCACCTACTCGCCTTGCAAATAAAATTTTTCCTACAGCACTTCTTGGATTAGCCATTATGGTTCCAAAAGAACTGGCTAGACCACTCCTCGGATTGTTCATCCTTTTTCCAAACGAACTATTTGTTCCACCCGATTTAGGTCCGCCTATTTGTCGAGCAAATAAATTCTTTCCAACCGCGCTAGTTGGGTTAGCGGCAATACTTCCGAAAGAACTCGACAGACCGCCTTTTGTACTATTTGGTCTTCTTGCAAATAAATTTTTTCCTACCTGACTGCCTATCGGAGTAGAATAAGTACCAAATGAACTCGACAAACTACCATTTGTACTATTTGGATTTCTAGCGAAGTTATTTTTTCCAACTGCACTGTTAGCCACATTACCTCGTCGTGCAAAAATGTTTTTACCCACTGCACTGTATGCTACATCGCCTCTTCTTGCAAATAAATTTTTTCCTACCTGACTGCCTACAGAACCAGAATAAGTGCCAAATGAACTGGATAAGCCACCATTTGTACCATTTTGTTTTCTAGCGAAGATGTTTTTACCAACCGCACTATAAGCTACCTTGCCTCTTCTGGCAAAAATATTTTTATCTGCTCCGTCCCTAAAACTTCCTGAATAAGTGCCAAACGATGATTGTAAGACTAAATTATTTCCATATTGTTTTTGAGCAAATAATCCACTTCTCGGTAAGTTATGAGATGGTATTTTGCCATGTATTGTTGGGCTTACGGTGTTAAGTTTGCCTGCTTTTGCATCTAAGAAAAAGTAATTTAACGGCAATCTATCTCCAGTAGGGAAAAATGGCATTTGACTGAACGAACCTCTTAATCCTCCTTTAGGCCCACCAAAACTACCACTGCCCATAGCAGACGATTCGCCAAGGTTTCCTTTATTTTTAGAAGGATCTAGGTTATTAATAGCATACCCTTTTTTGTTCGAATTTTGAGAACCATTCAAAAACCCACTGCCCGAGCTATTTTTCCGCTTACCCTTCATTTTTCTATCAAACAACGATGGATTATCTGTTCCAAAGCCTGCAGATGCGGTTACTGGTATAGCTGTGGAATTTGATCCACCTGAAGTCGATCTGTTCTTTTTAGAATTCCTTCTTTTTGATGAGCTGCTCAAACCATCATGCAATCCATCCGAGCCACTACCTTTAGAACCAGCAAATGAATTGTTGCTTTTATTCACTTTTCTTTGAGCCCGCCTTCCTTGTAATTCTGGTTGAAAACCCCCCTTCTCCTGTTTATCCTTAGGATCTAAATGAAAATAATTTAATGGCAATCTATCTCTTGCCGGAACAAAGGGCATTTGATTAAATGAACTCTTTAATTTAAATCCTGAGTTGTTCCTACTTTTACCGCCAAATGCCGAGTTTTTAGCAAATGCTCCACTTCCATCATTCTTCTTAGATAGAAAATTTATTAAACTCATACCTCCATTCATAAGTGAAGTTGGAGTAATAAACTGAGCTGAGCCAAATCCAAACGACGAACCATTCTTCATTTTTCTATCGCTCGCAATGTGCGAACCTGTTCCAAAAGCACTATTACTGCCGGTATTTGGAACAAAACTTCCTCCTAAACCAGATTTAAACGTAGATGATACAGACTTTGGATTGCCTTTGTCTTTTTGATTTTTATTAAAACTAAAAGTATTTAAAGGCTGCGTTGGATGAGATGACTTATATGCTTTTTGCGAAAAAGAACTTTTTAAGCCGTCAGGAGATTTTTTACTCGACAATCTTGTCTCATTCTGAGGAATAACCGTGCTTTTACTTTGTTTATCTTTCGGATCTAAAAAAAACGTGTTTAAAGGTAAAGCATCCGATTTCGGAACAAATGGCGCTTGTTGAAACGAACTTTGAAGTTGTCCTTTAGAATGATCTTTATTACTAGGCATTCTGTGGCTATTCCCAAACGGACTGCCTTTTGAACTAAAACTTGGTGTTTTTTGTGGCCTAAGAAATGAACCGTTTAAGGATTTATTTTTTTTATTAGAACTCCGATAAGATGGTTTTGAATTAGAATAATCTCTCCCCCCAACCAATGGTCTTTGTTTTAATTTAAAACTGCCAATTTTATTATTGCTGGATGATTTTTTTTTGCCAGATGATTTAGAACTAGTAAATATTTTACTTTGTGGACTGGTAAACCCTCCTCCTACAGATGAGTTATTACCAGAGTTTTGAGCATCACAATTTGTAGCTAACATTATACATATCATAATATTAACAACAGCTAGTAAAGATATATAGCGATGCTTGAACACTGTATTTAACTTTATAAACGGGTTAATCTTTCTTATACTAGTAAATAGAGCCAAATGTTTCAAAACTAGGAGACATCATGAAACATTATTTTTCTTTTTCCGTATAGTAAATCTTCTTCTAAATATATAAAATTCAATCCGAATTTGTAAATTGTTGGATAGAACAACTTCAATTTATAATTAAACCATCATTTAACGCAGTACATTACACTGAAATCTATTTACTTAGCATAATAATGTTTCATAGTAATTAAAAAACAATACTTTTGTACCTCAATGTCGAAACACCTATCTAAAGGATCTAACAAAAAGACAAAACGCGATCTAACTGCCGAAGTTATCAAGGCATTTGAAAAAAATCCAAACAAACCGCTCAATTACAAGCAGGTTTCCAAAATTTTAAAAATAAACGATCACGCTGTTAAACAGATGATTAACTCATTAATGAATAAATTACAAGAAGAAAAAACTATTGACGAAGTACGAAAGGGAAAATATCTTTTGCCTTTTAAAAAAACTTACAGAGAAGGAAGAATTGATATAACCGCACGTGGTGCTGGTTTCGTAATAACCGAAGGAGAAGAAAACGATGTATATATTGCTTACAAAAATATAGGAAACGTTATGCATCGCGACACTGTGAAGGTGTTGATGATGCCCCAAAAGAAGAGTGGCAAACTCGAAGGAAAAGTAACTGAGATTATCCAAAGGAATAACAACTCATATGTTGGTTCTATTACCATTCATAAAAAGAAAGTATGGGCAACATTAGATGGTCAAAAGAGTGCTAGAGAAATTGGTATAATTCCAGAAGGAAATTTTAAAGTAAAAAATGGCGATAAGGTAGAGATTAAACTCTCTTCTAATTTTAACCCAAACGAAAGAGTAATGGGTAAAATTAGCCGTGTACTAGGCCAAGCAGGAAATAATGATGTGGAAATGATGTCTATTTTGATAGATAACAATTTTCCAACAGAATTTCCCGATCATGTTGAAGCCGAATCTCAAGCAATACCAGATGTTATCTCCGAATCGGAAATTAAAAAAAGAAAGGATTTTAGAAAAGTAACCACTTTTACTATCGACCCAGTTAACGCGAAAGATTTTGATGACGCACTATCTATCCAAAAATTAAAATCAGGAAATTGGGAAATAGGTGTTCATATTGCAGATGTTGCACATTACGTAACACCTGGTTCCGAATTGGATAAGGAAGCAATTAACCGTGGTAACTCTATTTATTTAGTAGATAGAGTAATACCAATGTTACCAGAAGTACTGTCCAATAAAGTATGCTCACTTAGACCAAAAGAAGAAAAACTAACCTATTCGGCTGTTTTTGAACTGAATGAAAATGCAGAAATTCAAAACGAATGGTTTGGACGAACCGTAATTTATTCTGATCGTCGTTTTTCTTACGAAGAAGCTCAGGATGTACTAGATACTGGAAAAGGCGATTTTTTAGATGAATTAAACACTTTAAAAAGATTGGCTACTATTCTTTCTGATAGAAGATATAAAGAAGGTTCAATCGCATTTAATAACAGAGAAGTAAAATTTAAATTGGACGAAAATAAAAATCCAATTGGTGTTTATGTTAAAGAATCTTTAGAAACCAATAAGTTAATAGAAGATTTTATGCTACTCGCAAATAGAAGAGTAGCTGCTTTAATTGAAAAACATAATCAAAAAGCAAATAACAATTTTCCTTTTGTTTACAGAATTCACGACAGCCCAGATAAAACGAGGTTGATGGAGTTTAGAAAATTCCTAAAAGGTTTTAAGTATGATATTGATATCACTAACGATAAAACAATATCTCAATCTCTAAACAAATTATTGGCCGAAGTAAAAGGTAAAAACGAAGAGAATGTAATTAAACAAGTTGCTTTAAAATGTATGTCAAAAGCAGTTTATTCTGCTCAGAATATTGGTCATTTCGGTTTAGCTTTCGATGATTATACTCACTTTACTTCTCCAATTAGAAGATATTCTGACGTTATGGTTCACAGACTTTTAACCAACTTTTTGGAAAAAGAAAAACCATATATTGAGCAGAAAAAAGTAGAGACAATTTGTAAAGATATTTCTGTCTTAGAGAAAAAAGCAGTTGATGCAGAACGTGCTTCAATTAAATTTAAACAAGCTCAATATTTACAAAACAAAATAGGTGAAGTATTTACCGGTCTTATTTCTGGAGTTACAGAATGGGGACTTTACGTAGAAATGCAAGATAATGGTTGCGAAGGAATGATTTCTATAAGAGATCTTAAAGATGATTATTATCAATTAGACCAAGCCAATCATCAAATTGTAGGAAACAGATACAGAAATACTTTTAAACTCGGTGATGTTGTATCGGTAAAATTAAAAAATGTTGATCTAATAAAACGACACATCGATCTTTCTATTCTTTAATCGATTCCATATCTACCTTTTTTCCATCAACCTTAGTTTCTACATCTCCAACATAAGTAATACTGAAAATTAGTAAACCATTTTCATCAAATTTTCTCCAAAGTCCCTGTTTAGAACCAAAAAGAAATTCTTGTTCTTCCTTTATATTTCCGTTGTTGTAATAGTACTTATGTTTCCCCTGTTCATCACCATCAGCAAAAGTGCCAACGAAATAAACCCTTCCGTTTTCAAAATAATAATGCCATTTACCATCTTTTTTTCCGTCTAAATATTTTCCTGTTTCTGTGTGATCTCCAACATGATAATCCCAAGAACCTTGCTTTAGCCCATTTTCATAATTACCCCTTGTTATTTCTTCACCGGCTCTGTTATATTCAATCATCAAACCATTTTCGCGTCCTTTAGAATATGTTTCTTCTCTTAATAATTTATAATTTTCGAAATACCACTTCCATTCTCTATCGTATCTGCCCTTTTTATCGAAATATCCAACTTGTTCCAACTTAGAGGATTCATAATAGAATTTCCATTTTTTATATTTATTATCATTCAAGTATTTTCCTTTAGCTCTAAGTTTTCCCGATTCGTAATACTCTTCCCAGGTTCCTTGTTTTTTTCCTTCCTCATTCACAATTCCTTTTCCTAGTAATACACCAAATTCGTAGATTTTAGCACCAACTAACACACCATCCTCAGAAAATTCGAGATGTATACCTTCAGGCTCGTTATACTTGTACCCACCTTCAGTTTTTACAGCTGCATTAGTGTAATATGTCTTTCTGATGTCTAAAGTACTCTCACCCTCTTCGTTTACGTAAATTTCACCATTTTCAAATCGTTCAACTTTAAGTAAATGACCATGTCTATCGTAATATTTGAAATACCCATCTTTTTTTCCATCAGAATAAACACCTTCCTTACTTTTATTTCCGGTGCTATGAAACAGTATCCACTTTCCATATTTTTTTCCTTCTGGCGATGAATTATTAATATCTCTATCTTTTAACTTAATTCCATCTTCGTAAGTAATAACAGAATCTATAACATCTGTTTTCATGGTATCGTAAATAAGTTCGAAACCTTCTTTGGTACGGTCTTTAAACCAATAAACTTTTTTTAGTTCTCCCGTTTCAAAATATTCTATTTGTTCACCAACACGTTCATCACTTTCATAATTGAATTTATAAACTAATGTTCCATTGTTGTTATAAAGCGATTTCTTCCCTTCTCTTTTACCAACATTGTATTTGGTCTCCATTGTTTTGATACCCTCTTTGTTATAGAATTTCCATAGACTATCTAGTTCAAAATTTCTTCTATTCCCTTCAGATTTAAGTTTCCCGTTAATATGATATGTTTTCCAATAACCATCTGGCTTATCATCTATTACCCAGCCTTCACTAAGTTTTTCACCAGTATTATAGAAATAGATCATGTATTTTTTACTCTGTGCTTGATTATCTTTCGACAACAAAAGTAACACAGGAATCAATAAAAAATAATACCTCATTTGGGATATGAACATCATATAATATTCTTAAAGGGAATTTAAATTTTAATTATTATATATATATAGTCTGTTAGTACTGTTAGAAAAAATACGCATCATTGTTAGTCAAATTCACTTATTAAATGATATTAACATCTTATTAACTTATAACCTTATAATAAGGTTTGATTCTAAAGGAAATACAAAGTTATTAGTATGCTGTTAATATGTTTATCATTTAATAAAATTTATTCCAAATTAAAAACTAACAACGTTAATTTAGTGTTATAAAGTCTTTCAAAAATGAGGCCGTAATAAATTTGATTTAATAATTAAATAAGTATACGCAGATTATAATTTTAAAAGCAATTTTAGTTATTAATATTTAGTAATGATTATTAACATAGTTTATGAGGTATAATGTTAACAATATTTAATAAAGTTTTAAGAATATGGAGAACAAGTTAGTGATAGCATGCGATCATGCTGGATATGAGCTGAAACAGCAGTTAATAGGGGTTTTGGAGAGTTTTGATTTAACAGATGTAGGTACGTATTCGTTAGATAGTTGCGATTATCCAGATTTTGCACATCAGCTTGCAGAGAAAATTTCGAGTGGAGAAATTAAACGAGGAATTTTGATTTGTGGGAGTGCAAATGGTGTTAGTATGTCTGCTAATAAACATGTTAACGTTAGATCTGCAATATGCTGGAATGCAGAAATTGCAGAATTAGCCAGGTTACATAATGATGCAAATGTGTTGGCTTTACCTGCCAGGTATATTACAGTTGAAGAAGCAAAAGATATTGTTAATACCTTTTTTAATACTGAATTTGAAGGTGGTAGACATCAAACTAGGGTGAACAAAATTAATTGCTAGATGAATAATAAAATTTTCTTAATAACTGGGCTTTTAGTTTTGAGCCTAGGAGTATTCGGTCAGGAGAAAGATGAAATACAATTAAAATATGCCAATACTATTAAGAGTGATGATATAAGAGTGCATCTTAATATTTTGGCTTCCGATTCTTTAGAAGGTAGAGAAACAGGAGAAAAGGGTTTAGATATGGCTGCAGATTATATAAGCAGTCAGTTTAAATCGTTTGGAATTCCTGCAAAAAATGGAAGTGATTATTTACAGCATTATTCTTTAGAGAATAGAAAGTATGAAGATGTATCTATCTACGAAAAAAATGAGAATGTACTTTCTACCAACCATTTTAAGCTACTGGAGGATTTTTACTTTTTTGGAACGTTTGATAATGTAACTATTAAGTCGAGTAAAATTTGTTTTGTAGGTTATGGTATTAGCGAGGATAAATATGATGATTACAAAGACATTGATGTAAAAGGAAAAATTGTAGTTATGTTTCTTGGTGAACCTAAAACAGGTAAGAAGAAAAAAATTATATATGGTTTATCTGGTTCCGATAAAAAAAGTATGTGGTCGCATAGCAGACAAGTAAAACTAAATTTAGCTAAAGAAAAAGGTGCTGTAGCTGTATTTTTTGTTCGCGAAAATGTGGATGAAAAATTAAAGGATATGGGCGATTACTTTACTGATCATAATAGAATGAATGTTAAAAATGGGGTTGAGTTTAAAGGGACCATTCCTAATTTTTTTACGTCGGATGAGATGTGCAACAACTTGATGAGGTTAAAATTAAAGGGATTAAAGAAGAAAATTGATAAGAAATTTGAACCTCAATCTATAGTTGTTAAAAACAATGTACATATTGATATTGAGCGAAAAACAGAGGAGTTGCAAAGTAAAAATGTATATGCTTATATAGAGGGTGGAGACTTAAAAGATGAGCTTTTGGTAATTACAGCGCATTACGATCATATTGGTATTGAAGATGATACTATTGTATATAATGGAGCTGACGATAATGGATCTGGAACTTCTGCTTTGTTAGAAATGGCTCAAGCTTTTCAACAAGCAAAAAAGGATGGGAATGGAACCAGAAGATCCGTATTGGTGATGTTGGTATCTGGTGAGGAGAAAGGTTTGTTGGGATCTCAATATTATTCTGAAAACCCAGTGATTCCTTTAAAGAATACGGTAGCTGCTTTAAATATAGATATGATTGGTCGTATTGATGACGCACATGAGGGAAATGCAAATTATGTGTATTTAATTGGTACAGATAGGCTGAGTAATGAATTGCATGTGTTGAGTGAAACAGCTAATACTACTTATTCTAATTTAGAATTAGATTACAAATACAACGCTGAGGACGATCCTGAAAGAATTTATTTTAGATCGGATCATTACAATTTTGCTAAGCATAATATTCCGGTTATATTTTATTTTAACGGCGTTCACGATGATTATCACAGACCTTCTGATACTATTGATAAAATTGATTTTGATAAGATTGAGAAGATCACTCGATTGGTATTTCACACTGCATGGGAAATCGCTAATCGGGATGAGAGATTGAAACTGAAGGAAGGGATTGAATAAAATTTAATGCTTATTAACCTCAGAATCTCCAGAGAGTAATTGATGTGCAATATGGCCAGATCCAGAATAATCAAAAATGGAAGCACCGCTTAGTTCAACGCGTATTTGATTTTTTGCAATCAATTCAATTTCACTTTCGCCAGAACCAAATAAATGGATGTTGTTGTTAATGGTAAACTGTTTTCCTATTAGTTCAGACTCACCAGATATTTGCATGTAAGAGTTTTGAACCTTTCCTGTAAGTCTTAGTTCAGATCCTCCGGAAGCATTGATGTTAAAATTGTTGGTGAGATTAATGTTCGAGGTTAATTCAGATCCTCCAGATAAAAATACATCCATATTATCGCCTTTATATGACTTAATAATTACCTCACCACCTTCTTTAGAAATTAGAGTTGTGAGTAAAGGAAGTTGAATTTTGGCTTTGAGAATACAGTCTAGATAAACATGTCTGTCGGATAGACCAATGACTAAAGTATCGCCTTTGGTTTTTACTTTTAAGTACTGAGCAATATTATCGCTCACATTTGTGGTTATAGAAAATTGGTTTGATTGAACAATTTCTACTTCGAAACCGTGTGTTAGTTTAATGGCTTTGAAATTTCTAAAATCATGTTTTTCTTCAACCGAAGCTTCAGAACCTTTTTTTGGTGTAACTAATTCGTTGCAACCGCTAAATATTAGCGATAAGCTAATTAATGCTAATCCAATAATTGTAAACCCTGATTTCATGTTATATAATTTATTCAAATTTAATTAATGAATGGCTACATCCAACCTTTCAATTTATAATAGGTGATAGCAGTATATTCTCTCATTACTATTAATTCGTATTTAAGATGTTGCCAAAATTGATATCTCAATTGAGTATTTGAACTAACATCCATCATACCAGAGTCTCCAAGTTCGTCGTCGTTGTATACTAAATTTCCTTCGAGCGGAATTTCATAAGCACTTTTAGATCCAACATTTGTAAAGCCTTCTTTTTTAAATGTGCCTATAGATCGGTGCATGTGATAAATGGAAGAAATAATTAAGCACGGCTGATCTTTAGGGATTAATTTACCTACTTCTAATGATTGAGAACGGGTGTTGGCACCAATGCATTCTAATATAATTCGGTTTGCAGTAATACCTTTTTCAATCATTTCTGCTTTCATTAAATTAACAGAACTTTGAGGGTTAGTGGTGTCGCCAGGAAGGGCAATAACAATTTTAGAAAAAGGAAATCCTTTAGCCTCCTCAACAGCTGTATGAATTCGCATTAAATTTTCGGCACTTGGCATACCTCCAGCACCAAGTAAAACGATGTATTTTGGGTTGTCGGTTAATTTTTGATTGTGAGCTCCTAGGCCATAATACATCCAAAATGGAGCTGTTGTGAAACTAAGAATGAGTAGGAAAAAGAAAAAGCATCCGGCACTAATAAATATATAGCGGACTATTTTCTTGGCGAGTTCCATTTATTTTCTGCGGAAATTTTTTCTCATTGGTTTCTTTTTGCGGAATGTAGGATCCCACTTGGGGCTTTCTCCCAATTCGGTCGGAACATTTATTTTGATCACTTCTTTTTCAATCATGTGCTCAATTCGCTGAAACTTGTACATGTCTTCTTCATTAACCAAAGTAATGGCTGCACCAGTAGTATCTGCTCTCGCGGTTCTACCAATTCTATGTACGTAATCTTCGCCATCATCTGGCACATCAAAATTGATTACTAAATTGATGTCTTTAATGTCTATTCCACGACTCAAAACATCTGTAGCTACAACAACTCTAGTTCTTTTAGATCTAAAATCTAGCAATACATTTTCTCTATCGGCTTGCTCTAAATCGGAAGAAATAGCAGCAACGCTACTTTCTTTTCGTTTTAAATCTCTTACCAACTCGCTCACTTTTTTCTTAGTAGAGCAGAAAACAATAATGCTTTTGTATTCGGGCTTATCAACAATTAAAGAAGCGATAAGAGCTGTTTTTTGGTTGTCGTGCGCCAAATATGCAGCTTGTAAAACACCAGCTGCCGGTTTAGAAATAGACAAAGAAATTTCCTTTGGATCAGTTAGTATTTTTTTGGCAAACGATCTAATCTTAGGAGGCATAGTAGCACTAAACATCAAATTCTGACGCTTTTTTGGAAGGTGCGTCATAATTTTAATGATGTCGTCGTGGAAACCAATGTCTAACATTCTATCTGCCTCATCAAGAATAAAATGCTGAATCTTATCGAATTTTACATAGCCCAAATTAAGGTGAGAAATTAACTTACCAGGTGTAGCCACAATAATAGGTGTGCCACCCATTAACGATTGTTTTTGCTGATCCCAGCCACCGCCGTCGCCACCACCATAAATACAAATAGACTCCACACCAACATAGTAGGCAAAACCTTGAATGGCTTGATCGATTTGAATGGCCAATTCTCTTGTGGGAACCACAATTAGAGTATTAACCCCGTCGGCTGGCTTTTGTGCCATTTTGTGTAAAATAGGTAAAAGGAACGCAGCAGTTTTTCCTGTGCCTGTTTGGGCGCACGCAATTAAATCGTGGCCATCTAAAATCATTGGCATTGCAGCTTTTTGGATCGGTGTGCAATCCTTGTATCCCATGTAGGATATCGCTTCCATTAACGATTTATCCAAATTTATATCTTCAAACTTCATCTGTCTTCTCTTCTGGTTGAATTCTCTTGGTTCCTTTGTAAAGGCTAAATTTCACGAATTTACATTCTAAAGCACCATTAAATAGCACAATTTTTTTCGATGGCTTTAATCCTACTCGTTTAATTGCTTGTAAGTTGGAGCTAATTACCCAGGCATCAAAGCCTGAAAAATTAGATTTAAGCTGATCGCCTATCATCTTGTACATCTCTATGGCGTCTTCTAATTCGATTCGTTCTCCGTAAGGCGGATTCATCATTATTACTCCTTCAGAAGCTGGTGAATCAAGCTGTTCGAATGCTTTTCTTTTAAGTATAACGTCTTGTGCAAAATCTATATCAGCAAAAACATCTTGAATTTGCTCCATGTTGTTTCGCATAATGTCGGAGCCGTAAATTTTGTATTCGGGGTAATCTTTAACTTCCGAATCAGCTTTAATTTTTGTCCAAAGATCTTTATCATAATCCTGCCAATTCATAAAATTGAAATGCGTTCGCTTGCCAGCAGGTGGTACATTGCAAGCTATCATAGCTGCTTCTAAAAGTAAAGTGCCCGAACCGCACATTGGATCTACAAATGCTGTTTTTGGATCCCATTCAGATAATAAGATCATCCCTGCAGCAAGCACTTCGTTAATTGGTGCTATGTGTGCAAATTCTCGGTATCCCCTTCTGTGTAACGATTCTCCCGTGCTATCAAGCGAAACATCAACCTTATCGTTAAAAATTCTCACATTAATTTTTAAATCAGGATTTTCTATATCAACATTTGGCCGACGTTCATATTTTTCTGTGAATTGATCGGCAATGGCATCTTTTACTTTGTAAGCAACATACTTAGAGTGAGTAAAAATCTCGGATTGAACTGTAGTATCAATCGAGAAAGTACCGTCGACATTTAAATATTGCTCCCAATCGTGTTCTATAATGTTTTTATAAAGCTGCTTTTCGTTGTTGGCATTAAAAGAAAAAATGGGCTTTAAAATCCTCAATGCTGTTCTGCAATGCAGATTGGCTTTGTAGAGTACTGATAAGTCTCCTTCAAAAGATACAGCACGCCTTATTGGCTCTACCTCTGCTGCTCCAAGTTTGGTTAGCTCGGTCCCTAAGACTTCCTCTAACCCATGAAAAGTTTTTGCTACGAATTTCACTGATAGTAATTAGTGCGCAAAGGTACGGCTAAATGGGGCTGATATTGCGAAATTGGAACAGCGGAACAATTGGGCTAAAAACAGATAAAATTAATTTGGGTACTTTTAAATGATACATTCGTCTTGTTAGCTCGTCTCTAATTAAACTGAAAACACATGAAAACCACAAAACATCTTTTCCTATTTATAGTAATAGCTATTGGACTAACCAATTGTGCTGAGTCAGAAAAGTCGGCTCCTGCTAATTCGTCTTTTACAAAAATTGACGAATCGAAATATAAGTGGAAACAAGAATTGATGACGATTATTGATTTATCCGATCCTGCCAACAAACATTTGAATCATTTGCCAGAAAATGCTGAAGGAGAATCGTTTACAGATGTTATACTTGATGGGGCTAAGAGCGTGGATTCGTTGTTGATTTTAGATCCAATTTTTGAAGACATTCGGATAACTATGCAAGAGATAAATGAAAAGCTTTCTGGAAGAGTTGAAACATCATGGGTTACCCAGCCAGACCCTCCCTATGAATTAGAAGAAATGGTAACAACAGATGAATTCAACAATTCAGTCATTGTTCTTTATCGACTTAAAGAAGTTTGGTACACCGATGCCGATGGCAATGTAGGTGACAAAAGAGTAGTTTCTATTTGTCCTGTTACACAAGAAGTGGATGATGCAGGAAACATAAAAGGGTACAAGCCTATTTTCTGGATGAATTTAGAAAGTGCGAAAAATGTTTTAGCAAATGCCAATACCACTGTAGATGGTAAATCAGTTTCTTTTTGGGATGTTTTCTACAACAAAAACTATAAACTTTCTGCAGCGAGAGAGGACCGTGGGCCGAACAACGTAAATAAAAAAGTGGCATTGTTCGAAAGTGTAGTTAGAGAATATGAGTCAATAAATGCTAATACTACAAAGTATGTTCAGGAGGTTTGGAGCGACATTTCGGTTAGCCATGATCTTTGGGAGAGAGAAGAGTGGATAGATTTAACGAAGAAGGATGTAGCAAATAGGGATTTTCTTTTTCCAGATCCATGGGAAACAGAAACACGGTTGCCTCTTGTTTATAAAATAGTGGAGCACCTTAAGCGTGGAGAAACGTTAGAAGCTTACTTGTATAACGATTATAGTAATTTGTTATCTCTTGAAGAGATTGATGAATTAGCTGCTGATCAAATAGATACAGCATGGATTCCAAGCCGAAACCCTCCTTATGATTTAGAGGCTCACATTACTACAGAGACTTTTAATTATTACTTAATTACAGGTTATAAGTTTAAAGAACTTTGGTACTACAACGACAAGAAAGAAGTGATTGCTAAACAAACAATTGCAATTTGTCCGATGAAAACCCTTTATGACGATGAATGGAATTTTAGAGGTAAAGAGCCAATGTTTTGGGTAAAGATTAAAGACATCAAGTCGATATTGGCTAAAGAATTCGCTTATAATGCAGATACCTGGGAAGACAATCCTGACTATACGGCAATAGGGAAAACAACACCTAGGACATACCAAGATATTTTGATGGAAAGAGATTTCATTTTAGAAAAAGACACTAAAAATGTTTTTCCGATGGAAGCTTATGCTCCAGAAACGGCATCGAAATAAGTATGTTTTGAGCTAAAGTTTATTTAGGTATTTTTGAGTGATACAATCACTTGGTTGATTCGTCTTCTAACTAAACAGAATGCTCATGAAAAAAATATTAGCCTATACCCTACTGCTTGCATTGGGGTTTTCTTTAAGTCGATGTGGTGAAGCGGAAAAATCGGAACCTGCTCCGACATACACAGCCCTAAACGAATCGGATTATAAATGGCGCCAAGAAGTAGTTCGAGTAATTGACGTTAGAAATGAGCAAAACAAAGGCTTTGCTATTACAGAAGGCAAAGATAAATCGCTAATAGATTTAATATTTGATGCTGCTTTAGGTGATTCTTCACTTCAGGTTTATCACCCTATTTTCGGAAAAGAGCAGCCGCTAACCATCGAAGACTTAAACACTCGAATAGGCTCTAGAGTTGATACTACTTGGGTTCCAAGTCCTGATCCTCCTTATGAATTAGAGCCAATTATATCGCAAGAAGAGTTTAGCAGAGAGGATGTTGTGATTTATTATGTTACAGAAAACTGGTATTACTCCGACAATACTAATGTGGGCGAAAAAAGAATAAGCATGATTACCGCCGTAACTGAAGTATATGATTTTGACGGTAACTTAAAAGGGAACAAGCCCTTGTTTTCGATCGACTTGGAAGAAGCTAACGCTTTACTGTGGAACGCGAATGTGGCAGGATTCGAAAGAAATGGTGAGACTGTTTCTTACTTAGAAGTTTTCCTCGAAGAACTGTTTAGTTCTACATTTAAAAGAGGCCATCCTAAAGTGAACAACAAAGTGGCGTTGTTTACCAAAGAGGCAAAAGAGGATGACCCAATAGACATGAACAACGTTAAATTTGTGCAAGATGTTTGGCTTAGCCTTGATTTGCTTGATCCTAAGAACGAAGATTTTGCACATCCTTTGTATGAAGACGAGTGTAGAACGTCGCTTGCCCGACTTATAATTGATGAGGTTAGAAGTAACAAAGCCGTTAGTGCCTATCAATATTTGGGTTATGGTGATTTAAACGATGCTTTAACAGAAAAAGAGTTTGAAGACTTAGTGGGAACCAGAATAGATACCATTTGGACTCCTTCGCCAGAACCCCCTTACGATTTGGTTGCAACTACTGCAACGGATGAATGGGACGCTACATTTGTTGAGCGGTTTAGAATTAAAGAGCAATGGTTTTTTAATGAATCTAAAGAGGTAGTGGGGAAAAGAATTGTGGCTATCTGTCCGGTTCAAGCTGAATATGATCATGAAGACAATTTAAAAGGTTACCGTCCTTTGTTTTGGGTGAACTTCGAAGAATTAAAACCAGTTTTAGCAAAAGAGTTACTATTCAATTCTATGATTTTTTATGAAGAGGCGGATGTGAATAAGGTCAATGCTATGGTTCCGATTACTCATTTGGATGCTTTTATACTCAGAAAGTTTAATGGCGTTAGAATGGAAAAGTCTGAATTTACAAAGGCAATTGTTCCTTATCAGCCAGCAATATAAATAGTTGAGTAGATGGCCTCAGCATTTTCACATGCGTTAGCCGCTTTTGCGCTAGGAAAAAGCTTTCCGAAAACTTACGCTACGGCTAAATTCTGGATTATAGGGGTTGTATGCGCAGTATTGCCTGACGCAGATGTTGCTGCGTTTAATTTCGGCATTCCTTACGAAAGTGTTTCTGGTCATAGAGGAATTACCCATTCTATTGCGTTTTCTGTTTGTTTAGCAATTTAAGTTACCAAGTTATTTTATCGCGACGTTCCATTGTTTAGCAAAAATGGATTGGGGTTAATGCTTTGCTTTTTTCTTTGCACTATGTCGCATGCAATTTTAGATGCCATGACAACCGGTGGATTAGGTGTTGCCTTTTTTGCACCTTTCGAAAGCTCGAGGTATTTTTTCCCTTGGCGACCTATTCAGGTTTCTCCAATTGGAGTTGGCAGCTTTTTTACCGAATGGGGAATTAGGGTTATTAAAAGCGAATTAATTTGGGTTGGAATTCCACTGAATCAAATGTTCTTCGTTTTTCCATTTTGTAAAGTTAATAATGGTGACATTCTCTTAACTAACTCTCCACTCAAATGTAGCAAGTCCACATCATCAATAGATTGAATGTTTTCTTGTACCGATACTTCCCAGTTGGTTATTCTTCCATGTCCTTTTTCTATATAAGAATGCGTATCCAGTTTTTGTCTGGAAAACTCAT
>SPKZ01010711.1_pt1 | contig 22099 bp, 21 predicted proteins | sample 2456571 | NCBI WGS metagenome assembly SPKZ01 (sample SAMN11192286, study PRJNA482655) | marine metagenome | biome: ENVO:00000447; feature: ENVO:00000244|ENVO:00000211|ENVO:00000569|ENVO:00002023; material: ENVO:00002151; isolation source: ocean water from marine abyssalpelagic zone ... | reverse complement strand
GCGATACGACCTAAAGTTTTATCTTCGGCGTCCACTAAGAACCATTCGCGTTGTACGCTTGCTGGTTTAGCTACAAAAGTTTTCATTAAAAAACCCAATATTAAATATGTTACTTAAATAACAAGTCAAAACTTTACTCTCTTACTTATAAAGAGAAGTTAAGTTTTCCCTGTCGGTTAATAATAGACCACGCAATTACCCCTTCGAGTATCGAGCCTAACGCCCATTCACTACTAATAAGCCACCTTATTAAAGCAATAAAAAGACAGTTTGTAACGTAGGGAGCGCGGATTATACAGAAGATTACTGAGAAGATCACGCCTATTCTGTTATTTTTTATAAATTTACTCACAAAAAAAGCGCCAATCGGCGCTTTTTTTTCGTTTGATGCTTGCTACTACGAGCAAATCAGCTAAAAAGTAAAACTTACTTCTTACTTCTTACTAAGTGCACCAAAACGTTTGTTGAATTTATCAACACGACCACCAGTCTCAGCAGCTTTTTGCTTGCCAGTGTAAAATGGGTGACATGCAGAACATACGTCTAAGTGAATGTCTTTTTTAGCTGTTGAGCGAGTTGTAATAACATTGCCACAAGAACAAGTTGCTGTAAACTCAACGTAATTAGGATGAATGCCTTTTTTCATGGGAACCTCTATCTCTTTCGAGAAATTGGGCGTATCGCCACTTAGCCGTTTTATTACTATTAACTAATTAAAAGTAACTAATAGAAAACGCCAAGCACCATACGGTGTAAAATTAATGGGGGCGAATAATAAAGGATTGCAGCCACGACTGCAAGTAAAAGCAGGACAAAATTGATTTAAAAGACTTATTAAAAAAAGACAGTAATTGCGCTAAGATAGTAATCATTAAAAACATTAATTTCTCATATTTATCACGTGTCTGAACCACTAATTACCGCTCAAGCAACCTCTAGCCAACTAGTACCTAAAAGTTATGTCCAGGTTGCTGTTCCTGTCCCTATGCGACAGCTATTTACCTATCAAATTCCTAAGGATATGCAACAGCCGCCAATACATATTGGCGAGCGAGTTGCGGTATCATTTGGCGCCAGACAAGTTATTGCTATTGTGGTAGCGGTTACTAGTGAATGTGATATTGACGAAAAAAAAATAAAAACCATTGCCAAACGCCTTAACGATACTTTTCATTTAAGCGACTCCTTAGTGGCTTTTCTAACATTATGTGCAAATTATTATCATCATCCAATCGGTGATGTATTTCAACAAGCGTTACCAAAGCTCTTGCGCCAAGCTAAAAAAGTAGATGTACAACCACCAATGGTTTGGCATAGTGAAAAAATCACCGAGATAACGCAAAAAAAACTAGAAAAAGTAGCAACAAAAGCACCGAAACAATTCGCGCTTTATCAATTAATAGACAAGCATCAAGGCATAAGTTGGGCTGAATTACGAACTTTAGGCTACAGCAAAGCACAACTCAAGGCACTGACCGCAAAAGCGTTAATAGTAGAAACCAAACAACAAGCTCACCCATTTATTTGGCAAGAGCAGGCATTAGCGCAAGAAAATAAACAAGTACTCTCTACCGAGCAAGCAATTATTGTCGCGGCAATTAATCAATCACTGACACAGTTTTGTTGTCACTTAATTGATGGTGTTACCGGCTCAGGAAAAACCGAAGTTTACTTACAGGCGATGGAAAATGTGCTCGCTAATAACCAGCAGGTGCTAGTTATCGTGCCTGAAATAGGCCTAACACCACAAACGTTATTACGTTTTGAACAACGATTTAATGTGCCTATCTGTTTGCATCATTCCAACTTAAATGACACCGAACGTTTAGATACCTGGCTTAATGCCCAACAAAGTAGTGCCGCTATTATTATTGGTACTCGTTCTGCTGTTTTTTCGCCATTACATCAATTAGGTATGATCATTGTTGATGAAGAACACGATAGTTCGTTAAAGCAACAAGATAGCTTTCGTTATCACGGACGTGATATTGCTATTTTACGTGCCAGACAATTAAATATCCCTATTGTGTTAGGTAGCGCTACTCCAAGTTTTGAATCACTACAAAATGCTCTTTCCGGTAAATATCAATATCATCAACTACATCAACGCGCAGGCAAAAGCCGTAAAGCAAAAATTTCACTAATTGATGTGGCCAAACAGCAAATGGAATTTGGTCTATCCGGTACGTTGAAACACGAAATTAAACAAACATTAGCGCGCGGTGAACAAGTGTTAGTATTTTTAAATCGTCGTGGTTATGCGCCAGCGATCAATTGTCAGGAATGTCATTGGCTTTGCGATTGTCAACGTTGTGACAAACCTTACACTTTTCATCAAAAACAACAGTTATTAATATGCCATCATTGTGGTAGCCAAAAAAGAGTACCAAGGCAATGTCCTAGTTGTGGCAGTGTTCGTATTGCCCCTGTTGGACAAGGAACTGAACAACTAGAGCAGCGTATCAGCGAAATATTTCCTGATGTTAGTGTCGTGAGGATTGATCGAGACAGTACCCGAAAAAAAGGTGAGTTAACAAAGTTACTGCAAGAAATCACCGAAAAAAAACATCAACTATTAATTGGTACACAAATGCTGGCCAAAGGCCATCATTTTCCTGAAGTAACATTAGTCGCTGTACTTGATGGTGATGGTGCGTTATTTAGTTTTGATTTTCGTGCCAGCGAACAAATGGCGCAATTACTGATCCAAGTAGCTGGTCGTGCTGGTCGTGCTAGTAAACCCGGAAAAGTACTGGTACAAACGAGTTATCCAGATCACCCATTATTACAAGATTTAGTGCATAACGGCTATCAACATTTCGCCAGACAAGCGTTAGTTGAACGCAAGCAAGCACGACTACCCCCGTTTAGTTTTCAAGCGTTAATTCGCGCTGAAGCAAACTATCCAAGTTACCCTGAAAAATTTTTACAGGCACTAACAGAGCAAACAATAATAAACTGTGAATTTGCCGGACCAGTGCCTGCTGCGATGGAAAAAAAGGCGGGTAAATTCCGTTACCATTTAATTCTGCAATCAAAATCTAGAAAAGAGTTACATATGGCTATTTTACAGTTATTAACAGTAATACCAAATAATGAATGGCAACATAAAGTACGGTGGAGTTTAGATATTGACCCTATTGATTTAAACTGGTGAATCGTTAGAATAACCACACTTTTCCGCGATTTTCCTGCTATCTCATGTCAAATCAAGATTATATTGCTCGCACACCAGTAAAAAAGAAAAAAAATAACCCTTACACAAAAAACACGCCGCCACCGGCCCCAAAATCAACTTTTAAATCCAAACTGAGCGGCGTTATCATTATCATATTAATTGCCGCTTTTGCTTATGGTTTATGGTTTTTAAAAACAAGTCCAACGACTAAAGCCCCTATGCAAAATATAATCACGGCCCCTGTAAAAAAACAAGCGCATCTACCTAAACCACCGAAAGAAAAATGGACCTACGTTGAAAACTTAAAAACCAAAGAAATTGAAGTGGGGCAATACGAAGTAAAACAAAAAGGTCCTTATCGATTACAGTGTGGCTCATTCAAAACCACTGGACGCGCCGAAACATTAAAAGCGATGATTGCTTTTGTCGGGCTTGAAGCCATGGTAAAGAAATCGATAGGGAGTAACGGTACTTGGTATAAAGTGATATTAGGTCCCTACGATCGCAAAAGATTAGCAGAGCAAGATAAGCATAAATTAAGAAATAATAGTATTAATCGTTGCCAAGTTCTCTTATTGAAATAATTTAACTCCCTCCTTGAAAAATCAGCAATGATCCCAATTTAATTTACATTAAAAATATAATTATTCGGATTGGAAATTAATATGACTACTATCGTTTCAGTTAGACGCAATGGCAAAGTAGCCATTGGTGGTGATGGGCAAGTATCACTTGGTAATACCGTAATGAAAGGTAATGCAAAAAAAGTTCGCCGTTTATACAATAATAAGGTGCTTGCTGGCTTTGCCGGTGGTACTGCCGATGCTTTTACTTTATTCGAACGCTTTGAAAGTAAGCTTGAACAGCATCAAGGTCATTTAACCAAAGCCGCGGTAGAATTAGCAAAAGATTGGCGTAGCGATCGCGCCTTGAGAAAACTTGAAGCTTTACTTGCTGTGGCCGATGAAACCGCCTCATTAATCATTACCGGTAATGGCGATGTTATTCAGCCTGAAAATGATTTAATTGCTATTGGTAGCGGTGGCAACTTTGCTCAATCGGCAGCAACCGCCTTATTAGAAAATACCGAGTTAAGTGCTAAAGAGATTGTAGAAAAATCATTAACTATTGCTGGTAACATTTGTGTATTTACTAACCAAGAACATACGATAGACGAGCTATAATTACCAACGTTCTTCGACCAGCTCAGGACAAACGGATTACTGCCGTTCATTTATATCAATCTAATTGTCTTGCTAAAAAAATGGCAAGGTATAAGGAAAAAACATGTCAGATATGACCCCACGTGAAATTGTTCACGAATTAGACAGCCACATTATTGGTCAAAGTGATGCGAAACGCGCAGTTGCTATCGCGCTAAGAAATCGCTGGCGCCGTATGCAGTTAAATGAAGCCTTACGCAACGAAGTAACGCCAAAAAATATTTTGATGATAGGTCCAACAGGGGTTGGTAAAACAGAGATTGCTCGCCGTTTAGCTAAATTAGCTCGTGCGCCTTTTATCAAAGTCGAAGCAACAAAATTCACCGAAGTGGGTTATGTCGGCAAAGAAGTTGAAAGCATTATTCGAGATCTTGCCGATATGGCGATTAAGATGGTTAAAGAAGACGAAATGAGTCGGGTGCAACATTTAGCTGAAGAAGCCGCCGAAGAACGCATTTTAGATGTTTTATTACCACCTGCTCGTGATGGTCTTGGTAATGATGAACAAAGTAAAAATACCAATACACGTCAAATATTTCGTAAAAAATTACGCGAAGGAAAATTAGACGATAAAGAAGTGGAGCTAGATTTAGCCGCACCACAAGTTGGCGTTGAAATTATGGCTCCTCCTGGTATGGAAGACATGACTTCACAGTTGCAAAGCATGTTTCAAAATATATCGAGCGATAAAACCAATAAACGTAAATTAAAAATTAAAGATGCCTTAAAAGCACTACAAGAAGAAGAAGCATCTAAAATAGTAAATAACGATGATATTAAACAAAAAGCCATTTACGCAGTAGAACAAAATGGTATTGTTTTTATTGATGAAATTGATAAAATTTGTAAACGAGCTGACAGCAATAGCGGTGGCGATGTTTCACGTGAAGGAGTACAACGTGATTTACTGCCCTTAGTAGAAGGTTCAACGGTTAGCACTAAGCATGGCATGATCAAAACAGATCATATTTTATTCATCGCTTCAGGTGCATTCCAAATGGTTAAGCCTTCAGATTTAATTCCTGAATTACAAGGTCGTCTACCTATTCGTGTTGAATTAAAGGCCTTAACTTCTGATGATTTTGTTAGAATTTTAACCGAACCTTTTGCTTCACTAACGGAACAATATATTGCCCTATTAGCGACTGAAGGTGTTAATATTGAATTTAGTGACGATGGCGTGCAAGCGATAGCAGATGCAGCTTGGCAAGTAAACGAAAACACTGAAAATATTGGTGCACGCAGACTACATACCATGATGGAGCGCTTGACAGAAGACTTATCTTTTCATGCCGACCAACGCTCAGGTGAAACCATACTGATCGACAAAAGTTATGTTGATGATACCTTGAGTGACGTAATTAAAGACGAAGATTTGAGCCGCTTTATCCTTTAAACTATTTGAGTTATTAATAAACCATATGACTATTACCGGTTTTATTATCAATAATGCTGAAAGAACCCTTACTATTAACACGGTTAAGAGTAAGGGTTCTCAATTAACCTTTGAATATTTACGTATTTTTCCTCCAACAACTGATAGCCAAAAAAAAATACTGGTTAGCCATAAAAAAACGATAAAGTTAATGGCAATAGAAAATGTGGGTAAGCACGGTTATCGGCTTTCTTTTGATGATCAACACAGTGCTATTTATTCCTCTGACTATCTAGAACTACTGATCAAAGAACACAAGCAGCGCTGGCAGCATTACTTAACTGAACTGAAAGCTTCAGGTCACTCACGTGAAGCAATGATCAATATTACGAAATTATAAATACTTTATGATATACGTTTTTTATACTGTAAAGCTATTTACACCATAAAATACAAGTAGCTATTTAAATTTCATCTTAACAAGTTATACTGTGATAGTTTTATTATCTATTAAAAGAGCTTTGTTATGGAATATAATACTTCGCAACTATGTGATACCTATGCAGATTTAATTGATGTCATTGATCCTATTTTCAGTAATTATGGTGGTCGACATTCTTTTGGAGGTAAAGTTGTCACTATAAAGTGCTTTGAAGGTACTGGATTAATAGCGCAAATAGTCGCTACCGATGGTACCGGTAAAGTATTAGTTATTGACGGCGGTGGCTCGACCAGACGTGCATTAATAGACATCAATATTGCCGAAGCGGCAGCAAAAAATAGCTGGGAAGGTATTATTTGCTACGGTAGCGTTCGTGATGTAGACATCATTGAAGAAGTAGCACTAGGGATTCAAGGTTTAGTATCAATTCCAGTTGGCGCCAACGACAATGAATTTGGCGAAAATGATATAGCTATCAATTTTGGCGGCGTGACGATATTACCTGATGATTATATTTATGCAGACAATACCGGAATTATACTATCTGCTGATCCATTAGATATAGAATAGTTTCTTTAATTACCATTCATTTTATCGCCAAACAAAGCTATGCAAACTCATTATTGTCTGTAATGCCTTTAAGCTCAGTCAAAAAAGTTAAGCTCGGGGCAAAAAAGGCCGCCCCCGTTTCAGCTTGAGTATATTTCAGCAGGTGATCGACATTGCCATGTTGATCACCATGAATCATGCTTTTTAACATCACAGCAAATGGTTTCGGTGAATGGCAATAAGACACGAAAAATAACCCTTGGCGCTTCATATCACCATAAGGCATACTTTGCCGTAAAATTTCAAGAGTCTCACCTTGTTCATCTTTTAAATTGGTACGCTTAGTATGAGCAGTTAAGGGTTTATCTTGACTTTCATACTCAATATTATCTAGCTTTGTACGACCATAAATATCTTCTTGTTCATTATTTTTTAATGAATTCCAGAGGGTTAAATTATGTTGATATCGTTGTGTATGTAAATAGCTACCACTTGAAAAAATGGCATCATCGCATTCTTTTACTAAAGCGACGTATCTACGATGCATGCCCTTAGGGTTTTCTGTGCCATCAACAAAACCAGTTAAGTCTCGGCCATCTAAAAAACGAAATGCCTGTACTTGCTCAACTAATTCGACACTATCGGCAAGTAGCTGACAAACTTTAGAGCAAACAATATGGTTAACATCCGCACGATCACTGCGGATCTCAATATAAATATCGACATTAATACTCGGTGCTACTCGATCATCACTGTTCATTGACGGAAAGGGCTCTAATAACACAGGACGCGCTTGCGGATAAAACTCATCCCAATAATTGGCACCAATGGCAACCACTCCCGTTAAATTGGCTTCGGAATATTGATCAGCATAATCTTCAAACAATGCTGGCAAACGAGATAACGCCGTACGAATAAAAGCATTTTTATTGTCTAAGGCATTAAAAAGTAGATAACTGCCATGTAAATTAGGCTCAGCGCAAATGCCAAATTGTTCTCTAGCCATTTGAAATCCCTATAATTAAAGGTGGTTTATTTCGTTATTGTACACAAAAAAAAGTGTTCTGGTTACATCACTTGCCATAAATCATGTTTATCTTGGCACATCACCTTATTTAACGTTTCCTGCTGGCCTTTAAAGTGATTAACAAAAGTTAGCTTATGGCAAGATAGTCCATTTTGTGTAAACTTAGGTTTCTTCTTTATTTGACCACGGTTACCACTGTCATTATTGTGCCAAAAAACTTGTTGCTTGTTATTATTACTCAATAATAACAACACTTTATCTTGTATAGTGGTTAGATCTTTCACGGTTAAATATTTCGCCGATAACGATTTGGCATCAACAATTCCTGTTAAACCAGAAACCACATCAAATGGCAAAGAAATAACACCTTGTATAAAGCCTGAAACTAAACCACTACTTGCTTCTTTTCCTATTGTTTTAGCATCAATAATTATTGCTTCTACGCGCGTTAAATATTGAGGTATATCTTGGTGTGAGTGCTTAATCTCAGCTAAAATACTGTGTTGAGTGTGGACGCCACTGAGCCAATTCTTCCGTGGTAGAATTGGCTGCTGCTATCACTGCATCAACACGTTGTAATACACTAGGTAGCTGTTGTTGTAATAGTTGTATTCGGCTTTCTATTTTTTCTAAGTGTCGCCACAACTGCGGTAACTGATTAGCATATTGCTCACTTTGTGCTAATCCTTGTACTATCAGGGGTAAAGTCGTATCAACTTGCAGTAAAATAGCGGGGATTTGTTTATCAACTAAGTCCCTAACCTTAGCCACTTCAACCCGCACTAGTTCAACTTCATTTACTATCGCGGAAATATGCGGAGTGCTTCTATCAACAGCACGAATAAGCTCTGGTATTTCTTTAGTAAAACTCAGCAGTGCATAAGCTAAATAACCGATGGCAACGCCAAGTAATACTTGTGAGTAAGAGAACGTTGTTTTCATAAATCACTATTCATTTTGTTGGTATGTTGAATTAAGCTAATTTCATCAAGTAAACAATGAACTAGATCTTCAACAACGTCAATATGCTTGCGCTTAATTGCATGCTCTAATTCAAAGGCACTTTGATATAACTCGGCAAAGCCAAACATTTTTGCCGCCCCTGCTATTTTATGTGCAGCGCTAGCCAAGCGGTCAAAATATTTACTGCCACTATACTGCAATATCGCTAATTTATCTTGTGACAAATTAGCGATAAATGATTGCACCAGATCTGCTATATAAAAACTATCAGGTGTATTATCCTGCCCTTCTTCTACTGCTACTTGCTCAGGATAATATTGGTCAATAGTCGCTAAAAATATTTTCCTTTCTATCGGTTTTTTTAGATGTCCATCAAAGCCCAATGCTAAATATTGAGCTATTTCATGAGACATGGCATTGGCTGTTAATGCATAAATAGGGGAAGTACAGCCAAGTTCACGCAATTTTTTCAAGGCTTGCATACCATCCATTTCAGGCATCTGTATATCTAATAGCGTTAAAACAGGTTTATGTTTAACAGCCAAGTCAATGGCTTCTTTGCCGTTACTAGCACTTAATACCTCCAATCCTAAACTGGTTAATAGCCGGGTAACTAAGCGACGGTTATCATCATGATCGTCTGCCAGTAAAATTTTGCCACTATAACGTTTTTTGTCATCATAGGCATGGGAAAGCCCGTCACCTTTAATTTCAGTATTCATTAATGCGGGGTAAGTGTCACCAAAGGGTAATTTAAAAACAAAGGTACTTCCTTGATTTATTTGGCTAGTCACACTAATTTGACCTGACATCACCTTGGCCAATTGAGCCGATAAAAACAGCCCTAGACCAGAGCCTGAATAACGCCTATTAATGCTATTATCAGCTTGAGTGAAGCTATTGAAAATTTTTGCCTGTTGCTCTACATTCATGCCAATTCCGGTATCTGTTACAGTAAAGATTAATGTTTTCTCAATGATAGCAATATCTAGGGTAACCCAACCTTCACTAGTAAACTTTATCGCATTTGAACAAAGGTTTATTAAAATTTGTTTAAGCCTTAAACCATCAATATTTATAATAAAAGGACTTGATAAATGATGACTAATAGTAAAAGATAAGTTTTTTCTCAGCGCTTGTTCGGTAAAAAAACAACCTAATTCACTCACTATTTTATGTAAGTTTTGCTGCCTATTTTCTAACTCAAACTTGTTTGCTTCTATTTTACTTAAATCTAAAATATCATTAATTAATTCCAATAAGTGCAAGCTATTACTATGAATAACTTCCACTTCTTTAAGTATACTAGCATCATCAAAATCACCATAAATAATCGCTTCTGACTGACCCAGAATGGCTGTAAGAGGTGTTCTAATTTCATGGCTCATATTAGCTAAGAATTGGCTTTTGATCATATTGGCATCTTGCAATTCTTTGGTTAAAAGCTCTAAGGCTTCTGTCCGCTTTTTAACTCTATCCTCTAGTCTTCTGGTTAATTTACGCTCAAGATAACGACGATAAATCAAAAACAATACCACCAGTAAAAAAGCAACACCTAAGGCAGTAAATTGTCGTTGCTGATCTGCTTTAGTTGATTCTAACTGCTGAAGTTTTTTATTTTGTTGTAAGCTTTTTACTTGTTGAGAAAATTGAGCCGATTCAAATTGAACTATTTGCTCATTAAGCGTTTCATTTGATAATTTTAACTGTGCTTTTTGATAAGATAACTGCGTGTTTAATGCCTTTGTTGTTTCACGATTAGCCGCATAAATGAGTGAAATTAAACCTAAATTTTCATTTATCAACCTTTGGAAACCCATTTTTTGGGCTATCGTATCTGATAATTCAACATTAATGCGAGCACGTTCAATATCACCTTGGTGAAAAAAAACTTTAGCTAGCGTATGCAAACTACCCGCATAAACCATTTGATGACCTATTTTTTTACCAAGCTCGACTCCCATAGTTGCATAGCCGTGTGCTTTTTCTAAGTTAGATAATTCATAATTTATTTCTGCAATATTTAGTAGCTGAGAAGTAGCATCAAATTGATTGCCATGTTTTTCAAAGTAAGCAAGTGCATTTAAAACATATTGTTCAGCCTTTTGATATTGACCTGAATGCTTAAGCGATACGCCTAAATCTGCTGAGGCTTTGGCCACCCCATAATCATCTCCAAGGTCAGCTCTTTTAGCAACAACCTCTTCTAGCATGCTAATAGCAATATCAAAGCGTCGTAAACTAATATAAAGCGTAGCGAGGTTATAACGAATATCAATTTTGTCTATTTCATCACCAAAACGTTGATATAAAGGCTCTGCTTGCTGGTAACTTTTCAGCGCAGCTACCGAATTGCCTTGTGCGGTTTGCACTAACGCAATATTGTTCCATAAATTGGCCTGCTTAATAGCGACCTCAGCTGAAAACATTTGTTTTTTGAAATAGTTAAGCGCAGCTTGATAAGAGTTGAGCGATTTTTGGTATTGACCTTGATAATAAAAAATAATACCAAGTAACTTATTCGCACTGGCTTGCTTGAGCAGTAACTGTTTTTGAAGCGCAATGTTTTTAGCTATTTTAATAACTCGTAATGCATGCTTAAAATCATTTAACGCTAAATAACTTCGACTTTGCAGTATCAGTATATTAATACGATCTATAGCGTCTAATTGTTGATCATTGAGTAATTTATCTAATTGGGCTATTACGGCAACTTTATCTTTTTGCAGAGCAATATTAGCAAGTTGCTGAGTGATGTCTTCTGTTTGAGCAAAGGACTCTAATGAAAATAAAGAAAACAGCAATAACATGCGCCACATAGCAAACCTTGAGTAAATAGTAATACCAAGCAGAAGAATTATGCTCATTTAGCATAACAAGACAAAATAGAGTATTTCAACTCATTTATAGCATTTAAAAGCAATGAAATCACTTGATCTTTATCGAGGTTTATTAAAAATAAAGTAAGGCTACATTTTACTTTTATTACACTATTTGTGGTTTCTTTGCTGTTACCCATCAATAGCCAAACAGGATCGCAGTAAAGTGATGAAAGCGGCAGTGGCATTTACTTGATTAGTTAATGTCACTTTTTGAAAAACATCAAATAATAGCCATCCAATAAAAACATTTAAAACACGCCATTATCGAATTAGCTCAAATGTAGATGAGGCTTACCTTAGCAAAGCTACATTTTGATTGAACTCACAGTGACTAAATAAAGAACAACCTTTATTTGCAATTTAATAACAACAAAAACCTTGTCTCCGTGCATCAGGATATCTATTATTGCCTAGTATTTTTTAATTTAGGTAATAATAATGTTTAAAATAAGTTGTTTAGTGTCTTTAGTTGCTATCAGTCTATTAGGCTTTTCATCGAGCAGTAACGCCACTATTGTTGAGTTTCAGACTTCGCAAGGTGCAATCAAAGTTAATTTATTTGATCAAACCACACCCAAAACAGTCGAAAACTTTCTTAATTATATTGACGATCAACATTACACAAATTCAGTAGTACATAGGGTTTCAGCTAATTTTGTGGTACAAGGTGGTGGTTTTAGTTTTGAAGGCGACTGGCCTTTAACGCGCATTGAAACTAACGCTGCAGTAGTAAATGAGCCGGTATATTCTAATGTTAAAGGTACTATTGTCATGGCAAAACTCGGTAATGATCCAAACAGTGCCACCGATCAATGGTTTTTTAATTTAAACGATAATAATACTGGTACCGCTAAGGAAGGTAATTTAGACCTACAAAATGGTGGCTTTACTGTTTTTGGTCAAGTCATTGGTAATGGTATGACCGTAATAAATAAAATTGCTGCATTAGGCTTATGCAGCAACAGTGGTCTGATAGGTATTCCTATGACTGATTACAGCAGTCAAAACTGTACTGACCAAACAACGCCAGGTATTGAAAACTTTGTCGTTATAACTCAAATTGATATTATTGATTCTTCTGAGGTCACTGATGCTAATTTAACCCCAACTAAAAACACCTTAATAAATCAAGAAACGCCTAAAGAAAGTAGTGGCGGTGGTACTATGGCTTTTCTGTCTGTGTTGCTACTTACCTTGTTTAATTTTAGAAAAAAACGCTAAGCGTTTTAATAGTTATCCCCATATTACTAAGAGTTTCATGGGGGATATAAAAAAGCAGCGAAATCGCTGCTTTTTTATCATTGAAGTATTAATATTAACTTGAGCTTTTTTTAGCCACTAGCACAATTAACCTCGAGTAAACTCTGGATATGCTTCCATACCACAGTCACTTATATCAACACCTTCGTACTCTTCTTCTGCACTTACGCGGATACCAATAACTTTCTTTAAAGCATACCAAACAACAAAACTAGTACCAAATACCCAAACAAAAATAGTTGCCGCACCAATTAACTGACCACTAAAGCTAGCACCTGAGTTAGTAATTGGCACAATAAGTAAACCAAAGAAACCAACTACACCATGAACAGAGATAGCACCTACTGGATCATCAATTTTAACTTTATCAAGGGCAAGAATAGATAACACCACAATAACACCGGCGATAGCACCAAACAGTGTCGCTTGTAATGGTGAAGGCGTTGATGGCTCAGCAGTGATAGCAACAAGACCAGCCAACGCGCCATTTAATGTCATGGTTAAATCAGCTTTCTTAAATAATATTTTAGCAAAAACTAGTGCAGAAATTGCACCTGCAGCGGCGGCAGCATTAGTGTTTAAAAACACCATCGCAACTGAGTTAGCGCTGTTAATATCGGCAAGTTTTAATACTGAACCACCGTTAAAACCAAACCAACCCATCCATAAAATGAAAGTACCTAAAGTAGCCATAGGCAAATTAGCACCAGGAATAGCATTTACTTTACCATCTTTAGTATATTTACCTTTACGAGCGCCAAGTAGTAACACCCCAGCTAATGCCGCTGAAGCACCGGCCATATGTACGATACCTGAGCCAGCAAAATCAGAAAAACCAAGGTCTCCTAAGGTATAAAGACCAAAGACAGAATCACCATTCCAAGTCCAAGCACCTTCCATAGGGTAGATAAAACCGGTTAAAACAACAGTGAAAGCTAAAAAAGCCCAAAGCTTCATCCGCTCAGCAACTGCGCCAGAAACAATCGACATAGCCGTAGCAACAAATACTACTTGAAAGAAGAAGTCTGCTGCATTTGAGTAGACTGCACCGCCATCAAAGCCTGCCTCTGCAGATTCAGCTAACACTGCACCAACTAATGCTTCGGCGTCACTGGCACCATCGAGCGCTATACCATTTAAAAATACGCCGCCACCGTACATGATGTCATAGCCAACAATTAAATACATAATGCAAGCAATAGCATATAAGGCGACGTTTTTTGTTAAAATTTCAGTGGTGTTTTTAGCTCGCACTAAGCCAGCTTCTAACATAGAAAAGCCAGCAGCCATCCACATAACTAACGCACCACACATAAGAAAATAAAAAGTATCAAGTGCATATTGAAGTTGAAAAATATTCTGTTCCATTGTGCTTCTCCTTATAAGGCTTCTGAATCTTGCTCGCCAGTACGAATACGTATGGCTTGCTCAAGGTTATAAACAAATATTTTTCCGTCACCAATTTTTCCGGTGTAAGCCGCTTTAGTAATGGTTTCAACTAAACGCTCAACAATATCATCGTTTACGGCAATTTCTAATTTCACTTTTGGGAGAAAATCCACTTGATATTCAGCGCCACGATATAATTCGGTATGTCCTTTTTGACGACCAAAACCTTTAACTTCACTAACGGTGATCCCTTCAACACCAATTTCAGAAATGGCTTCGCGAACATCATCTAGTTTGAACGGCTTAATGATTGCGTTAACTATTTTCATAACAGACCTCTATTTATAATTGTCATTTTCATTGAACGTTATAATACAATTCACATGCCAAAATTATTATCCATTAAAAATCAATATGTTAACTATATTTTTTTTATGGTGAGAATACAAGCGCACCAAAGTGGTACGGTATAGTTAATATGGCGTTTTGATTTGGTGCACCCGGTAGGGGCTTCCTTCGACAAGCTCAGGACAAACGGAATAACTTAGGAGATACGAGATCACAGTTAAAAAATAAGTAAGGTTATTTCAATTGCCACACGCTTAGATGAGGAAAGCTTAAGGTGAAATTTCGCCGATTGATTTTAATAGGCCGCGTTAACTGCTGCTGTTCCAATAAGTTAAAATGCGGAATTAGTGCTAATGATAAGCCCTCAAAACCAGTAACATTTTCTCCATTGATTTTTAGCCCTCCTAGCCAGTTATCTTTGCTTGTTTGTTGCTCATCAAAATCATAACTTGAAACAACAATTAGTAAACCTTTAGCATTTAACCTCGAATGAACGTGCTGTAAAAACAAACGAGGATCATAGCTTTGTTCAAGTACATGCTGAGCAAGAATTACGTCATAGCCAGTAAAAACCTCTTTGAGGTTACTCACATCACCTTGGCTAAAAAGTATATTTTCTCGACAAGGCAAATCAACAGCCATTAAGTTGAATTCATAAAAATCAACTATATCCCCTTCGTTCTCTAGGGTATAACGAACAGACTTCCCTTGTTGTAAGCGTACCCCATGGCGAATATAGCGAGCGGAAAAATCAACCGCATCTACTTGATTAAAGTGTTGCGCTAACATAAAGCTGGTTCGACCAACACTACAACCTAAATCAAGACAGCTATTAGTCGCTACTTGATATTTTTTAACACACTTTATTAATTCATCGGTTATTTGTTGGCTATAATTTTTTACGGCTAATGGCATAGCAGATTTAGCTTGTCCGTATTGAGCATGTAATTGCTGACAAATATCCACGTCTTTTTCAAAATGATTAGCGGCAAGATTAGGTAGTTCCTGATATTGACTTTGCACATAACGAAAGCCCGCATGTTGAAAGAAGTGACGACGAAAGGCATAACGCGCGTGTTTTGTTGCTTCATTACCCGTTGAAATCCATGAGCCACCTTTAATTAAGTTATGTTGGCCATCAAAGGTAGGGGTAGAAAAATCATCATATAAAGGGTGTACTTCAAACCCCTGATAACCATCAATGGTTGATTCAGTCCATTGCCAAACATTACCAACAATATCAAAAATCCCGTGGTGTTCAAATTGATCAACGGGACAAGATGAAGCATAACCTTCGTTATTAAGGTTACCCGGCGTTGTTTTCCAAGTGGTTAAGTCACCTGTTATGTGGTCACGTAAGCAAAGCCATTCAGCTTCAGTAGGTAGACGAATAAACTGCTTTTCATTAGTGCTACTCTCGCTGTTTTTCCAATGACAAAAAGCCTTAGCTTCAAGGTAGTTAACTTCAACTGGCCAGTTTAGTGGCAAAGGTATTTCATTTAATAAGTTTCGTTGCCAATAAACCTCTTCATTATTGTCATTGACTTTTTTAAACCAAAAGTGAGGCATAGTTGCTTTAGTAAAAGCCAGCCACTGTTGCCCTTCTTCGGTCCAGTAATCACGTCGCTGATAACCTTTAGCCGCAATAAAGGCTAAATATTCTTGGTTAGAAACTAAATACTTAGCGGTACTAAAATCATTAACCTCTAACTGCTCATAACCATACTCATTATCCCAACCAAATGTATCATCACTAAGGGGCTTACCAAGCTCCACTAGCCGCCCTGCTATTGGCACTAACTCATTAATAGGCGCTTTACCGGTAAGCTGACAAGTGGACCAAGGCTCAGCTGAACTAAGGTAATGCAAAGGCAACATGCGCATGATTACTGAGGAAGTTTCAATATGAATACGTTCGTGTTCACAACCCATTAAAATAATCCACGCTAATGAGTCTTGAGTAATGGGTAATGACAGTGGCATGTGCTCAATTAAATTTTCAACTAGCTTAGCCACTTGCTCTCTATAGACTCGAACCTCATCAACACTAGGCCAGTCATAATGGTCACTGTTTAAATCATCCCAACTCATTTCATCAACACCAACCGCACAAATGGCTTCTAATTTGCCATTGATCCGCTGCGTAATAAATTTACCTAACATAAGTTTATTGATATAAAAACTAGCGGTATGACCAAAATAAAAAATCAATGGGTGGCGTAAACGCTCTGGTCTTAAATAATAGGCACTATCGTCATTGATAAGGGAAAAAAGAGACTCGTATTCAGCCCATGTTTGCTTGAAATAATTTTTTAACTCCGCTCTTTTAGCACTAATATTCTCGCCATTTAACAGTGGCGGCTTAGCTTGCTTGCTTTTATTGATATCCATAAATTACTTATTTTATTTAATTAATTAGAGCGGCTAGATAACAATATTTACCTGATAAGGCGCCAATATTGCTTGTTTTATTTTATCCCCTAACGTCATCGGACAGTCAAGTACACTTTTTTCGTTCACCATAGTAGCTTGTTGTTCGACAAAATTAATACTATCACTAAACCAAGTACCGCCTTTAAATAAATCAACTGCGCCTAAAGTGGCGGTAGTTGATTTAGGCGTAAAAAGCGACGACGGTAAAGCGATTGGAGCAAAACTGCCGGTTAATAAACACGGTTCTTGTTCATAAGCTTGCACTGCATCTAACACATTTAATAAACCATAAAGTACATTAATAAAAGGATTATAGTGAATACTCGCAGCGCCTAACCTGTGTTCTATTCGAGCCGTTTTTTGCCAGTTTTGTTGTACGGATAAGACCTTATTATCACTATCGTATAATAACGGCTCTTCACCCATATTTTGATTATGCTTGCCAAGCTTTTTATATAAAGCAATACTACCTTGATGACCACCCGATATATCTACCGGTGAACATAGCTCTTGTGCTAAACCATAGCGCGTTTTCAACGCTAAACGCTCAAAAGCAGCTTCTTCAGGTAAATATAATAAACAACATTCTAGACTGGTTCGCAAAAAGCAATTTTGTAAATACTCGCCGAAACCTGGTTCCGCAATAAGATTATTATCTTTACTATCCAGTACGCTAACATTTAACTGCACCGCATTAGGGATGTGCACAGCACGAGTATCATTAGTGAAAATTTGCTTAGAACCCGTAATAAGCTTACCTTGATCGCCAGACCAAACCACTGGTTGAATCAAGGTTTCTATCACCGTATTTTTACCATAAAGCTGTTGAAAAAGTTGCGGTAACTTGGTGATAATGCGCTGTAAATTACAGGCCTCTTTTAAGGGCGTTTGACCATTAAAAAGGGATACGTATTCCCACTGATTTCGCCAATATTCACAGACAATTTCACCGTCAATATCTAACAGGCGTAAACACTGATTAATTTGGCTAAAATCTAATTTTTGATCCCTGTTGTTTTTAAAACGATAACACCCTTCTAACTCAAAATGGATTTGCGCTTTATAACCAAGTCTATCTAAGTAATTCTGCACGAGGGTGATGGCATCTATGGTTAAATGCTGTAGCGGTGATGATTGTTGAACAAAATGATGAGTCATAGTACGTTTAGAGTTATTACCAATAAGTAATTCGATTGTAAATACGAATATGCACGGCACAATATCCCTATAAAACCTAAAAACAATGTAACTGGCATTTAATCCTAATGACAGTTACATATAAATACTCACTCTGTTAAACAGCAAGTTTAACGTCTGTTATTTAAACAGTTTATTAAATTCATTAACCGAAAAGCCTTTTAATAATTTATCGCCTATTTTTAGCACAGGTACGCCTCGTAACCGTGTAAGAGCAAACTCTTTTTGGCCATTAGGTGATTTTATATTACATAACCGATAAGGTATTCTTTGCTGTTCTAAATACTGTTTAGCGCTTTGGCAATGAGGGCACTTATCCATACTATAGAGTACTACTCGTTTCATAACCTTTCCTCAAGCTTGACGATAATAATATAAGATTATACCAAGCTCACAGCAAAAAAAAACCATGAAGGTAACTTCACGGTTTTATTCTTTTCATAATGATTAACTCATTAGTAGCAATTTACATTACGCTGTTTTCTTTTCAGTAACAAAGAAACTAGAAATATAACAAATTAAACCTAGTAAGAAGAACACACCAGCAATTTCACGTAACCAGTAGAAAATAGCTAACTGGTCTTGAGTTGCCATAAAGCTTAATGCTTCACCAGATTCAGGTAAACGCTGTAACCATACTTGTAAGATACCGGCACCTGTTAAGAATAAGGTGATAAATACCATAGCAACAGTCATTAACCAGAAGCCCCACATTTCTACAACTTGCGCTTTATTACAGTTAGCTTCACCAATACCACGTAACTTAGGCATAGCATAAGACATAATCGTCATAACGATCATTGCATAAGCGCCGTAAAAAGCCATGTGACCATGAGCAGCAGTAATTTGTGAACCATGAGTATAATAGTTTACAAAAGAAAGCGTATGTAAGAAACCCCAAACACCTGCACCTAAGAACGACATTACCGCTGTTCCTAATGCCCATAATGTAGCAGCTTTGTTAGGATGCTCACGACGACGACGGTTAACCATATTAAAGGCATATAATACCATAGCAAAGAAAGGTAGCGGCTCAAGTGCTGAAAAGATAGAACCAACCCACTGCCAATATTCAGGAGTCATTAACCAATAGAAGTGATGACCTGTACCTAAAATACCTGAGATAAGTGCCATCGCGATAATTACGTATAACCACTTTTCAATTACTTCACGGTCAACACCAGTCACTTTAATTAATACATAAGCTAAAATTGCGCCCATGATTAATTCCCAAACACCTTCTACCCATAAATGAACAACAAACCACCAGAATAATTTATCTAATGCTAAGTTAACCGGATTATAGAAAGAGAATAAGAAGAATACCGCTAAACCAATTAAACCAGTCATTAACACCATGTTAATGGCAGTTTTACGACCTTTTAAGATAGTCATACCTAGGTTAAATAAGAAGCCTAAGACAACAACAACAATACCAATTTTAGTAATAGTTGGCATTTCAAGGAACTCACGTCCCATGGTTGGCCATAACTCATTATAGGTAATTTCAGCTAACCTAGAATAAGGTACTAGCAAGTAACCTAAAATGGTAGCGACACTGGCAACAACAAATATCCAAAATAGCGCTATGGCTAATTTAGGGCTATAGAGTTCAGTTTCCGCTTCATCTGGCACCAAATAATAGGCAGAGCCCATAAAGCCAAATAAAATCCATATTATCAGTAGGTTGGTATGCACCATACGGGCAACATTAAAGGGGATTAAATCACCAACAATGTCTCCAACAACGTATTGCATGCCCATTAATAAGCCAAATAAGATTTGGCCAACGAATAAAATCATAGCAAAAATAAAATAAGGTTTTGCTACTGCTTGTGATTGATATTTTAAAGTATTCATCCGTTACCCCTCTATGTTCGGTGGCCAGTTATTAGTATCAAGCTCTGACGTCCACTTTAAAAATTCAGCTAAATCATCAAGTTCTTGATCATTTAAGTGGAAGTTAGGCATTCTACGACGACCCGGTATATTTAATGGCTGTGCTTTCATCCAACCATTAAAAAATGGTTTAAATCCAGCTTCTCCGCCACGACGGATATAAACATTACCAAGCTCAGGAGCAAAATATGCACCTTCACCAATAAGGGTATGACAACCAATACAGTTGTTCACTTCCCATAGCATTTTTCCGCGTTCTACCGCTTCGGTTATATTTTCTCGATGATCCCGTTTAGGCATCTCTTTTACGGTGTGAAAAGTCAAAGCTAAGAATATTAAGAAGAAGAAAACACTTCCTCCATAATAAATATTCCTTGCCATGCCTTTAGTAAAGCTCTCTGACATGGTGTATCCCTTAATGAATGATTAAAATTCATGCGTTAGTTATGGGTAATAACTTGCAACAAGTTATCTACATTTTGCAAACAAAAAATTACTTGTGTGAGTAAAGCTTGGAAATAATAGCGAGAACTACAGTCAGGGAGCTTGATAGAAATCAAGGTTTACGATGAGTTGTGTAAAAATGTGTCTAAAAGTTAACTATTGTTGCGCCATATCAAAAAACAATGAGGTTATTTAGATAAAAAAACCTATGATAATATAACCTTGTATTTATTAAGGCTATTATTATCATAGGTTTCTGATACCCTCTTTGATGTTAATTTAAAACTCTTCTAGACAACTATTTAGTAAAAATAAAGCGAGTAAAAGATAAATTTTTACTTGGTGTTTTCAATAACAATCACCCGTCCCTTCATGCGCGGGTGTGGACCACATTCATAAGAAAAGTCACCCGCCTTATCGAAGCGACGTTGATAATTTTCATCCGGAAAAAAATAATCAGGCTCTTCTTTATCAAGCTGTTTAAACCATACATTATGATACTGACGTTTCTCAATATTCTTCCAAATAACCTGATCACCCTGCTCAATCGTTATCTCGGCTGGAATAAATTTTTTTTTGTGGATCTCAACAATATATTCTTGAGCAAAAGAACTGCTGGTTATCATCAATAAAAGTAGTAATAAATATAATCGCACTGTTAACTCCTTGGTAGTTTAAACGCCAAGCTCATCATATGGCTCCCGTAATCATATTCCAGATAAACAGTAAATTCGAGTATACTAAATTTATTAAGTAAATAAGGTGATGAATAACACCAGCTATGTGTAAACCGCAAAGGGGTAACATGCCAGAAAACAAAACATGGACACTCAAAAGTATTGCTAAAATGCTTGGTGTTTCCAATGCCACGGTTTCGAACGCTTTTAGTCGACCCGATCAATTATCTGCAAAGCGTAGACAGGAGATCCTAGCATCTTGTAAAGAACTGGGTTATGCCGGGCCAAATAAAGCCGCACAATCATTAAGAAAAGGGCTGTTTAATATTGTGGCATTAGTGCTACCTGATAGTGTTGAATATATGGTAACGGATCCCGTAGCCAGTAAATTTGTCCAAGGCGTTGCTTCTGTTTTAGAAAAAAATAAAGTCAATTTATTACTTTTTTCAGGAATTTCTGAAAATATAAACTCGGTGTCAGATTTTGTCGACGGTTTTATTTGTTATGGCAGCCCTCGTAATACTGAGCTAATAGAACAATTGCGATTAACCCGGAAAAAAGTAGTTACTGCTGATTTTGATATTGACCGTAAAGCCTCCGTTAGTATCGACAATGAAAATGCCGCTTGTGAAATAGCTAAACTTGCCATTCAGTCACCTGATGACAAAATTGCTGTGCTAGGGTTGCGCTTGCTTGATACTGAGTTAACTTGTCGTGTTTACGATACTTCTAACTTAGATATAGACTGCTCTATTGCTCATCAGCGTTTCATTGGCTATAAAAAAGCAATTGAGCAAGCAGGGGTACAATTAT
>SPKZ01002559.1_pt1 | contig 22107 bp, 20 predicted proteins | sample 2456571 | NCBI WGS metagenome assembly SPKZ01 (sample SAMN11192286, study PRJNA482655) | marine metagenome | biome: ENVO:00000447; feature: ENVO:00000244|ENVO:00000211|ENVO:00000569|ENVO:00002023; material: ENVO:00002151; isolation source: ocean water from marine abyssalpelagic zone ... | reverse complement strand
GGCTCCGCTCGAGGTCCTCTCGCGGCGTGCACCCCCCCGGACTCAGGTCCGGGTCCGCGGAAACCAGCCACAGCTCGCAGCCTTCGGCCCCGTTTCGCCTGAGTTCGAACCCTGGACCGAGTGCGGACCGAATTCGGGTCTCGAGCTGGTCCGAACCGACCAGGTTGATTCGCGGTGACCGCTGCTGGTCCCTCGAATCCCGCATCGCGTCCTCCCGTCGGCCCACCGAGCCCATCGTCCCCGCCCGGGATTTGCATGAGCGCCTGCTGGTTTGCGTGGCCGTCGGGGTTTCTGTAGAAAGGGCGCCAAGGGGTGGTAGTTCAACTGGTTAGAGCACCGGCCTGTCACGCCGGAAGTTGCGGGTTCGAGTCCCGTCCGCCCCGCCAGTTCGCGCCGGGGAGGCCGCGAAGGAGCGCCGGCCCTCCGGGTGAGTTCCGGCGAAGACGGTGTGCGGCAGCTCGGCCCGCCGGGCGCGGTTAGCCGGTGTCCGGCTTCGTTCCGTGCCAGAGCCGCGCGAGCCGCTCGCGTATCTCGAGCTCGTCTCCCTGATCGCTCGGATGGTAGAAGCGCGCGTCCCGCAGGCGATCGGGCAGATACTGCTGTTCGACGAAGTGGCCGGGGTGCGCGTGCGGAACCCGGTAGCCCTTGCCGTACGCCTCGCGGCGCAGGAGTTCCGTCGGTGCGTTGCGCAGGTGTAGCGGGACCGGGAGCGATCCGTGCTCGTCGACTGCAGCGGCGGCGCGGCTCAGCGCGGTCGTGCTCGCGTCGCTCTTGGGTGCGCTCGCGAGATAGGTCGCGGCCTGCGAGAGGATCAGGCGCCCCTCCGGGAGTCCGACCCGATCGAAGGCTTCCGCGGTCGCGGCCGCGACGCTCAGCGCCCGGGCATCCGCGTTCCCGATGTCCTCGGATGCGAAGATCAGCATCCGGCGGCAGATGAAGCGCGGATCTTCTCCGCCTTCGAGCATGCGTACCAGCCAGTACACGGCAGCGTCGGGATCGCTTCCGCGCAGGCTCTTGATGAAGGCCGAGATCGTGTCGTAGTGGCCCTCGCCTCCTTTGTCGTAGTCCGGAAGCCGCTGCTCGACAGCGGCTTCCACGTCGGCGCGGGTGATCCGGTCTCGAACGCGCTCGGCTGTGGTCTCGAGCAGCCCGAGTGCCCGCCGCGCGTCGCCTTCGGTGAGCCGCACGATGGCGTCCAATGCTGGGGCCTCGACCTCCAGTTGCCGTTCGCCGAGTCCATGCTGCGGATCGGCCAGCGCGCGGGCCAGGATCCGTTTCACAGTCTCGGGCTCGAGCGCGCGGAGCGTGAACACGCGGCAGCGCGAGCGCAGCGCCGGAATCACCTCGAACGACGGGTTCTCGGTCGTCGCGCCGAGGAGAACCACGGTGCCGACCTCCACGTGGGGGAGCAGCACGTCCTGCTGCGCCTTGTTGAAGCGGTGAATCTCGTCGATCAACAGCGCCGTTCGGGTCCCGCGCTCGCGCAGGACACGGGCTGCGGCGACCGCCTCGCGCAGGTCCTTCACCGTGGCCAGAACCGCCGACATGCCGACCATGCGCAGACCGACGCGCGCCGCGAGCAGCCGTGCCAGCGTGGTCTTGCCCGAGCCGGGCGGGCCCCACAGGATCAGGGATTGCAGCGTGCCCGCGCCGCGTACGACGGGTCCGAGCGGCCCGTCTGTGCCGAGCAGGTGCGCCTGCCCCTCGAAATCCGCGAGGTCGCGAGGCCGTTGGCGCTCTGCCAACGGTGCGTCTTCCGGGGGCTCCGGTGGTTCGCGGGTCTCGCGCGGGAAGAGTTCCACCCTTCGAGTCTATCGCGGCCCGCGCCCCCGGGGGGGCCGCCGGGTCGCGTCGCGCCAGCCTGAGCCGTATCTTCGGAGCAGGATGGACTCCTGGAAGCGCGTCGGAATCGTAGCCAAGCCCGGCCACGCGAGGCTCCGTCCGCTACTCGAGCGGATCGTGTCGTTGCTCGATCAGAACGGGTGCGAGGTGCTCGTGGAGGCGGAGGCGGCTGCACAGATCACGAAGCTCGGCGGGGCCGAGATCGTGGCCCGCGAGGAGGTGACGGCGCGTGCGGACCTGATGATTGCGGTCGGGGGTGACGGAACCCTGCTGGGGGTGGCGCGCGAGATCGGACCGCGTGCGACCCCGATTCTCGGAATCAGTCTGGGCCACCTCGGATTTCTGACCGCCGTCCACCCCGAGGACGTCGATCAGGTGTTGTCGAATGCACTCGCGGGCCGCTGCCGGATCGATGAGCGCGCGCGCCTCGAAGTGGTCGTGATCGAAAACGGGGTCGAGACCCGCCGGGATCTGGTCCTGAACGATGTGGTGCTCACCAAGGGAACCGCACTTGCGCGCATGATCGATCTTCACGTTCGTGTCGACAACCAGTTGGTCGCGACCTATCGCTCGGACGGCCTGATCGTGGCGACGCCGACGGGTTCGACCGCCTACAACCTGTCTGCGGGCGGGCCGCTTCTGGATCCGACCCTGTCCGCGATCCTGCTGACCCCGATCTGTCCGCACACGCTGAGCCAGCGCCCGCTGGTGTTGCCTGACGACAACTGGATCGAGGTTCGGCTGCTTTCGAGAGAGGAGGTTACGCTGACACTGGACGGCCAGGTTGGCGTGGCGCTCAGCAGAGGGGACCGCGTCCGCGTTGCGCGTGCGGAGCAGCCGGTCCGGCTCGTCGTCGGGGCCGAAGAGAATCACTTCGAGACGCTGCGGAACAAGCTCGGCTGGGGAGCGTCTTGATCCGCAGTCTGCACGTGCGGAACCTCGCGGTGATTCAGGAACTCGAACTTGAGTTCGGGCCGGGCTTGAACGTGCTGACCGGCGAGACCGGGGCCGGCAAGTCGGTACTCCTGGAGGCGGTTCGCCTGATCTCGGGCGGCCGGGTCGGCTCCGGCTCCGTCCGCTCGGGGGCCGACGAAGCGTCGGCAGAGGCGATTCTCGAGGGTGCGCCGCTCGCGACCGCGCAGGCGCGCGGGCTTGCGGAGCCCGCGGATTCCGAGTTGCTGGTTGCCCGGACGCTTCCCGCCGACGGCTCGCGCAGGGCGCGGGTGCACGTCCAGGGTTCCCTGGCCACCGTGTCCCTGCTCGGGGAACTCGTCGGAACCGCCGTAGAGGTCGCCAGCCAGAGCGAAACCCAGCACCTCCTGCGCCCCGACGTGCAGGCGGAGATGCTCGACCGCTTCGGCGGCGCAGGGCCGAGTCGCGAAGCGGTGGAAGCCCGTTACCGCGAGTGGCGGGAACTGGGGGGCGAGATCGCGGAGCGGTCTGCCAGGTCCGCGGAGCGGGTCCGAAGGGAAGATCAGTTGCGCCACGAGATCGAGCAGATCGAGGATCTGGATCCGGCTCCGGGCGAAATCGACGAACTCGAGGCCGAACACCGCCGGCTGGCCCACAGCGATCGGCTGGCACACGCGACGCGGCAGGCTTACGACGCGATCGATGGAGACGCGGGAATCCGCGACCGTCTCGGCCAGGCCCGCACAGCGCTCGCGCAGAGCGTGAGCCTGGATCCGGACCTGGGACCGCTGCTCGAGGGGTTGGAGCGGGCTGCGCTCGAGGTCGAGGAGGCCGCCGTCTCCCTCGCGCGGTACGGCGCGGATCTCGAGGCGGACCCGGGCCGGCTCGCGGCCGTCGAGAGCCGTCTCTCGGATCTGGGTCGGTTGCGAAGCCGATACGGCGACTCCGTGCACGAGATCTTGCAGCACCGCGAGGTGGCGCGGCAGGAACTCGAACAACTGGCAGGAGGCGAGGAGCGGATCGCCGAACTGGAAGCGCGTCGGGCTTCGATCGCGGATGCGCTCGAGGCCGACGGGCTCCGGCTCTCGGAATTGCGGCGCAAGGCGGCAGCGGGGCTCGAACAGGCGGTGATGCGGGAATTCGGGGCGCTCGATCTAGATGGCGCGCGCTTCGAGGTTCGCCTCGAAGCCCTGTCTCCGCCCCGGGAGCCGAGCACGGGCCCGGAGCCCTTCTGTGGCCCCCAGGGCCGCGAGCGGGCGCGGTTTCAGCTGGGCGCGAATGCGGGCGAGGGATCCCGGAAGCTCCGGGAAGCCGCATCGGGCGGCGAATTGTCGCGTCTCTATCTCTCGCTGCGGAATGCGCTGCGGGACGCGGGCCCCGGCGGGATCCTGATCTTCGACGAGGTCGACGCCGGCATCGGCGGCCAGACGGCGAGGCGGGTGGGCGAGCGTCTCCGAGAACTGGCCACGCGGTACCAGGTGCTCTGTGTCACGCATCTGCCCCAGATCGCGGCGCTGGCAGAAACTCACCACCGGGTCGCCAAGCGGCGCCGCGCCGGCCGGACCGAAACCTGGGTCGAGTGTCTCGGAGCCGAAGCGCGGGTTCAGGAGATCGCCAGGATGGCTGCCGGCGGCCGCGTGACCGAGGCGGCGCGCGCGCACGCGCGAGAGTTGCTCGAATCGCGCTAGCCAGGCTCGCGGGGGCCCGAAACAGGGCGGCGGGACCGAGATTCCGAGCAACGGGGCGAAAATGGCACAGTTTTCAAGTTGATCGCCCGGCACGCCGATCCGGAGGAGGTCCGCCGGTTCCCGGTATTCTGCCGGCCCGGCGGGGCAGGTGCAAAGGATTTGGCTAAGTCTCCTCCAGCGAAGCGGAATTCGGGCTCGCCCGGGGCCCGGGTCCAGGTGACGAACGGGTTCTATCGCGGACTGGAATGGCCGGTCGGGCCCCAGCGGCTCGTGATCGGGCGCGGCTCGGAGGCCGAGTTCTGCCTGTGTGAGCCCACGCTCTCGCGCCGGCACGCGGAAATCGGCTTTGACGGTCCGGTCCTGTTTGTCCGAGACTTGGGCAGCATGAACGGAATTTTCGTGAACGGGGTCCGCTGTGACCGGACAGAGCTCGGGGAAGGCGATATGCTCCGGATCGGGGAGCTGGAACTGCGGGTTCTCGAGCCCGCGATGCAGGGTGAGGGGTAAGCCCGGTGGCGCGTGACGCGGGTGAGGGCCCGGACGATGTCCTGACGGTGATGCTGATCCCGGGGCATGCCGGGAACGTGCGTCGTTTCACGCTACGCCGGAAGTTGATCCGGATCGTCGGTGGCGTCTTGGTCGGGTTCGCCGTGCTCTTTCTCGGCCTCTCGGTCGACTACGTGCGCGTGCGGAGTCTGAACTCGGATCTGGCGGACCTGCAGGGCGAGGTCCTCGAGCAGCGCACGCAGATCGAGGCCTACGCGGAGCGAATGGGCGGCCTGGCCGAGTCCCTTCGCCGTGTCGGCCGTTTCGATCGGAAGCTGCGCGTGATTGCGGATCTCGACCCGGCCGATCCGTTTCCGCTTCCAGGTGTCGGGGGCGTGGACGGCGAATTCCTGGAACCGCACCAACTCGTCAGCCTCGGAAGCCAGCGCCGGCACGAGCGGATGCTCGAGGGTCTGGACCAACTCAGCGAGGCGGCCCGGAGCGAAGAAGCCAGCCTCGGTGAGTTGATTCGCCACCTCGAGAATCAGACCGCGCAGCTGGCGGCGACCCCCTCGGTTACACCGACCAAGGGCTGGGTGACGTCGGGCTTCGGCTACCGGAGTTCGCCGTTTACGCGCAACCGCGAATTTCATCGTGGGATCGACATCGCCGGCCGGGTGGGTACGTCTGTCGTTGCACCCGCGGATGGCCGCGTGCGCTTTGTGGGATCCAAACGTTCTCTCGGAAACTCGATCGTGCTCGAGCATGGGTACGGAATCGAGAGTCTCTACGGTCACCTGTCCGAACTCGGAGTGAAGGTCGGGCAGCGCGTCAGGCGTGGCGAACAGATCGGCGCGATGGGAAGTACGGGCCGGAGCACCGGACCGCACCTTCACTACCAGGTCGAGGTGAACGGGGCCCCCGTCAATCCGCGGAACTACATCCTGGACTGATCTGGATCGCCCCGGCGAGCTTTCTTATACTCGCGGGTCTGTATCGCTGGCCGGTTCCGTCGCTGCGATTGCGGAGACCGCCGGGCAGCGCCGTCCGCGCCAGCGAGAATCGTCGAGGCGGCAGCGCGACGGAATTGGAGGGCGCCATTCGGAGTTTCGCCCGCAAGGTCTTTGGTTCGGCCAACGAGCGTCTGCTCAAGCGAACGCGTCCGCTCGTCGAGCGGGTCAATTCGTTCGAACCGGAAATGCAGGCGCTGGATGCCGATGGCGTGCGGCGCAAGGTCGGCGAATTGCGCGGTCGCCACGAGCAGGGCGAGTCGCTCGACGACCTCCTGCCGGAGGCTTTTTCGCTGGTTCGTGAGACCGCGAAGCGCACGATCGGACAGCGACACTTCGATGTGCAGCTCGTGGGCGGGATCGTGCTCCACGAGGGGAAGATCGCAGAGATGAGGACGGGAGAAGGGAAGACCCTGGTCGCCACCCTTCCTTCGTTCCTGAACGCGATCACGGGCAAGGGCGTTCACGTGGTGACCGTGAACGACTACCTCGCGCGCTTTCACTCCGACTGGATGGGCCAGATCCACCGCTATCTGGGCCTCGAGGTCGGGTGCATCGTCGCCGGGATCTCGGACCAGGAACGGCGCAGCGCCTACGCGGCTCCGATCACCTACGGACAGAACAACGAGTTCGGGTTCGACTACCTGCGCGACAACATGAAGCCGTCGCTCGAACTCTACGCGCAGCGCGGACACTACTTTGCAATTGTGGACGAGGTCGATTCGATCCTGATCGACGAAGCGCGTACGCCTCTGATCATCTCCGGTCCGATTGGCGACGATCCGGAGAAGTTCCGGGCGATCGATCGCCTGATCCCACGACTTCGAGCCGAGGACCACTACACCGTTGAGGAAAAGGCGCGTCAAGTGATGTTGACCGATGACGGGATCGCCGAGATGGAGAAGATCCTCAAGGTCCCGAATCTCTACGCACCAGAGCAGATCGATACCCTGCACGTGGTCCAGAATTCACTGCGCGCGCATGTGCTCTATCAGCGCGACGTCGACTACGCGGTCAAGGATGGGCAGGTCGTGATCGTAGACGAGTTCACGGGGCGCCTGATGGAAGGGCGCCGCTGGAGTGACGGGCTACACCAGGCTGTCGAGGCGAAGGAGAAGGTCAAGATCCAGAATGAATCTCAGACATACGCCTCGATTACCTTTCAGAACTACTTTCGCATGTACGACAAGCTCTCCGGCATGACGGGTACGGCCGATACCGAGGCCGAGGAGTTTCATAAGATCTACGAACTCGACGTGGTCGTCATCCCCACCAACATGCCGATGATCCGGGATGACCGCGCGGATCTCGTGTACCGGACGCGAGCCGAGAAGTGGGACGCTGTCGTCGAGGAGATTTCGGAAACCCGGGGTCAGGGACAGCCGGTTCTGGTTGGAACGAGCAGCATCGAGGATTCGGAGATGCTCGCGAAGAGACTCAAGAATCGGGGAATCCCGCACAACGTGCTGAACGCCAAGCAGCACGACCGAGAGGCCGACATCATCGCGCAGGCCGGCCGTCTCGGAGTCGTCACGATCTCGACGAACATGGCCGGGCGCGGGACCGACATTGTTTTGGGGGGAAACCCGGAGATGGCGCTTCGCGCGCGCGGACTCGATCCCTACGAATCGGAGAACGAGGAGGAGTTCGCCCGGCTGCGCACACAGGTGCAAGCGGAACGCGGGCAGGTGGTAGAGGCCGGCGGCCTGCACGTCGTCGGGAGCCAGCGCCACGAGGCTCGCCGTATCGACAATCAGCTGCGCGGGCGCTCGGGTCGCCAGGGCGATCCCGGCTCTTCACGCTTCTTCCTGGCGCTCGAGGATGATCTGATGCGCCGCTTTGGATCGGATCGCATCGCCCCGCTGATGAAGCGGCTCGGAATGGAGGATGGCGAGCCAATCGAACACAAGATGGTGACAAGTGCCATCGAGCGGGCGCAGGCCAAGGTCGAGGCGCATAACTTCGACATCCGCAAGCACCTACTCGAGTACGACGACGTGATGAACCGGCAGCGCGAGACCATCTACGGCTGGCGACGGGAGATCCTCAATAGCGAGGATCTCGGGGAACAGTACGCGGAGATGGCGCGCGAGCTGCTCCAGACCATGGTGCAGGAGGCCGCGGCGTCGGAAGAGGAGACGGAGTTTCTGGTGCGGAACATCGAGAACCAGTTCGCGATCCGCCTAGACCTTCCGGAAGCGGAGGCGCGGCTTCCGAACGGCGAACTCGATTCGGAGAAGCTGTGTGAGCGGACCGAGAAATCGCTGAGCGAGAAGATCGAAGAGAAGAGGCGCATGTTCGCCGATGCCGAGGAACGATTTCCCGACCTGCAGTTTCCGTCTTTCGAGGAAGTTGCCCGGGGTGTCCTGCTCCAGAACCTCGATCAGCAGTGGAAGGATCACCTGCTGGCGATGGACCATCTCAAGGAAGGGATCGGGTTGCGGGGCTACGGGCAGCGGGATCCCAAGATCGAATACCAGCGAGAGGGATATGCCATGTTCATGGACCTGGACCACCGGGTCCGTTCCCACGCGGTGGAGCAGTTTCTGAAGATTCAGATCCAGGAGCCCGACGAGGAGCGGGCTCGGCAGATGCGCGCGCAGGAGGAGGCGCGGCGCCGCCAGGTCGAACAGCAGTTGCGGTTGCAGCATGCGGGTGCCTCCGGTTTCGGAGAGGCTGCGGGAAGCGCCGGCACCCAGGTCCGGACCGTGGTTCGCGATGGCCGAAAAGTGGGGCGGAACGAGCCGTGCCCGTGTGGCTCGGGAAGGAAGTACAAGAAGTGCTGCGCCGTGGCCGCCTAGCATGGCGCTGCGCGTCCCCGGGTTTCTGGCCGCGGGAGTGGCCTGCGGGATCAAGGACGGGGGTGCACTCGACCTCGCCGTGATCGCCTCGGAGCGTCCGGCCGTGGGCGCGGCAGTCTTCACGCGGAACCGGGTACCGGGAGCGCCGATTCGGGTCTCCCGGCCTCGGGCGCGTCGGGGGCGGGTGCGTGCGGTTGTCGTGAACAGTGGTATTTCGAACGTGGCGACGGGCGAACGGGGATGCCGGGACGCCCGGGAGATGACGGCCGCGGTCGGCCGGGAACTCGAGATCCCGGCCGGGGAGGTATTGGTCTCCTCGACTGGCGTGATCGGCGTTCCGCTCCCGATGCGCCGGATTCTGCGGGGCATTCCCATGGCGGTTCGGGCGCTCTCACCGGCGGGCTGGAACCGGGCTGCGCGCGCGATCCTGACGACCGACCTGCGACCGAAGCTCGTTCACCAGAATGCGGCAGGCTTCGCGCTGCTCGGAATCGCCAAGGGTTCCGGCATGACGATGCCGAACATGGCGACCATGCTCGCCTACCTGGTGACCGATCTCGCCATCGAGCGCAGTTGGTTGTCGGGCGTGCTGCGGGAGGTGGTCGATTCGACCTTCAATCGACTCAGCATCGACGGCGAGACCAGCACCAGCGACAGCGTCGCGGTCATGGCAAACGGGGCGGCCGGGAACCGTCCGATCGAGGCCGGCTCGCGTAGGGGACCTGAGTTCGTACGCAGCCTGGCAGCCGTCTGCCAGGAACTGGTGGAAAAGCTCGCGGCCGACGGGGAGGGTGTCACGCGGCTCGCGGACGTCGTCGTATCGGGAGCCAGGAGCAACGCGCACGCGGACCGGATCGCGCGCAAAATCGCGAACTCCATCCTGGTCAAGACGGCGCTTTTCGGCTCGGACCCGAACTACGGACGCCTGGTTCAGGCGGCGGGTGCGGCCGGGGTTCCGATCGAGGTCGGCCGGCTCGGTGTTCGCGTCGGCGGGGTGTGGCTGCTGCGAAACGGGGTGCCGGTGGGCGGGACGAAGGCCCTGCGCCGCGCCGAGCGTGCGATGAAGCAAAGGCGCGTGGAACTCGCCATCGTAGTCGGATCCGGCGCCGGGCGCGCGACCCTGCTGACCTGCGACCTTTCCTACGAGTACGTGCGGATCAACGCCGAGTACACCACGTGATCGAACTGGTTCTGGTCCGGCACGCGCAGCCGGACTGGGAGCCCGGCGGGCTCGCGGTCGACGCGCCCGGCCTCACGGAACTGGGCCGGACGCAGGCTGCGAGATTGGCGGCGGAGCTGGCCGATGTCCACTTCGATGCCTTCCACGTGAGCCCGCTGCGGCGCGCGGAGGAAACCGCGCGTCCGATCGCGGACGCGCTCGGCATTAAGCCGGTTTGCGAGCCTTGGCTCGCAGAACTCAGGTTGCCCAAACTCGAGGGGACGCCGACCGAAGAGGTGGCGCGCTTCTTCGAGCAGGCGCGGCTCAGGGAGGCGGAGCGCTGGTGGGACGGCCTGCCCGGCGGAGAGTCGTTTCGCCTGTTTCACGAGCGGGTGACGGGCGGCATCGAGCGCCTCCTGCTCGGGGCCCACGGTGCAGAGACCGACTCGGTGGGGGGTCACCGGATCTGGCGGATCCCGGGTCCGCGCAAGCGACTCCTGGTCGTGGCCCACGGCGGGACGAACGCCGTGATCCTCGGCCACCTGCTCGGGGTCGAGAGCGTGCCCTGGGCCGCCGAGCGCTTCATGATGGGCTGGGCAGGACTGAGCCGCCTCGCCACCGTGCCGGTCGCCCATGGCGCGGTCTGGTCGCTACAGGCACATAATCTCCGTGGTCATCTCGCGGGTTTCCCCGATCCTGCCGGCTAGGCCCCGGCTTCGGTTGAGAGGGCAGGCCCGCTCTGCTACAAACGCCCCATTCCACACGCTCCGATTGCCCCGGGTTCCCGGCTCGCCATAGACGGCCTCCGGGATGGGGCAGCCCTCGCAGGCGGCCCGGCCGCCGGGGCCCGAACCGGGTCTGAGGGGAGGGGCGGAGGCAGACAAACCCAGCGTCGTCGGCCCCGACGACCGAACAGGAGCGAGACAACTCGATGTCGGCCGTCTCTATTACGATGCGTGAACTGCTCGAAGCAGGCGTCCACTTTGGGCACCAGACCCGGCGCTGGCACCCCGCAATGAAGCCGTTCCTCTACGGAGAGCGAAACGGCATCCACATCATCGATCTCCAGCAAACCCTCCCGCGGATCGTGGAGGCGCTCGGGTTCCTGACCGACTTGATCGCAAGCGGCGGAAAGGCCCTGTTCGTGGGCACGAAACGCCAGGCCCAGGATGTGGTCGCCGAGTGCGCGCGAGAGTGCGGGATGCCGTACGTGCATCGGCGCTGGCTTGGAGGAATGCTGACGAACTTCCGCACCATTCGAAAAGGGGTGGAGCGCTACAAGGAGCTGAACGAACTCCTCGGGGGGGAGGCGAGCGAGGCGGGCCTCTCCAAGAAGGAGCGCTCCCGCCTGGTGCGCCAGCAGCAAAAGCTCGAGAAAGCCTTCGAGGGGATCGCGGACATGGAGGGGCTGCCCGACGCGCTGTTCGTGATCGACATCCAGCGCGAGCACATCGCTGTCGCGGAGGCGCGTCGCCTGGGGATTCCGATCGTGGCAGTCGTCGACAGCAACTGCGATCCGCTCGGCATCGACTTGCCGGTTCCGGGAAACGACGACGCGATCCGGGCCATCCGGCTGTACTGCGAGAAGGTCGGCGCTGCGTGTTCGCTCGGTCTCGCTCTCTTCAACGAGCGCCTGCAGGAAGAGAAGGAGCTCGAGCCTGTGGACGAGAAGGTGGAGGCGTCGCCCGGGCGTCGGGTCGTCGAGATCACGCAGCCGGCCCGTCGGCCCGCGCGCATGGAGCGCATGGCCGAGGTCTACCGGCGAGAGGAACAGGCCGACCAGCAGGCGCCGGCCACCGAGGCAGCGGCCAGCGAGGCGCCGGCCACCGAGGCAGCGGCCACCGAGGCAGCGGCCAGCGAGGCAGCGGCCAGCGAGGCAGCGGCCAGCGAGGCGCCGGCCAGCGAGGCAGCGGCCAGCGAGGCGCCGGCCAGCGAGGCAGCGGCCAGCGAGGCGCCGGCCAGCGAGGCGCCGGCCACCGAGGCAGCCGAGAAGACGAGCCGGGGCGATACCGGTGGGGCCTGAACGGGGGGATGGACGTGGCACAGATTGGGGCGGCGAGGGTCAAGGAACTGAGAGAACGGACCGGCGTCGGAATGATGGACTGCAAGCAGGCCCTGATGGAGTCGGATGGCAACCTCGAGCGTGCCTCGGATCTGCTTCGTGAACGAGGGCTGACCAAAGCGCGGAGGCGCGAGGGACGTGAGACCTCCGAGGGACTCATCGTGGCCTGCGTATCCGCAGACGGCCGGGTGGGGGCGCTGGTCGAGGTCAACTGCGAGACCGACTTCGTGGCGAAGACGCCCGATTTCCAGGGCCTCGTGCGCGTGCTCGCGGAACTGGCCCGGGATCACGGGCCCGACGGAGTCGACGCGCTGCTGGAGCTTCCGGTGCCGGGAAGTGAAGAGAACGCCCGGGACCGGCTGCTCGGAGCGATCAGCAAGCTCGGGGAGAACATTCAGGTCAGCCGGCTGACGCGCCTCGAAGGAACGCAGGGGTCGCTGATTTCCTCGTATATCCACGCCGGCGGAAAGATCGGGACGCTGGTGAAGCTGGAGGCCCAGGATCCCTCCGCGGCAGAGGTCTCGAAGCTGGGCCACAACCTGTGCATGCACGTCGCAGCGACGAGCCCGCTCTCGATCTCGCGCGAGGACCTGCCCTCGCAGGAAGTCGAGCGGGAGCGCGGGATCCTGGAGAGTCAGGCGGCCGGAGAGGGGAAGCCGGCCGCGGTGATCGCGAAGATGGTCGAGGGCCGCCTCAAAAAGTACTTCAAGGAGATCGTCCTGCTCGAGCAAACGCTCGTAATGGATCCGGACCAGACCGTGGCCAGTGCGGTCGAGGCAGCTGGAGCCCGCGTCGCAGCGATCGCGCGCTACCAGTTGGGAGAGAAGCCAGGGGCATGAAGCCGGCCTACCGCCGCGTACTGCTCAAGATCTCGGGCCAGCGACTGGCCGGCGAGGACGGCTGGGGGATCAACACGGCCGTCATCGGTCGGACTGCACAGGAGATCGTCGACGTCGCGCAGTCGGGCGTCCAACTGGCCGTCGTCTGCGGGGGAGGGAACATCATCCGCGGCATCGCGGCCGCGGCAGAAGGCATGAGCCGCACGAACGCGGACTACATGGGCATGCTCGCCGGTCTCATCAATTCGCTCGCGCTCCAGGATGCGCTCGAGCGGGCCGGGGCGGCTTCGCGCGTGCTTTCGGCGCTCGAAATTCCGTCCGTCGCGGAACCGCAGATTCGGCGCCGCGCGATCCGTCACCTCGAGAAGGGGCGAATCGTGATCTTTGCGGGCGGGACCGGGAACCCTTTCTTCACGACGGACACGGGTGCAGCCCTGCGAGCGATGGAGATCGAGGCAGATCTGCTCTTGAAGGGGACCCGCGTAGACGGCGTCTACGATGCCGATCCCGAACGCGTGAAGGAAGCGAAGAAGTACGACGAGGTCAGCTACAAGGAGTTCCTGACCAAGAACCTGAAGGTCATGGACGCGACCGCGATCTCGCTCTGCAGGGACAACGCGCTCGGCATCAGGGTCTTCGACATCACGGAGCAGGGCAACCTGCAGCGCGTGATCGCCGGAGAAGCGATCGGCACGCGGGTAGGGCCATAGGGGGGAGACAGGTGGCGGATGAGGAGTTGATTGTCGACGAGGCCCGCTCGGGCATGGAGAAGAGCCTCGACAGCCTCGCACGCGACTTTGCCAAGGTTCGGACGGGCCGTGCGCACCCGGCCCTGCTCGAGGCGATTCAGGTCGACTATTTCGGAACCCCGACCCCGCTCAAGTCGCTCGCGACCCTGAACGCCCCGGAGGCGCGGCTGCTCACGATTCAACCCTTCGACCCCGGAGCGATCAGTCAGATCGAGCGCGCGATTCTCAAGTCCGATCTGGGCCTGAGTCCGATCAGCGACGGTAAGATCCTGCGGGTCCCGGTGCCCGAACTCACTGAGGAAAGGCGCCGGGATCTAGTCAAGCAGGCCAGGAAGCTGGCCGAGGAACACAAGCTCGGGGTTCGCAGCTCTCGCCGCGACGCGATCTCGATGCTCAAGGAGCTGGAGAAGACGGGCGAGACCAGCAAGGATGACTCGCGCCGCGCCCAGAAGAGCGTCCAGGACCTGACGGACGAGTACGTGAAGAAGATCGACGCGTCGGCCGGGGCCAAGGAGGCCGAGATCCTCACCATCTAGGGCCATGTCGACACTCGACCCAGATCGCCTGCCGCACCACGTCGCCATCATTCCGGATGGGAACGGACGCTGGGCGGAGAAGCGGGGCCTCTCGCGGATGGAGGGCCACCGCCGCGGGACCGAGACGGTTCAGGAGGTGGTGCGCGCGGCTCATGAGTTGGGAATTCGCGAACTCACGCTGTATGCGTGGTCTCAGGAGAACTGGGGGCGTCCGACCGTCGAGGTCAACGCCATCATGCGTCTCCTCCACCGCTACCTGAGGAAGCATGCGGACGAACTGGTCGAGAACGGCATCCGGCTCGAGACCCTGGGCCGGATTCAGGAACTTCCCGGCAGCGTCCGGCGCGAGCTCGAGCGCGTGCAGCGTCGGACCGAGGGCTTTAATGAAATGCGGCTCAACATGGCCCTCTCCTACAGTGGCCGCACCGAGATCGTGGATGCAGTCCGGCGCATTGCGCGCGCCATCGAGTCGGGTCAGCTCGAGCCCGAAGCCATCGATGAGAAGACGATCGGGGCGAACCTGTACGCGCCCGAATCGACCGAGCCCGACCTGTTGATCCGGACCGGCGCGGAACACCGGGTTTCGAACTACCTGCTCTGGCAGCTGGCCTACACCGAACTCTACTTTTCCGAGGCGCTCTGGCCCGACTTTTCCAAGGCGGATCTGGTCGCGGCGCTGCGCGAGTTTCAGGGGCGCGAGCGACGTTTCGGGCGCACCGCGAAGCAGCTTCGAGCGGAGCCGTGAAGCGGATCGCGGTTCTTGGCTCGACCGGTTCGGTCGGTACTCAGATCCTGCAGGTTGCGGAGCGGCACCCGGAACGGCTGCAGATTTCGGCGCTCGCGGCGGGCCGGAATCTGAGCCTGCTGATCGAGCAGGCCAAGCAGTTCCGGCCCACGCGGGTCTCGGTGGCGCGCGCTGCGGACGTGGAGCGGCTGCAGAGCGCCCTCGCGGGGACCGGGATCCGGGTGTTGTCCGGCCCCGAGGGGCTGGACGAGCTGGCGGCCGTCGACGTCGACCTGGTGGCCGGAGCCCTGGTCGGGAGTCTGGGCCTGGAACCCGTACTCGCGGCGCTGCGTGCGGGGCGGGAGGTCGCGCTGGCCAACAAGGAGGTGCTCGTGATGGCGGGGCCGCTGGTGCTGCGGGAGGCCCGGCGTTCGGGTGGCGCGATTCTGCCGCTCGACTCCGAGCACGTGGCCATCCATCAGGCGCTGGCCGGGCATCCGCGCGAGGCCCTGGCCCGGGTGCTGCTGACCGCGTCCGGCGGTCCGTTTCGAACCGCCACGGCGGCCGAGATGGCCCGGGCCACGCCCGAGCAGGCGCTGGCCCATCCCAACTGGGAGATGGGGCCCAAGATCACTATCGACTCGGCGACGCTCATGAACAAGGGGCTCGAGGCGATCGAGGCCCGCTGGTTGTTCGACCTGGAACCGGACCGAATCGGGGCGGTGATTCACCCGGAGAGCATCATCCACTCGCTGGTCGAGTTCGTGGATGGGAGCTGGCTCGCGCAGCTCGGGATCCCCGACATGCGAATTCCGATCGCCTACGCTCTGGGCATGCCCGATCGCCTGCCACTTCCCGAGCTGAAGCCGCTGGATCTCGTCGAAATCGGGGCACTCCACTTCGAGGCGCCCGATGCCGAACGCTTCCCTGCGTTCCGCCTCGCGCTCGAGGCCAACCGGATCGGAGGGACCGCGCCAGCCGTGCTCAACGCCGCCAACGAGGTTGCCGTACAGGCCTTTCTGGACCGTCGGATCTCGTTTCCGGGAATTCCCGAGGCGGTGGAAGCCGTGCTCGCTTCGGCCGATTTCGGCCCCGGAGTCGATCTGGACGAGATTCGTGAGGCCGACCGTCTGGGTCGTGAGGCCGCGCTTCGGATCATCGAGGACTCCGCGTGCAGCTAGCTGGCTTTGTGGACGTGGCCGCTCCCTTCCTGATGCTTCTCGGCGGCCTGATCTTCGTCCACGAACTCGGGCATTTCCTGGTCGCGAAGTGGTTCCACGTCAAGGTGGAGGAGTTCTCGATCGGCTTCGGGCCCGCGATCGTGCGGCGCCGGCTGGGCGAGACCGAGTACCGGATCGCGTGGTTGCCGCTCGGCGGGTACTGCAAGATGCTGGGCGAGCTTCCGGGCGAGGAACTGCCGCCCGAGGATCTCGAGCGGACCATCGACGCTCAGACCGTGCCGCGCCGGATGGCCATCTATCTGGCCGGTCCCGCGATGAACCTGCTGCTGCCCGTCGTATTGCTGGCGGGGCTCTTCATGACCGGGATGCCGGTCGAGACCACCCGGATCGGTGAAGTGGCTGCGGGCTCGCTGGCCGAGGCCGCCGGGCTTCGGGCCGGTGACCGGATCACGTCGATCGACGGTACCGGGGTCACGCGCTGGAAAGAGTTTGTCGAGGTCGTCGAGGCGGCGGGCCGGAATCCGCTCCGGATCGGGGTGGACCGTGACGAGGGCGCGGTCGAAATCGAACTGGGTCCCGCCGGCCCGGGTGGCCTCGGCCTGCACCACAGCGTGCGGGCGGCCGTGCTTGGGGTACGAAGTCTGGATGGCCCGGCCGGACGTGCGGGGCTCAGAAGCGGCGACCGGGTCCGCTGGCTGAACGGCGCCGAGATCGAGGATTGGTCGGGGCTGGTGGCGGCACTCTCGGCCGCCCCGGGAGCTCTCGAACTCGAGGTCGAGCGGCCCGATCCTGCTGGATCGCGGACGCCGGGTGCACGGTCTCCGGCTGGGGAACGGCTGCGCATGACGATCCCGGCGGTCGGCAAGCTCTGGAGCCCGGCAGCGCTGGGTGTCGTTTCGGGCGATCTCGAGGTGCAGACCGTGCTCCCGGACAGTCCGGCCGCGCGGGCCGGAATCCTGCCTGGAGACCTGTTGATCGAGGCCGCTGGCACGCCCCTCGAGAGCTTTCCGGGCTTCGCGGAAGTCGTGCGCTCGAGCGGCGGCGCGCCAATTCAGTTGCTGCTGGCCCGTGCGGGCGAAGAGGTCGAACTCGAGGTCACGCCGGAACGGCGCGGCGTGCCCGAACTCGGAGAGGTGTTCTTCATCGGCGTGACCGCGGGTGTGGCGAGAGTCCGGGGCGAGATGGCCGAACGCGCGATTCGGAATCCGTTCGAGGCGGTCCTGCTGGGGGCCGAACTCACCTGGGAGATCCTCGCCCGAACCGTCGACGCGTTCGTCCAGTTGGCGACGCGCCGCGTGGGGCTCGACAACCTCGCCGGCCCGATCGGAATCGCCGTGATCGCGGCCGAATCCTTCGGCATGGGCTGGTTCGAGTTTCTGTGGATCTGTGCCGTCATCAGCGTGAACCTGGCGCTGATCAACCTGCTCCCGATTCCGGTTCTTGACGGGGGGCAGATCCTGATGTTGTTGTCCGAGTGGGTGAAGGGCTCGCCCGTGACGATGCGGACGCGTGAAATCGCTCAGCAGGTCGGAGTGTCGATGATCCTGTTGCTGATGGCGTTCGCGTTCTGGAACGATCTCTCTCGCTACTGGTCCGGCATCGTAGGTTTCTTCCGGGACCTCGTCTGAACGCCGATGCTGCTGGCCCTGGAGACGGCGACCGACACGGGTGGCGTTGCCCTGGTCGAGGATGCGCGGGTGATCGGGGAGCGCACGGGTGAGGGGCCGCGGTCGCACGCCACCTGGCTGCTCGAGGGGATCGACCGCCTGCTCGCCGAGCGACACGCCAGTCTCGACGACGTGGCTACGATCGCGATCTCGATCGGCCCCGGATCGTTCACGGGGCTCCGGGTCGGGCTCGCGACCGCTCTCGGGCTCTGCTTCGGCACCGAGCGTCGCGTGGTGCCGGTCCCGACGCTGGCGGCGCTCTCGCTGCGTGCAGTGGCGGCCCAGTCCGATCCCGGGGCGCGCATCGCAACGCTCCTGGACGCGCGCAAGGGCCAGCTCTACGCGGGCCTCTACGGACCGGGCGCGCGAGAATTGCAGGAGGATCGGGTTGCGGATCCGCTCCCCTGGCTTCGCGGGCTCTCGGGCGAGGGACGTGTCTGGCTGCTCGGGCCCGGGGCCCAGCTCTACCGGAATGAGATCGAGAGTGTGCTGGGATCCGGGGCGTTGGTGCTGCCGGCGGACGCCGGCAGACCGTGTGCGGCGGAGGTCGGCCTGCTCGGAGAGCGGTTGATGCACGCGGGCCGGAGCCTGCGCCCATCCGAACTGCGGCTTCGCTATCTGCGTGTTCCGGAGGCGCTCGAAAAGCGGCTGGACACCGGCGGAGGGAACCCGTAACTTATGGAATCAGGGAGTTTTTTCGCGAATTCATGGAGCAACACGAGCGTTCCCGAATTGAGTCCCTGCTCGGTCGGAACCCGGAGCTCAGCGAGCTCTGGGAGGAGCACCTTGACCTTGAGACGCGCCTCCACGCACTCGACTCGCGGGCATACCTATCGCCCCAGGAGCAGCTGGAGCGGAAGTTGCTCCAGAAGCGCAAGCTCGCGGGCCGGGACCGCATCGCCGAGATCGTCGTTCGCTACGAGAACGTCTGAGCGCCGAGGAAGGTCATGAAGCTGCTCGGCGCTGACATCGTCGTGCGCGCGCTCCAGGAAGAGGGCGTGGAAATCGTCTTCGGGCATCCGGGCGGCGCGGTGCTGCACCTCTACGACGCGATCCAGCGTCTCCACTTGCGCCACGTGCTGGTTCGTCACGAACAGGGCGGCGTGCACATGGCCGATGGCTACGCACGCGCCACGGGAAGGTGCGGGGTTGCGATCGTGACGTCGGGGCCGGGCGTGACGAACGCCGTGACCGGAATCGCCACCGCCTACACGGACTCCATTCCTCTCGTGGTCTTCACCGGGCAGGTTGCGACCACGGCGATCGGGAATGACGCCTTTCAGGAGGCCGACAATATCGGAATCACGCGCCCGGTCGTAAAGCACAACTACCTGATCAAGGACGTTCGCAACCTGGCTCCGACCATCAAAGAGGCGTTCCACGTCGCGAGGACGGGTCGCCCGGGGCCAGTGGTCGTGGATTTGCCCAAGGACGTGACCGGTGCGGAGGCCGATTACCACTACCCCAAGAACGTGTCGCTCACGAGCTACCAGCCGCGCTACGAGGCCCACTGGGGCCAGATCAAGAAGGCGATGTCGCTGATCCTCGAAGCCCGACGTCCGCTCGTCTACTTCGGGGGCGGCGTGATCCTCTCCGGGGCGAGCGCCGAGATGCGTCGCTTCGTCGAGCGGCTGGGCGCCCCGGTGACGTACACCCTGATGGGGATTGGCGGAATCCCGGGGAACCACCCGCTCTCGATGGGGATGCTCGGCATGCACGGAACCTATCGCGCGAACATGGCCATGGACGAGTGCGACGTGCTGATCGCGATCGGGGCGCGTTTTGATGATCGCGTGACCGGCGACCTGTCGAAGTTCAGCCCCCACTCGAGGAAGATCCACGTCGATATCGATCCGACCTCGATCCGCAAGAGCGTTGCCGTCGACGTCCCGATCGTGGGTGATGCGAAGAACAGTCTCCAGAAGTTTCTCAAGGTGATGGACTCCGAGGCTGCGCTCGACGGGGCCTATTCCAAGCAGATCGCGGACTGGTGGAAGCAGGTCGAGCGCTGGGACCGCGAGCGCCCGCTCGGGTACGCGCAACCGGCCGACGGCCCGATCCTGCCGCAGTACGTGATTGACAAGGTGTACCAGCTCACACAGGGTCAGGCGGTGGTCTCGACCGATGTCGGCCAGCACCAGATGTGGGCGGCCCAGTACTACCACGCGCAATCCGCGAATGACTGGCTCACCTCCGGGGGGCTCGGAACCATGGGCTACGGGTTCCCGGCCGCGATCGGGGCCCAGTTTGGGCGTCCAGATGATCTCGTGATCTGCATTACGGGGGAGGGCTCGTTCGCGATGAACTCGCAGGAACTGGCGGTTGCATCGGAGCACAACCTCCCGGTCAAGATCGTGCTGATCGACAACGGGGTACTCGGCATGGTGCGACAGTGGCAGGAGTTCTTCTACGAGCGTCGCTACTCCGCGGTCGACATGCCACGGGGCACACCTGACTGGGTCAAGCTCGCCGAGGCCTACGGGATGACCGGGCTGCGCGCGACGCGTCCCGAGGACGTAGAGGCCGTGCTCGAGAAGGGGCTGGCGCTGGATGGACCCGTACTGATGGACTTCATCTGCGGCCGCGACGAAAACTGTTTCCCGATGGTTCCGGGCGGCGCGGCCTCTCGCGCGATGCTGCATTCAGCGCCCGATCGGGACTGAAGCGGTGGCGACCGAACACACGCTCACGGTTCGTGTGAGAAACGAGTTCGGTGTTCTTTCTCGCGTGGTCGGACTGTTTTCGGCCCGCGGCTACAACATCGATAGCCTCTGCGTCGCAGAGAGCCTCGATCCCGCGGTCTCGCAGATCACCATCGCGACCCGCGGCAACGATGAGGAACTCGAGCAGATCACCAAACAACTCTATAAGCTGATCGACGTGATCAAAGTCATTGAGCACGATCCGGACGACTGCATCAAGCGCGAGATGGCGTTCTTCAAGGTACGGACGCAGGCCGAGTCGCGCGCAGAGGTGATGCGCATCGCCGAGATTTTTCGGAGTAAGATCGTCGACGTGTGTTCGGATTCATATACGATCGAGCTGACCGGAAGCCCGAGGAAGGTAGAGGCCTTCACGGCGATGCTCCGGCCTCTGGGACTCGAGGACGTGGTTCGGAGTGGCCGTGTCGCGGTTGCGCGCGGACTTTGAGGCGCCTCTGCCGTACGGAGGGGTGAATCGATGAAGGTCTACTACGACAAGGATGCAGATCTGGCCCGCTTCGAGGGGCGGACCGTGGGCGTGATCGGCTACGGCAGCCAGGGCCACGCGCACGCACTCAATCTGAAGGACAGCGGCGTGAAGGTTCTGGTCGGGCTCCGCCCGGGCTCCTCGAGTCGTGCCAAGGCCGAAGCCGAAGGTCTCCGGGTGCTGTCGGTCTCCGACGTCGCGGCCGAGGCCGACATCGTGATGCTGACGCTTCCGGACGAGACGATGGGCGAAATCTTCGAAAGCGAAGTCGCGGAACACCTCAAGCAGGGACGGTACCTGGGCCTCGCGCACGGCTTCAACATTCACTTCGGCTGCATTCATCCGCCGGAGGGCGTGAACGTCTTCATGGTGGCTCCCAAGGGTCCCGGACACATCGTGCGGGCGCTCTACAAGAAGGGGCAGGGCGTGCCTGCGCTGGTGGCCGTCGACCGGGATCCGAGCGGAGATACCCTCGAGACCGCGCTCGCCTACGCCAAGGGCATCGGGGCCGGACGTTCGGGCATCATCGAAACGAGCTTCCGGGAAGAAACGGAGACCGACCTGTTCGGTGAGCAGGCCGTGCTCTGCGGTGGGCTTACCGCGCTCATGCAGGCGGGTTTCGAGACGCTGGTCGACGCGGGCTACGCACCCGAGATGGCCTACTTCGAGTGCATCCACGAGATGAAACTGATCATAGATTTCATCTACGAGGGCGGGATCTCGAACATGCGTTATACGATTTCGAACACTGCACAGTACGGCGACCTCACGCGAGGTCCGCGCGTCGTCGATGAGCAGGTCAAGAGCGAGATGCGCAAGATCCTCTCGGAAATTCAGACCGGAGAGTTCGCGCGCGAATGGCTGCTGGAGACGCGCTCGGGGAAGCCGGTCTTCAACGCGCTGACGCGTCAGGGCGAAGAGCACCCGCTCGAGGCGGTCGGGCGGCAGCTGCGATCGCTGATGCCCTTCCTGAGTGAGGGTAAGCTGGTCGATCGTTCGCGCAACTGAGGGGATCCGGTGGAGACACCGCAGGCACTTCGGGGACCGATCGCGCGTCCGGGTTACCTCTTCTCGGGGGTCCTTGGCGTAATTGCGGCCGGGCTCCTGGGTCTCGGCTTTTCCTGGACCGGAGGCGTGTTGCTGCTGCTCGCAGGCTTGAACCTGGCCTTCTTTCGAAACCCGGAGCGCGTGGTGCCGGATGGCGATCACAGGCTGGTCTCGCCCGCGGACGGCCGCGTGCTCGAGGTGGCCCGGACCGGGGC
>SPKZ01001726.1_pt1 | contig 22134 bp, 20 predicted proteins | sample 2456571 | NCBI WGS metagenome assembly SPKZ01 (sample SAMN11192286, study PRJNA482655) | marine metagenome | biome: ENVO:00000447; feature: ENVO:00000244|ENVO:00000211|ENVO:00000569|ENVO:00002023; material: ENVO:00002151; isolation source: ocean water from marine abyssalpelagic zone ... | reverse complement strand
TAATTAATTAATTAACTAAAAAAGGTATATCACATGAAATTAAAATTTATAAATACAGGTATAATTGGAATGATGTTAGCCGCAACTAGTATCGTTAATGTTGCTCATGCGGGACTTTTTACATTGGGTGATACACTTAATGGCGGAATTATGGATGGATGGCAGTCTATAATGGTGATCAATCATAATGACGAATACACCAATACGTCTGGTGCTGATCAAATAGTGACACTCAATGACTTCAATTTTACCGTTGGTAATTATCGTGGTCGAGTAACACCTTTTGTAGTAAAAATTAATCAAACGATGGCTAATGATTTCACGTTAATGGCTATTGGAGATACACGATATTCAGGCACTGATTATTTTAGTACCGGTGATGTGAGTTTGGACTTTTCAACAACACTGAGTCAGTTTACCTTAGGTGCTGGTGAGACAATCGCTTCTGGTTTTCTGGATGCCGATGCTGATGGAAATAGTTTTGGTAGTGTCATTCCATATATAAATGGTGATATATTGAGTCTTTCAGGATCGTGGAATAATTCGGGGTCAGGTAGTTTGAGCCAAGGCGTTGGGTTTGCACCGACATTTGGTAACAGTATTTTTGTGAATGGTCTAGCTCGTGATTATAGTTATAATATAACGACCAATATCAATGCTATACCTGAACCTTCAACATTTGTTATTTTTGCTCTAGGATTGCTCGGATTAGCATCACGTCGATTGAGTAAAAAATCTTAACCAATGCCAGGTGCATTTACCTTTTGATTTGACTCTTCTAAACAGTATAGTGATTTTGTTAAAATACCGAATCACTATACTGATAAAATACATCTAGGCGTTTTCTTTGATGACAAATAATACCAATCCGGTTAAATTATTACCCGCTTGTGCTGGTTAAAATGAACGAATACTGTGTTACCTTAAATTCCAATAGTAAGCTATTACTCGTTCAATCGGCTTAAGCTTGAAATCCCGTCATTAGAGCTTAACCCTATATTTAATTTTAACGTATTACAAAACTATTATCGGGAGCTCAGCTTAATTACGGTACAACGTCTTGATTAAGTGATAACCGAATTGAGTTTTAATTGGACCATGTACTTCTAAAATCGCTTTTTTAAACACAACATTATCAAAGGCTTTAACCATTTGACCCGGTTGGAATTCTCCTAAACTACCGCCTTTTTTACCGGACGGACAGGTTGAGAATTTTTTAGCTAATTTAGCAAAGTCTTCACCCTTAGCTAGTTTTGCTTTGATTTTATCTGCTTCGGCTTTGGTTTTTACTAAAATATGTACTGCACAGGCTTTTGCCATGATGTTAGCTCGTTGTCATGATTGATAATCGAGATTATAAAGCAATTTTCGGGTGTAGTCGTTTGTTGGTGCCTCAAAAATTTGCTTCGCGTCGCCAAACTCGACCATTTTACCTTGGTCTAACACCATCACCTGATCACTGATGTGTCGCACAATATTAATATTGTGTGATACAAAAATATAAGACAATCCCATTTCTTTTTGAAGCTTTAACAGTAAATTAATAATCTGTGAACGTACCGACATGTCTAAGGCTGACAAAGCCTCATCGGCCACAATGATATGCGGGTCGAGCATCAACGCTCTGGCGACGCCTATCCGCTGCTTTTGACCACCAGAAATCATATGGGGATAAAAATGGGCGTGCTCCGGTAATAAGCCTACCATGCGAAGCTTATTGTAAACCTCTTTTTCACGGTCTTTACGGGTTAAGTTAGTGGCAAACCTCAGTGGCTCTTCTAATAAATTCCCAATCCGTAACCTAGGGTTTAATGAGGTGTCTGAATCTTGAAAAATCATTCGAATATAGCGACAGCGCTGTTGATGATTTTTCGATTCGAGTTGTTCTCCATCAAGAATGATAGTACCGCTTGAACGAACTTCTGCACCGACTAAAATTCGTGCTAGGGTTGTTTTACCTGAACCTGCATCACCGACAATTGATAAGGTTTGTTGTTGGGCTAAATTAAATGAAATGGGTCCTAATGCTTGTTGATACTGCGGGATTAACCAGCGATAACCGCTATGAAACGACTTAGTTAATTCATTAACTTCTAATAAATTATTCATGGTTTTTTTCATTATTGTCATAGGAAACAGGAAAATGACAAGAAAAATAATGTCCTTTTGATTTTTGCATTTTTGGCATTTCAACACACAGCCGTTGGGCATTCGGACAGCGAGGGCCGAGTCGACAACCAATAGGCAAATGTTGAATGGTTGGAATACAACCTGATAACGCATTTAATTGTGATTTATGTCCTAGCTTATCATCGAAATGCGGCATACTTTGTAACAGGGCTCGGGTGTATGGGTGAAAAGGTTGCTTGAAAATTTGTTTTGTTTGCCCAGATTCAACCGATTGACCACTGTACATCACGGTGATTGTTTGGGTCCAATTTTTGATATGCTCTAAATCATGATCGATCAATAGAATAGACACATCATTAATTTGGTTTAATTTTTTAAATAACTTAAAAATTTGAATTTGCGCACCACTTTCAATCACAGCGGTTGGCTCATCAGCAATTAATAAGCGTGGTTTATAGGCAATGGCCATCGCAATCAACACTTTTTGGCACATACCTTCAGATAGCTCATGGGGATAGCTTGTCACCACTCTTTGGTGATCTCTGATCCCAACTTTATGCAGTAGCTGCCTTATTCTCACTTCACGCCATTGCTTCCGTTGAAAAAATGGTACGCCAGAGTCAACAGTTGATAATGATTCATGCAGTTGATGACCAACGGTGTCGTTAGGATCTAGGCAAGAAGAAGGTTCCTGAAAAACCATCGCGATTTCTCGCCCCATAATTTTGCGACGCTCTTTGGCTGATAAAGATAAAAGATCGATACCATTATAACGAAGGCGATCAGCCGACACGTGCCAGCGGTCACTCAGTATCCCCATAATCGCTTTGGCCACTAAACTTTTACCGGAACCTGACTCACCAACTAATCCTCTGATTTCACCTGGGTTGATTGATAAATTAACCCGATCGACCGCTTTTATTTTTCCTTGAGGGGTGTCTAGTTCTATGGTTAAATTTCTGATATCTAATAAAGGCATTATCCGATCCCTTCTTTGAGTGCTTGTTGCAGCCCATAGCCAATCACATTAATCGATAAAACCGCAAAAAATAGGGCTAGACCGGGAAAAATAACATTCCAAGGTGCAATAAAGATCAAGTCAAGACCATCGGAAAGCATAGCACCCCATTCTGATGTTGGTGATTGGGCGCCAATTTTTAAAAAACCTAAGGTCGCGATATCAATGATAGCAACAGAAATAGCTAAAGTTATTTGAATCACTAAAGCATCAAGAATGTTAGGCAGAATACAGAATACAAAAATTTGAAATTTATTGGCACCATCGAGTTTGGTCGCGGTGACATATTCCTTAGACAATTCTTGATGAACAGCATTATGAGTGGCGCGCATAAATTGCGGGGTCAGCGAAAAACCGACAGCTAACATCACATTAAAAATTCCTGGTCCACTAATAGCGACCAAAATAATCGCTAATAATAAAGAAGGTATAGCGAGGGTGGCATCTAGAATATGATTGAGTACACTGGACTTTAAACCATGGCTCATGCCTGAAAAAATGCCAATAAGACAGCCAGAAATCAGCGCAATTAACGTGACTAGTAAGCTGGCACCAAAGGTAATTCGGGTCCCGTAAATCAAGTTGGATAGAATGTCTCTTCCTAAGTCATCGGTGCCAAAAAAGAAGGCAACATTACCATTGGGATGCCAAGATGGCGGCGTTAATAGGGCATCGAGATGCTGTTGCCCTGGTGGATAAGGGGCAATTAACGGTGCAAAAATACTTATCAACATAAAGCCAATAAAGACCCATAGGCCTAGCATGGGTAACGGTGAATTTGAAAAGTTATTCCAAATTTGTTTTAGTGGCGACGGAATTATCTCATCTTGATAAATACTATTAGTTTTTGCCATGTCGAACACTCCGGCGTTTTGGGGTTGAGACAATAGACAATAAGTCGCTGACTAATGAGATCACAATTAGAAATATTGCACAGACTAAAATCCCCGCAGTGATCACTGGATAATCTCGTTGATAAATAGCTGACATTAACCACGTACCAATGCCTGGCCATGAAAAAATAACTTCAGTGACCATGGCGCTGGTTAATAATGTACTGAGCTGTAAGCTGACTTGTGCCAATACCGGGTGCATCGCATTGGGTAGTGCATGATGAAGAATGATATTGGTTGGCGAAATGCCCCGAGCCTCAGCGGCTTTTATATAATTGGTATTTAATTCGTCGAGCATCGCATGTCGAGTGATTCTAATAACCACGGTAATTGGGAATAATGCCAAGGTCAGCGCTGGCATGGTTAAATGGGCAAAAGCATCTCTTAGTGCTAAGGACTTGTAAGAGATGTCCGATAACAAAATATCGATAATTGTGAAGCCTGTTACCATATCAACTTGGTATAGTAAATTAATTCTACCAGCGACCGGCAGCCATTGTAGCTCAAGCCCGAATAACATAATCCCAATCACGCCGAGGCAAAATATCGGGATCGAATATCCGACTAAAGTCACCGTAATAATGGCATGATCGGTTATTTTCTTGTACTTAAATGAGGCAATAACCCCCAAAGGAATACCAATCGACAATGCTAAAATCATCGCATAAAAGCATAATTCAATGGTGGCAGGGAGGTGTTGGATGATTTCATTGATGATCGGTTGTTTAGAACTTAACGATATGCCAAAGTCACCACTTAATCGTTGATTGATAAATGCAATATATTGATTAATTATTGAATCGTCTAGCTGATACCTTGAGGTCAGTTCAACCACTTGCTCTTTACTTGGAGTATTTACCCCGCTCAGTTTAACTAACGAATCGCCAGGCATCGCTTTATTCATCATTAGGACTAAAGCAAACAATACCCCTAACGTGAGGAAAAATAAATTAAAACGGCGAGCAATATATAACCACATCGTTATTTCTCCTGTAGCGGTTTAAGATAAACCTTTCTAAATGAAATGCCGCCATAAGGGTTTAAAGATAAACCATGAACGGTGCGCCTTCGTACTTGGAATCTAAGGGCATGCCCTAGAGGAACCACCGGCAAATGCTCAAACAACATTTGCTGTGCTTGATGATAGTATGGAATTCGATCTACTTGAGCGTTATGAGCGATCGCGGAGTTTAACAGCTGGTCAAACTTAGGTTCACACCAATTAGCGCGGTTATTGCCTGAAATGAGCGATGAACAGCTCAAAATAGGTCTGAAAAAATTATCAGGGTCGGCATTATCTGCAGTCCAGCCTAATAACACCGAATCATATTGATAGTCGTTGAGTTTATTGAGAAACACCGACCAACCATAGCTGATAATCTTAATCTTAATGCCAATTTCGGCTAATTGTCCTTGTATTAATTCTGCTGTTTTTACCGCGTTAGGGTTATAAATTCGCTGGACAGGAGCTGCCCACAACGTCATCTTAAAACCATCAGGATAACCCGCTTCAGCTAACATTTTTCTCGCTTTGGTTGGATTGTACTCATATTCTTTCAATGTATTGTCATAGGCCCAAGACAGTGGTGGTAACACGGTTTTTGCACTGGTTGCGCTGCCATAATAAACCGCGTCAATAATGGCTTTTTTGTTAATAGCATGTGCAATTGCTTGCCTAATAATTAAACGGTTAAAAGGTGGTTTTTCGGTGTTAAAAGCCAAATAGGAGACATTGAGGCCCGTTTGAATTTGTAATTCTAAATTGACGTTATGGCGAATGATATCAAGTTCGCTTGATTGCGGTAGTGCTGAAACATCGCAATCGCCAGTCATTAACTTGGCAATTCGGTTGGTGCTTTTCGAGGTTATATCGTAAACAAGTTGTTCTATTCTTGGTTTTCCCGCCCAATACTCTTGATGTGACTTATAGCGAATGTAGTTATCTTTATAGTAAGCGGCTAAATAAAAGGGTCCTGTGCCGATAGGTTTTGAATCAATAAAATCGAGACTATTAATCGACTGTAAATATTGACCATACTCTTGGGATAAAATGACCGCAAAATCGGTGGCTAAATTGGCCAGAAAAGAACTGTCGGGATTGACTAAATGAAAGGCAATGGTGGTGGGATTGATAACATCGATGGTTTCGATAATCCCGGCTAAATTAATACTGCTAAAAAAAGGATAACTCGATCCAGATACCTGATGAAAAGGATGGCTAGCATTGATGATACGACTAAAAGAAAATAGCACATCATCGGCATTTAAATGGCGAGTTGGGGTAAAAATTTTGTTGTGATGAAAGGGTACGTTATTACGTAAAAAGAAGGTATAAGTATGACCATCGTTGGATACTTCCCAACGATGAGCTAGCGCTGGTTCTAATTTACCCAGCGCAGGATTATATTCAACTAAGCGGTTATAGAGTTGATAAGATGTCGCATCAACGGTTGTGCCACTGGCCGATAGCTGTGGATTAAAGGTCGAAGGGTCACCTTCTGAGCAAAAAACAATGCCGTGTTCTCTAAAATTTAAGTCGTCAGGCGCCGGAGAACAGCCCGTTATCATGCTGAAGACAGAAAAATAGAGTAAAAAATTGCGTAAATATTTCATGGTGTTGGTCGCGACTATCATTATCTTGATAATGTAACGCCCAGCGTTAATAACATCAACCGTTTTAGCGTTATTTGTCAGCTACATCTAATAATTGATATTTTTTAGTAGACCACGGAGCTGATGATAGGTAATTGACAGTAAATCTGCTGCTTTTTTCTGACTATATTGACCCTCGATTAACGCTTGCTTGATCAAACTGATTTCATGGTTAGTGCTAGCTTCTTTAAAATCAAGTGGGAAAACGAAATTGGCAGGCGCCGCAGTAGTGATTGATTCATTACTGGTTTGACTAGCTGTTACAGGTGGAGGTGTTCTAGATTTAGTTGCATTGGGTCTAAATTGAGACTTGAATGGATCTAAAATTATTTTTTGTAATGGCAATGATGCATTGTTATGGCGATACAATGATCGCTCAATTACATTCTTAAGCTCGCGAACGTTCCCTGGCCAGTCATAATCTAAGAGTAGCTGCTTAGCCTTAGCGCCAAAACCGCCAAAATATTCGAGTTCTAGTTGCCGAGCCATTTTAATCGCAAACGTTTCCGCTAATAATAAGATGTCGTCTTGACGCTCCCGTAATGGTGGCAGGGTAATAACATCGAAGGCTAATCTATCGAGTAAGTCCGCACGAAATCTTCCTTGTTCAACCAATGTTGGTAAATCTTCATTGGTGGCACAAATTAAACGAACATCAGTTTTAACTGGGCGACTGCCACCAACACGTTCAAATTCACCATACTCAATGACATTTAATAGTTTTTCTTGCACCAACATTGAAGTGTTTGCTAATTCATCTAAAAATAACGTCCCTTGATGAGCTCGTTCAAAACGACCTTCATGGCGCTTTCCGGCTCCTGTAAATGCACCAGACTCATGACCAAACAACTCGCTTTCTAAGACATTCTCATTGAGAGTTGCACAGTTTAGCTTGATGTAAACTTGCTCCCAGCGTTTTGATAGGAAGTGAATTCGCTCGGCAATTAACTCTTTACCCGTGCCTCGCTCACCAATAATTAACACTGGCTTACTAATTGCAGCGATTAAAGAGACATGGTCGAGTACTTCAAGGAAGCTACCTGCTTGCCCAATTAAGTTATCTTTTTTATTATATCGGCTCATGGCGTCATTGTTTTCTTATTGGTTTAATTCACTAAAAGTTAGTCTAACAAATTAAAATACTTTATGTGAGTTTTAATTTTTAAAATTAACACATAAAAAACAATTAGTTATATTTATTAAAAGTTGGCACTGTTTGTGTATGTATAACCGTAACAATCTTAATTTTTTACATGAGGAATATATTATGGGAATTTTTAGTCGCTTTGCAGATATTGTTAACTCAAATATCACGACTTTACTCGATAAAGCTGAAGACCCAACCAAGATGGTGCGTTTAATCATTCAAGAAATGGAAGATACCTTGGTGGAAGTACGGTCTAATTCAGCGCGAATTCTTGCGGAGAAGAAAGATCTACAACGTCGGATGACTCGGATCAATAATCAGGTGATTGATTGGCAAAGTAAAGCGGAGTTAGCATTAAGTAAAGATCGTGAAGATTTAGCCCGTGGTGCTTTAATTGAAAAACAGAAAGTTAGTGAACAAAGTGAAATGCTTACCCAAGACATGACTCAAATCCAAGAACAACTTGAGTTACTTAAAAGTGAAATCACCCAATTACAAGCCAAGCTTGATGAAGCGAGAGCTCGTAAGAAAAGCATGGTGATCCGCAAAGATACGGCGACTTCTCGTTTGCAGGTTAAAAAGCATTTGGATCATGCTAATGTTCAATCGAGTCTCGATAAATTTGACCAATACGAACGCCGAATTGAAGATATTGAAGCGCAGGTAGAGGCGCAGGATCTTGGCAACAAAACACTGCAAGATGAATTTGCTGAACTTGAAGCGCAAGATGCGATTAGCGATGAACTAGAACTACTTAAAAAACAATTAAAAGCAAAAAAATAATAAAATAATAAATAAAAGGAATCATTTATGGACGCTAACATAGCCAGTATTCTTGAAGATTTAACCGTATTGCCGATACTATTTACCATTTTTGTAGCGCCATTATGGCTGTTCTTACATTATCGTAGTAAAAAACAAGTCAGCCAAGGCTTAACCGATGAAGAATATCAGGAGTTAACGGCCATGAGTCAACAGGCTGAATCGATGGGACAACGGATTGCGGTATTAGAATCGATTCTTGACCAAGAAGCACCGCAATGGAGGACTAGGTCATGAGTTTGCCAAAAAGTACCGAGTTATATCGGATCCCGGAACTAGGAAAATTAGCAGGGGTCTGTGCTGGCCTCGGCGAACGGTTTGGGATTGAAGTGTGGTTAATCAGAATAGGCGCGGTATCAGCTTTTTTCCTCGGAGTTCCTTTTGTACCGGTGCTCTATGTGGCCGCTTGGTTATTGTTGGACAAAAAACCGCAAGATAAAACAACACCTCGTAGTGGGTTGGACCACACCGTGGCGGTAAAATCCAAAATTTGGCAGCCAGGTCAGCCACCGCAAGAAGCGTTAAAAGAGTTAAAGACCCAATTTAGGCAACTAGAGCTACGCTTAAGAGGGGTTGAAACTTTTGTTACGTCTACCGAATTTAATTTATCTCGGGAAATCGATAAATTATAAAAGAGGCCACAATCACTGGTGATTGTGGCCTTCTATTACTAGCTAATAGTTTCAGTGTTATTAAATTTCAATACCTTACAAATTATTGCCCCCACTCCGATCATATCCCTTCATACTGGGGCTTAGAGAGCAACCACTATCAACTAAGATCGGCTCAATTGAGCCATAATCCAATCAAGCTACTTGTGATGAATCGATCAAAAAATAAGCACGAAATGTGACGCACAATACAAATATAAAATCCTAAAACGCTATCGTTGTTAAATTTATGGGCAACTAAAAAACGCTTTGATAGACTCCGCGCCGAAAATCGATATTGGACAGCCGTTTCTATCGATAATTACTTTCTAGCGGAGTTGTGAATGATGATTAAGGTATTTAATCTCAAAAAAAAATCAAAATGTGATGTTTTTTTTGTTACTAGGGGCTATATGTTTATCTCCTATTACCTTTGCGGCAGAAGTGTTGTGGTTAAAGGCTGATTCAGGAGTCAATGCACAAAACTCTATCCCTACTGCTGATAATACACGATTAACACAGTGGTTTAACCGGAGCAGTGATCAGTATCATGGCTTACCTGCTCAGCATCATTCCGGGGAGAGCTATGACGCACTAAATGCTGTTTTACCAGAGATGCCCGTTTATCGATATGACGCAACGGCTCACATGAATTTCAATCCGGTGATTGAATTTGATGCTAGTGGCAATGGTGATGCCATTGGCTTTGATACCCCCACAGGGCTTGACCAAACTATTTTTGTTGTATTTCAATCAGCGGGTACGGGTCGTTCACAATACCAAGTTGGGCTGCTCTATGGTGGTGATGTCTCAACACCTAGTGGTAGCGGTTATCAGCCCCAAAGTCGTTCAGATATGTCATTTGGAATTGGCGATGAATCACGGTTGTCTTTTGGTGGTGGTCACGCGGGTGATTATTTCATCGAAGGTGATTTTAAGCTGTTTGGTTTGCCTAGCGTTGGCGTTTTAAAACGTGATGTTATTTCCGATAATGATGTTGACTTCAGTATTTACGCCAATGGCGCAGCCGATGAAGTCAATCAACTCATCACTAATGCGAATACCGGTTACGGTGCTGGTTTTCCTTTATCTGAACGCGTTCGTATTGGCCGCCATTATTCGGGGAGCGGTAAATTAAATGGTTTGTTCGCCGAACTGATTGTTTTTGATGAGGTATTAAATGATACCGAACGTCATATCATTGAATCATATTTGGCTGTCAAATATGGGATTACACTAAACCCAGTACAAGACACGCTTGGCTCATCTATGGGTAACAATGGTTATGATTATTTAAACTCGGCTGGTCATGTTATTTGGCAGTCTGAAAATACTGATACCTTTAAATATAATGTTGCAGGGCTTGGTCGAGACGATGCGCGTGGATTAGACCAGCGTATATCTCACAGTGTGAATTACGGTGCTGTTTTAACCGTATCTACCGACACTGATTTTACTAATCTTAACTTAGCGAATTCTCGTCCAGCCTTTAATGGCGATCGTGATTATATCCTTTGGGCTACCGATAAAAGTAGCGTTGATTCAATAACAGGACAGCTTTTAGCGATTCAACCTTCGCTAGCGAACAATCCTCAGGGTATAAAATCTAGAGCGGATCGTAATTGGCAGGTGCAATTGACTAATGAGGATGGCAGTAATATTGAAAATATAAACCTCGAATTTGATCTTAATGAAATGGTCAGAGTCGGCACGGTTGAAAAAAAATCATTATTATTGATGGTTGATAATGATGGTGACGGGGATTATGAAACGGGTGATATTAGCTATTACGAAGTTGATGAGTGGGCAAATAATAAAGCGCAATTTAATCATATCACTTTAGCGGAAGGTGTAATATTTACCATCGCTTTGAAAATTGCTAACGTTCAAATTAATAACCCCGTTGATGCAACAATAACTAATCAAAAAAATTATCCTACCAACGGAGTCTGTGTTTATGGTGCGGGTGATATCATTATTACTATTAATGATGCAATATCAGCAAGCGGTCTTATTTCCTGTGACATTAATACTGACTCAGGCTCAGAATGGAGTGGTCAATGGAATAAACAATTCGACGTGACAAATGTCGCCGATGGTTTAAACACCGTTATTATTAATGCCACTCAAAATTCACAACAAGCCATCATAAAAACAGCAAATAAAGATTCGACACCACCACCCAATACGCCACCAGAACTTGATTTAAACGCAAGTTATACTGCGGATAATAACTTTAGTAATGCGTTTAATGAAGGTGATGAGGCGATCAACATTGCAGCTATTGATATAGCTATTAGTGATGATCAGGACATCAACATGGCCTCTGCGACTATTACGTTACTTAATAGCCAGCTTGATGATCAATTGACGATAAGTACGCTCCCAATTGGTATTGCGTCAATCGTCGACGAAAGTGTGACCGGTCAAATCGTCATCAGATTAACCGGTAGTGCTTCATTGAGTGATTATCAAGACGCTATTCGCGCTATTAATTTTTACAACACCAGCCAGGCCCCCAATACCACGCCACGAATAATTGAAGCACAAGTTAATGATGGTCAGGCTAATAGCGCGATCGCAAAAACTATCATTACGGTCACTGATACCACTGATTTATTTGCCGATCATGATGAGCTAACCGTCACAGAAAATAGTGTCGATAATGCGGCGACAGTCACCGATAATGATCACACGACATCAGGTGCGTCATTGTTTTATCAGTTAGTTGATGATAATGATGCCCAACATGGCACGTTAACTTTCAACGATGATGGTAGTTATCATTATAGGCCAAATTCAGATTATTTTGGTAGTGATAGCTTTAGTTATCGTGTGACCGATCCTTTGACGGGAGAAGTCGTTATCAAGAATGTAAGCATCACGGTGATTGAAAATAATAATGCGCCAATCGCTAATAATGACCATGCAAGTACAAGCAACAATAAAGCTGTAACGGTTGCGGTATTAGACAATGACGTTGATACAGATATGACGACAAACCCCCTTGAAAAATTAACAATTGTTGGGGCAATATCCCAAGTTGGCACGGTAAGTTGGGATCATGAGTACTTAACTTATACGCCAGTTGCAGGTTTTGACGGCACAGCGACAGTAAAATATCAAATTAAAGATACTCAAGGTGTAACAGACGAAGCTGTCGTTTATATAGACGTTGTCATTGACGATGATTCTCAGCGGCCTGTTATTACCGTACCTGATGCTATTTTTGTTGATGCTGATGCACTATATACCAAGATGGATTTAGGCACTGCTACGGCAACTGATCGTTTTGGAAACCCTTTACCTGTATTATTAGTTGATGGTGTACCTTTCTTTGAACCTGGTGTAAATACGGCTTATTGGCAAGCAACAGATGCCGATGGCAACGTTGCTATCACGACCCAATCTGTCAACTTACGACCATTGGTTTCTCTCGATATTGACCAGACAGCACTTGAAGGTTATCGCGTTAGTGTTGGTGTTCATTTAAATGGTGCATCTCCAGCATATCCATTGGAAATTCCTTATACAGTGAGTGGAACAGCGTTAGCGGGGGATGATCATGATTTGATTGATGGCACTATCACCATCAAATCTGGTACAGAAGGGAGTATCAACTTCAATATATTCGAAGATATTGAATTAGATGATAGCGAAACCATTATTATTGAATTGAGCGATACTCTTAATCGCGGTAACAAGTATTCTCACACGATAACGATTAATGAACACAATGTGGCTCCAGATTTAAAGCTTACCGTCACGCAACAAAATCAAGAACGGCTGACCGTGGTAAAAGGTACTCCTGTAGTGATTCATAGCGAGATAAATCACCCAATGACTAATAAAGAGTTTGATTACCAATGGTCATCTACACAAGATTCTTTGCTTGATATTGATGACAACCCTGCGACATTCACCTTTGATACCTCAGATTTGTCGGTTGGAATTTATCATGTAACGCTAAATGTTAACGACCAAAAAGACAGTAATTACCATGATAAAGAGACTGTTTACATTGAAGTTGTTGACCAATTAACTGGGCTTAGTCAAGCAGATAGTGATCTTGATGGTATACCTGATGAAACAGAAGGGCATGCTGATTTAGACGGTGATGGCATTGCCGATTATTTAGATGCAGTGCCTGAATGTAATGTGTTGCCAGAGCAAGCTAATTATCTTGAAGGTTATTTTATCGAAGGTGATCCTGGGGTTTGTTTACGTCGTGGCGACTTCACCCTTGGTGGTGAAAAGGGGGGGGCGCAGATCACTACCGGCGATATCGCATCTGATCCTGAAGATTTATTGATTAACGATCCCATTGCGGAAAATGTCGGGGGGCTTTTTGATTTCGTTGCTTATGGCTTACCTGATCCTGGAAAAAACTATCAGATAGTGATACCACAAATAAAACCAATTCCAACCAATGCAGTTTATCGTCAATTGATACTAAATACTGGCTGGGTAACGTTTAGCGAAACGAGTGAGGATCAAGTGCTTTCAACGCTAGGTGAACCAGGACACTGCCCTCCACCGGGAGGAGATAGCTGGCAGTCAGGATTGATTGAAGGCAATTGGTGCGTACAATTAATTATTGCAGATGGTGGTATTAATGACGTTGATGCTCTCGCTAATAGTACCATTGTTGCTGGCGCTGGGGGCGTTGGCGTTATGCTGAACAACAACCATCAACCGATTGCGGTTGACGATGAGGTCGCGACTCGTCGTAACACACCAATCACAATTGATACTTTAATTAACGATACAGATTCAGACAATACGGCATTAGAAAACACATCAGCCAGCGTATTGTTTGGTGATGTGGTGATCATTGATGGCAAACTGGTTTATACACCTAATGAAAATTTTATTGGTACTGACACTATTATCTACGGAATTTCTGATTTAGCTGGTGGCACTGACTCTGCCATGGTTAACGTGGTGGTGTATGCTAATACACCACCACAGGCAAATGATGATCTGGGCATGACGGAAGCAGGAACATCTTTACTCATTCCTGTGCTCAATAACGATAATGATGCCGACAATGATTCATTGAGGGTACTGAACGCAACTGCTGAGCACGGTACAGTTACCATTAATAATGATAGCAGCATAACCTACACCCCTAACAATGCATTTATTGGTACTGACACCATCAATTATTATATTGAAGATTCCTTTAATGCTACGGCCACCGCGACCGTTAAGGTCACCGTTACTGCTATTCCATTACGAGTGAAGAATTCAGGTTCGATGAACTGGATTCTTCTTACTTTACTGTCTATATTTACGATTCATCGTCAATTATTTAAGGAAGTATAATGCATCATTTTACTATTTTCTTATTATTACTATGTCTAGCCAGTGTTAATTCTCTTGCTAATGAAGCCACACAATTACCTTACGATTGTGAATTGAGAAAACAACAGAGTCAATTATACTGTGCTAAACCGGGTTGGTATGTACACGGTGCACTTGGCTTGGTTAATGGCAGCTCATCGGTTGCCGATTTTTATGATCCATTGACAGCGCAAGGTTATGACGTTAGTGATATTGTTATTAATGACCAGCGTTTGGGATTAAAATTCAATCTTGGTTATTCTTTTACTGAGCATTTAGCACTTGAGATTGGATATACCGATCTTGGTGAAGTCGATGTCGCTATGTCAGCGCTAGTTGCTAACCGCAATGCTTTCTATCGTGCTGTGGAAAATTTACATCCTACATCTGCCCGTGGTTTAACAATTAGTGGTGTCGCGACATGGCCGCTAACACAATCATTGACTGTTAATGGCCGGATTGGAATATTTGAATGGCAAGGCGATTTTAATACCATGAATGTGGGCATAAATGAACATGTTGGCAACCATGACACTAAAGGTACTGATTTATATTACGGGGCGTATGGGGAATATTTATGGTCCAAACGAACTCGTTTAGTGCTCGAATTGGAGCGTTATCAATTCGATCAAGGTGGCTCAAACATGCTTACCTTTGGTGTTAAATATTATTTTGGTCATAGCAAGGTGCATCAGGCTACTTCGATAGCACCAATCAAACCAATTGAATCGACCCCCCCTGTGATTACTGCCGCCTCGAAAGAATTGCGTTTGATTATTTTATTTGGTAATGACAAATCCATTATCTCTGCTAATTTTCTTGCTCAGCTTGATGCGATAGGGAAAAAAATTAGGGGTCATTCTATTGAGTTATTTACGATTACAGGACATACGTCAAAAATTGCTAGTCATCACTATAATCAAGCGTTATCAGAGCGACGAGTTGATGCAACCGTTAACTATTTTTTACGTAAATTTTCCATTAAACCAAACTCCATAAAAGTAAATGCATACGGTGAAGACAAACTACGAGATCACCGCGGTACGGCGGCGGCGGCAAGTGTTAACCGTCGTGTTGAATTATATATAAAATATCATTAAAAAAAGAGAAAGGAATATATTCCTTTCTCTATTTTTCCTAAGATTATGCCTTTAAATAATCGAGCACCACTTGGTGATGCTCTTTGGTTTTAAATTTATTAAAAACATGCTCAATTGTGCCGTTTTCGTCAATCAAGAAACTTAAACGATGAATACCATCGTATTCTTTACCCATGAATTTTTTTAATCCCCACACGCCAAAGTCATCAGCGACTTGATGATCCTCATCGGATAATAAATCAAAATTTAGTTCAAATTTTTCAGTGAATTTCACCAAACGTTTAGTGGCATCCGGGCTAATGCCTAAGACCACGACATTGAGTTTATTCAGAGTATCAATGCTGTCGCGTAATCCTTGTGCTTGAATGTTGCAACCAGGGGTCATTGCTTTTGGGTAAAAGTAGATCAAGACTTTTTTGCCATTAAATTGGTTAAGGGAAATGGTTTGATCATCTTTGTTTAATAAAGTGAATTGTGGTGCTTTGTCACCGGCTTGTAATGTATTCATTGGGTTACCTGAATGTTTTCAAAAGAAATGGTTAAATTTAAACTATCGGCAAACTCAGTAAAATCAGTTTGCAATTGGGGGTAAACAATCGATTCTGGCAGACAAATCTGCATTGTTATTTGTTGGTGGCCACCTTTGGCCTTAGTGCTCAAACTCGATAAATCAATGCCACGCTCGGCTAAATATTGGGTGAATCGGCCCATGCAATGTGGCGCATCAACGCCCTGGAGCTTAATTAGAATACGAGTCGGATAATTGATTGAAATATGCTCGCTGGTACGCTTGATTAATGTTATCAATTCAAGTTGGGCACTTTGTTGTGACAGTGCTATTTCAAAGCGAGTGATAGCATTCCATGAGCCACTTAACAGGAGAATTAAAGTGCACTCATCACCAAAAACAGCCATCCGGCTATCAACAATATTACAATCTGCTTCGGTCACTAGTTTGGTTAATTCGTTAACGATACCGGGGCGGTTGGACCCCATTGCGGTTACTACTAAAAAACTTGTCATCGTTGACCGAATCCTTGATATCTTAGAATGAAGAGAAATAGTTTGAATCAAATAAACATTTTAACATAGTTTTCAGCGATTATTCCTTGAGTTTATTAGTGTTGAACCGTACCATACCTTTCCGGAATTATCAGAGGAATTGCAGATGTTATCTGGCAGTATTGTAGCGCTTGTTACACCATTATTTTCAAATGGTGATGTTGATTATAAAAGTTTAGAACGTTTAGTTGAAATGCACATTGCCCAAGGAACCAATGGGATTGTTGCTGTTGGCACCACCGGTGAGTCGACCACGTTGACGATGGCTGAACATATCAATGTGGTAAAGCAGGTTGTCGCATTCGCTAAGGGTCGTATTCCCGTGATTGGTGGTAATGGCTCTAACTCGACCTTAGAGGCGATTGAATTAACCAAAGGCTTAGCCGATACCGGCATTGTAGCGATGTTAGGGGTAACCCCTTACTATAACAAACCGACTCAAAAAGGTTTGATTGCTCATTATACGGCTATCGCTAATTCAACCACTATTCCTCAAATTTTATATAATGTACCTGGGCGAACTTGTTGCGATTTGTTGCCTGAAACAGTGGCTACGTTAGCACGAGTTGAAAATATTGTTGGGATTAAAGAAGCAACAGGGAACTTATCACGGCTTAAAGACATCAAAGCTCTCGTTAATGATGATTTTTTAACGTTTAGTGGTGATGATAGTACTGGTCTTGAGTTTATGTTGCTAGGCGGTGATGGCGTTATTTCGGTGACCAACAATGTGGCGCCTAAGCTAATGAGTGAAATGTGTCGTCATGCCTTGGCTGGCGATAAGCGTCAAGCTCAGATTATCAATGAAAAATTAATTGATTTGCACCAGCATTTATTTGTCGAAGCGAATCCAATTCCGGTGAAATGGTGTGTAACAGCGATGAAGCTGATTGAACATGGTCATTTACGATTACCATTAACGCAATTATCTCAAGAACATCATGCTTTACTAACGGCCGCATTGAGAAAAGCCGACGTATTATAAATTGGAGAAATAATGAGAAATGTAACAATTGCCATTTGTTGTGGTTTATTTTTAAGTGGTTGTAGTAGTTTTGCCGAGCGTCATCAAGCCAGTGGTAGTTTTGATTATTTAGCGCAAAAGCAACAGACTCCATTGAAAATACCATCACGATTAACGTCTGTTGAGGTTAATCATCAATATCAGATCCCCGTGGTTGGCTCTTTGGCAAACAGTGCGTTAATGGGTGATAAGCTTGACATTAGAGCGCCATCGTTGGTGATGCCTGTCGCTGCTGATTCGTTGGTGTCTGAAGAGAATAAGTCGGTGGAAGTTGTGTTTGAATCATTTAAGAACTCAGCAGAATTTCAAGCGGACTTATGGAAGAAGTTAACAACTTTTATTAGTGATAAAGGTTACGGGACTAGCTTATCTCGTCAGGGAAGTAGCCTGACAACGAGAGCGATCGAGTCTGATCCTTACTTTAAATTGGTATTTGGTTTAGAAGACGACCAATCATTGACTCAGCAATATGTTTTTTCATTGAATGTTGAAGCACAAGGACATAAAGCGATCCTCGCGGTTGACTTGTTAAAGCATCAAGAGTCAGGTAATGACGTTGAGCTTAATCAGTTTGCTAAACGTCGTTATGAAACCCGGATGCTTAATTTGTTGTTGTCTCATGTCTACCAGCAAGCACAATTAGCTAAGTTGGCGAGTCGTGAGTTATCTACTCAAGGTATGGTGATGGAACTTGGTTTTGATCATGAGCAAAACTCTGCTTATATCGTGAATGCTGCATTTGAATCAGCGTGGGAGAAATTAGCACGGGTTTTACCAACACTCGGCTTTAGAGTTGAAGATCGTGATAAAACTTTAGGCACTTATTTTGTTGAATTTGATGAGGCAGACAGTGGTTTTTGGTCATCTTTATTTAGTAGTAATGATGTTGAACCGCTAGCGTTAGAGCAAGAAAGCTACCAAGTTAAACTCGAAAAATCCGGTGTTCGTAGCATTTTAACCATTATTGATAAGACCGGCGATAAATTATCCGCTGAAAAAATGTTATCAATGAGCAATACATTTAAAGCCGTGTTTGCAAAAAAACAGCTTTAAATAACCAAGAATTGAAGTGAATTTAAAGCGTCAATAGAGAGCCCACGGATAATCATATTCGTGGGCTTTTTTGTGCTGTTATTTGAATATAACTAGACGATAGTATAGTCTTTAGGGCTATTAGGATAAATGGAGGTACATAGTGAAATCGCTTCAGATTAGAAAAGGGACTGTTAATGACGTTGCACAAATCAGTGACTTAATCAGTCGTAACTCAAAATTATTGTTGGTGGATGATTTTGATGACGGTGGCTTAGAGTTTTTCTTGCGCAGCGTTGAGGCTAAATCAATCCGTGAGTACATGGAACAGGGTTTTAGTTATTTCGTGGCTAGCGAGAATGATGACGTGATCGGGGTGATTGCGATTAAGGATTATAGCCATATGTTCCATTTATTTGTCGACAAAAATCATCATCAACGGGGAATTGCTAAAAAGCTATGGGATGTTATTCGAGGTTATAGCCTTAAGAAAGGTAATAAAGGGTATTTCACGCTCAATTCGACTACCTATGCTTTACCTATTTACCAACGCTGGGGCTTTGAGCAAACCAGTGAAGCGCAGCGCTCCTATGGCATTCGTTATACCCCAATGAAATTAGTGATTAAAAAATAGTCATAATGGTTTGAGGTAATAGTATGCACGGCATCTTATCAATGCCGTACATTCGAGAGTGTTATAACGGTTTTTTAAACAATAAGGTGAAACGATCAGTGTTACCAGTGACTGATTTACGACCCACTTCATAACGCAACTCATCATCAGCACGATAGTGAAGTGCTGAATAGTCGACTAATTCAAAACCAGCCGCTTGAACTTCTTTAATCGCTAATACTGGGTCAACACGACGACCGTTTTCATCGTTGTCTTGTTGCATATGACGACGAGTATGGTCGACTACCCCATAAATTCCGCCTGGCTTTAATGCTTTAAAAGCCGCTTCATTCATGGCAATACGGCTATCTTCACTAAAGTTGTGGTAATTTCTAAAGGTTAATACTGCATCAATGTTTTTGATGTCAAAATTAATTTTTCCTAGTTCATAAGCTCCTTTGTCTCGGTTGTAGCTCATCGATGTTGCCGAACTTAGCACTTTGGTTTTATTAAAAGGTTGTTCACTTAATAATGATTTCTCGACCCGACTGGTGCCTAAACTAACGTAGAATTGACCCTTTTCACGTAATGCAGGGGCGAGTAGCTTGGTATACCAGCCGCCGCCAGGGATCAGTTCTAGTACTTTCATATCACCTTTTATGCCAAAAAACTCTAATGTTTTTACTGGCTTTCTATTATGGTCTCGTAACTTTTCAGCGTCGGAACGTTGTTCTGACTGCATCGCCTGCTTGATGTTTTTTGAAAAGTCGTTAGCTAAGGTTGTGCCAGATAAAAATGTACTAGAAATCAATAATGGAATAAGTAACTTCTTCATTTTATGCCTTAAATATAGTTGAGGTTAAATGCAGTATTCACTATTTAACCTCAAAACTAAATGTCAAAGTGAGTTGGAAATGTAAGTATTTATGTATTTAATCAATTGCCGCTATCTGTGCTTTAGTCAAACTGCTGCGTGCGCTGATTAACCATTTGGCATAAGATACTAGCCCAATCGCCGAAGCCACTCCCACTAACGCCATCACAAACCAGACCAAGCCAATATTGTTGGCGTCGTATAGTTGTTGGGTTAACACGCTAGCGCTTTTGTCACTCACTTTAACTAAGGCACTAAAATATTCACCTTGGGCAATATTAGCAATTTGTTGTGCGGAAAATGCATACTCTTGCTGTAGTAATTCACGGGCCAGTGTTTCTTTTGCGGCATACTTGTCATAAAGCGTCGGTCCGACAAAACTTTCAGCGACCCAGCCGATACCAAGGGGCAAATCTTTAAAGCCTAAGTACATTGCTTTTTTGTCATCAGGGGCGATATTACCAATCAGTTTACTTGAGGTTGGACTGGCGAGCATTTCACCGATACTAAAGGTAACAATAGCTAGCACAATAAACCATGCGGCATTGACACCACCAATAATAAATAAGCCGCCACTACATAACAGTGTGCCAATAATTAGACTATTAAGGGTGCCTAAGCGCGCAGCTAATCCCGCAATTAAAAAACACGTTAGCATGATCAAACCAAAGTTAATGTTCATGATCCCTTCGGGCTGAATGTATTGACCATCGGGGGAAATAGCCAGTAGAGTGTGCCAAACACCAGAGTCAGTACCGGTATCACCAAATAATGAGGTGACGATGGTTGAGGTGTCAATCCAGTCACGGATATGAACCGGTAACACATCAAATAACGCCATAAACATAAACCAAAATCCGGAAAATATGATGGTGTACCACAGTAAATGAGGTTGTGCGATTTCTTTTAGAGAGGTACGCCATAATGATTTTTGGCTGATTTCTCCGCTGGCGACTTTGGCTTGATGGGCTAATCGTTGTGCTTTTCCTGGCTCTTTATAAATTAATAATAAGAAAAAATTCAAGCTGATAATCACAGCGCAGGCATAAAACACATTTTGCCAATCGAGTATTCGTAATTGCGCGGCCATTAATGGGCCAAGCCAACCGCCGATATTAACCGTTTGATAAAAAACCCCCCAAGCCATGGTGGAGTTTTCTTTAGTGGTGGATTTGACGAGCGTGCCTTGAATCCCCGGTTTAAACAGTCCTGTCCCTAAGGCTAATAAGCTTGCCCCAGCAAAGAAGCCCCAATAGCTTGGGAACATTGCCATCACTAAATAGGCCAATATTTTAGTCACTGTTGCTAGGGCTATGGTTTCTTTATAGCCAATGCGATCAGCTAAGCCACCAATAAATACTGGTACAAAAGACTGAAATAAGGCCCAAGCCATTAATATGGTGCCAAATTCGGTCATGGTGATCCCTAATCCACCTTTCGATTGCGGATCCGTCGCATAAAGACCCGCAATAGTTTTAACGCCATAAAAAGCCAAGCGTTCAACCATTTCCATGCCGCCAACAACCCAAAAGACATAACTAAGGGAGGTGATGGAGGCGAAAAAACCAAGGCGTTTAGCCTGGGCTAAATTGTCATTCAAGGTGGTCTCAGTCATTATTCGCTCTGTGTTTTATTATTATTGATACCGCCACACTAGTGGATATTGTATCCAATTTCAAGTTTGGCGGTCATTGATTAGTTAATGAAAATTTAGATTTTTAGTTATGCTAGTAATAATTTCAACATCTTACGAAATTAAAATACAATATAC
>SPKZ01024099.1_pt1 | contig 22191 bp, 24 predicted proteins | sample 2456571 | NCBI WGS metagenome assembly SPKZ01 (sample SAMN11192286, study PRJNA482655) | marine metagenome | biome: ENVO:00000447; feature: ENVO:00000244|ENVO:00000211|ENVO:00000569|ENVO:00002023; material: ENVO:00002151; isolation source: ocean water from marine abyssalpelagic zone ... | reverse complement strand
TTCGATACCTCTGCAATGAAATTGAATGATGACTGATATTTTTTAATTGCTATTTGGAAAAAATTAAAAACTGATCGATTTTTTGAAGGTTTTTTGAGAAGGCTTATAATTGTATAAATGCGACCCAAATTTACATGTCAGAATTTATACCAATTTCCGAAGCAAAGAAAATGCGAAGTGGAGTTAATGTTGAAGCCGAAGTAAAAAGCAAAGGAGACCCAAGAACTGTTAATCTCAAAAATGGTGGAGTAATGGATGTCTGTGATGCAGTAATAACAAACGGTGAAACTGAAGATGACGAAATGAAACTCACATTGTGGGGTGACGATATCAAAGCAGTAAATGTCGGAGATAAAGTTGTCATTACAAATGGATATACAAATGAGTTCAAAGGGGAAGTATCCTTAACCAAAGGTAAATTTGGTAAGATGGATGTAAATCCTCAATAATCTCTTTTCTTATCTTGAATATTTTTCCAATCTACAATAAATATAATTCCGCCAATGAATGAAATTAAAATTCCCAACATCATCATAATTCCTGAAATAGCTAATGGGTACACCATATTTCTTACAGTTGAATTTGGATTTGAAAAAGCATCAGAGTTTTCTGGATCTTCTGAAAACATTGCAATTACAATAATATTTTGAGATCCAAGATTTTGAATTTCAAAATTTAATGTATCAGATTGTTGAATTTGTAATACTTCAAATAAAATAAATTCATCTTGAATAGATTCACCATAAGAATCTCCAAAAATATTTGAAATATGTACAGATAATTTATCTCCGGATTTATAATCAATTATTTGAATTCCCCACAACAGAGAAACATTTGATGAAAATGTGCTATAAGATACATTTGCTGAATCCCCAGGCATGATTAGAATTTCATGAGAAACCTCATTGAACATTCCTTCAAACATAGAAGGTACAGAAAAATTAGTAGTATCAACAAAAGATGATGGAATAACAGACATCATAATAAAAAAAGAAATTCCGATAATAGTAATTCCAGTAAATGAGATTATTGGACCACGTTTATTCATTGTAAAAATTATGAAATAATACCTGCTTTAACGTTATAGATAACTATCTTCTACGTTTCTTTGCTACTTTCTTTTTAGCTGCAGTTTTTCTTGCTGGTTTTCTTTTTGCTACTTTCTTTTTAGTTGTTTTACGTTTGTTTGCCAAAAACTCTTGTAACTTTTTAGAAACTTTGTCTAATGCATTTTTAGCAGATTCTTCTGCCCTAGTTCGCATCTCCAATTCTTTTACAAATTTTTGAGCTGCTTTATGACTAGTTGTTTTAATTTCACGTAAAGATGGTTTTGATTTAGTTTGTTTTTGAATTTTTGTTGAAATAGTAGATTTAATTGTAGAAAATTTAGAAACATCATCTGAAATCTTTTTTGCAGTTTTTTGTCTACTTTTAATTTCAAAAATTAATTCTTGGATATGATCATTTAAGAAACGTAATCTAGACTCAGCATTCTGTTTTTCTTCAGGACTCTCAGAAAACTCAATTTCTTGCTCAGTTTGCTCAATTGCCTCTTTTTCGCTAGTTAATCGTTCCTCAGCTGCTGTCACTAATCGAGCAATACTTTCCAATTGGGAAGTTTTTTGGGTTAATACAGTAGAAACATCAGAAACATCCTCACGTTCAGATTCTATTTTTCTATCCACAGAGGTTAATCCTGATGAAGAACGCTTTTCAACAGTAAGGACATCTTTGAGCTGTTTTTCAGCTTTTTTTCTCAAACTTGTTTTTTCATTTCTTTTTTGTCGTAGTTCAACTACTAGTTTTTCTATAGATGCCAATGATTCAATCAAAACAAAAGAGTCGGTTAAATTGTTAATATGATCAGGATTTGACTTACCAGTAAAGAAAATTAACCAATATTGATCGCCAAAACCATTTTTTGAAAAAATATTAATCAAAAGATGTCATCAAAACCATGGAATTTCATCCAAAAGATTTGCCAATATCAAAAACATACGATCTAAAAAATGAAAAAGATGCCTCAATTGCAGTAGAGGACATGGTGAATTTAGGATTCAGAAATAGAAAAGAGGGATTCAAAGTATTAATGCCAAAAGAGACAAAGCTTGCAAAAAAAATAGGGTATACAATTACAACAGGTGTAATTCATGGGCTAAGAGAGAAAAATGAAATTAGAGATATAAAATATTGGACATATCATCATGATGATGAACATTTTGCAATAGTTTTGATTAGTAACAATACTTTGATTGAATTGGGTTTTGATGAGTAATACCAATAACTGAATTAGGTTTTTGGTTTATCAAAAATGTTGTAGAGTTTTGTTCGTTGTGCCATAACTCCAGCAAGTAATACTCCAATTACAGCTCCACCAATTACATCCATAGGGAAATGTTGTAAGACGTAGATTCTACTAATCGAAATCATTACAGGGTATAGAAACATCAAATACGCACCACGTGGGAATCGTTCAGACAGAGCATAACCTAAGATTATTCCAACAATCATTGCTCGTGCAGCATGGCCAGATGGAAATGATGCATTAAAGCTTCCCTCACAAAATAAGGCATAGGTATCACGACTAATTTCTACAGGAAATGGCACACCTTCATATTCAAAATCAGGTCGATCCCTATCAACTCCACATTTGATATAACCAGTAAGTAATGTCGAAAGTACAATCAAAATCATTAAGGTAATTCCAATTCTACGAGTTTTTGGAATAATTAACATTACAATTGCAAACACCATCATGTTAAACACATCACCACTTTCAGTGATATACTGCATTATGATGTCAAGTGTGGGATTTCCAACATTTTGTGAAAAAAAGGAAATAACACTTTGATCAAAACTTTCAGTTACTCCAAAATATACAAAAGCACTAAGAATAAGAAATAAAATTGTCAACAAGACAAAAGAACGAGACCTAATATCGAAAAGCCAATTTTGCAATTAATTAAACCTCAAACTTGCATCTTTTAATTTTTATCAATAGGAAAGTATTGAAATTATAAATCATTATTTTAAAATAATATTTGGGAAAATAATTATGATCGGCTCAAAGAATTTAACCAAGTGCCTAATAGAAAAGTCGTGAATGTACTCACACTAGACGATTTTGACCTAAAAGATAAGACAGTTTTTTTGAGAGTGGATATGAATTGCCCAATTGATCCAGAAACAATGGAGATTACAGGAACAAAAAGAATTGAAGAGACTATTGAAACCCTAAAGTCATTAAAAGAGGCTAAAGTTGTTGTTGCATCACACCAAGGAAGAGTTGGGAATAAGGACTATACAGGAATGGACAAACATGCAAAAGTTCTTGAAAAATTAATGGGTAAAAAAATAAAATATGTTGAAGATGTAATTGGTGAAGCTGCACAAAATGCAATCAAAAGTTTAGAGAATGGAGATATTTTACTTTTAGATAATCTCAGACTATGTGCTGAGGAGAATTATGAATTTTCACCAGAAAATGCTGCAAAAACAATTATGGTCAGTCGCTTATCCAAATTATTTGATCTTTGTGTCTTAGATTCATTTCCTAGTGCACATAGATCACATCCATCAATTATTGGATTTCCACAAGTTTTACCTGCATGTGCAGGAAGAATTGTGGAAAAAGAGGTTAGAAATCTAGATGAAATAATGACTGTAGCTAAAGCACCGCACGTAATAGTACTTGGAGGCTCCAAAGTGCCAGATAGACTTGAAGCGATAAAATTATTGATTCAAAATGGCCGTGCGGATCATGTTCTACTAACAGGGTTAATTGGCAATGTATTCATGCGTGCACAAGCTAGAATCAAGTCACCTCTAGGAATCAAAAGAGAAGAAGAAGTTGTAGCAAAAGCACATTCTCTAATAGGTGAATATCCAGATGTTTTTGCAACACCAGTGGACATTGCAATTGACAAAGATGGTGAAAGAGTGGAAATGGATGTCAGAGAAATGGGTAAAGGAGATAAAATTTTTGATTTAGGTCCAAAAACTGTAGACTATTATTCAAAATTAATTTCAGGGGCAGGAACTGTATTTATCAGTGGACCTGCAGGATTTTTTGAAAAAGAAAATTTCAGTTACGGTACAAAAGAACTACTCAAGTCAGTTGCAAACTCTATGGCAACAACTATTGTAAGTGGAGGGCATTTAACAACTGCATTAAAAGAACAGGGATTAGCAGATAAAATTAATCACGTCAGTACTGCAGGTGGTGCACTGGTACTTTATCTTACAGGAGAAAAACTACCAATGATTACAGCATTAGAAGATGTTGCAATAAAATATAGATCTAGATAGAAGATTTACAAGAAGGATTCGGACAAATTTTTTCTTCAGATGTACCAAGATGGATATCATGATTACAAGCATTGCAATGAAGTTTTTTAGCAGGATCAAATAGCTTTAGCCAAATTGTGGTGAAATTCTGTGCAATGTTTCGGGTAAAACCAGAATCACAGATTTCATTAAAAAAAGATTCAACATCATCTATTATCCATGAAGGATCAATATCGCTATTTTCTTTGAGAATTTCAAAAATTTCATCGTTTGTAAATTTTGTTTCAACATCGTTGAATTTTTCAAAGATTATTTTTCTTATTTGAAGTGTAATTGGAATTTTAGGAGTAAAATCACTCATACTAGTACAGGCTAGAAGCCTCTTCTTTTAATTTATCGACACCTTGAGAATCATCCATGTGATCTGCTAGATATGTGTAAAGAGCAGATTTGAGTACTTTTAGAGAAAGTAAAGCACATTTTATTCTGACAGCTTGAAGATGCTCAAGACCTAATTCACTCAAGATGTCATGTTTCTCAATTTTTCGTACATCATCAAGGCTTTTTCCTTTTGTTATTTCAGTTAAAACTGAAGTGCAAGCCATACAAATTGCACATCCATTTCCATGAAATTTAATATCAGTAACTTTGTTATCGTCAATTTTCATATCAATGTCAATACTGTCACCACACAATGGATTGGAGTCATGAAAAGTTACGTCATGATTTTCAATTTTTCCAAAATTTGCAGGGTTTCTTGAATAATCAATAATTATCTCATGATAGATATCAGCATTACCAGTCATAATTTGAACACCTTTGCTACTTTATTTAATGAATTCACAAGAAGATCAACTTCTTTTTTAGTATTGTAAATGTAAAAACTAGCTCTAGATGTTGCAGCAACATTTAGTCGTTCCATTAAAACTTGTGCACAATGATGACCAGAACGAACAGCGATTCCTTCTTCATCAACAATTTGTGCAACATCATGTGGGTGAACATCTGCAAAATTAAAAGAGATTACACCACCACGTTTTGAAAGATCTTTTGTTCCATAGATATGAATTCCTTTAACTGCTGATAATTTTTCTATAGCATATTTTGTTAATTCAATTTCATGATCTCGCACATTATCCATTCCAATCTTTGTGAGATAATCAATTGCAGCTCCAAATCCCACAACATCTGCAATATTTGGAGTTCCTGCTTCAAATTTGTATGGCAAATCATTCCATGTAGTTTCATATTTGTGAACCTCTCTAATCATATCACCACCACCATGAAATGGAACCATAGTTTCTAAAACAGATTTTCTGACCCATAAAACACCAATTCCAGTTGGGCCTAACATTTTGTGTCCAGAAAATGCAAAAAAGTCACAACCTAAAGATTCAATGTCAACTGTCATGTGAGGTACAGCTTGTGCACCATCAATTAATGTAAGAACATCTGCAGCTTTACATTTCTCAATTATTTTTTTGGCATCAGTAATTGTTCCAAGAACATTTGACATTAGACTAAAAGTTACAAGTTTTACTTTACCTGTAGCAAGGTATTTGTCAAGATCATCTAGAATTAATTCCCCATTATCACCCATTCCAATGTATTCTAGTTTGGCATGTTTCTCTTGTGTAAGAAGTTGCCAAGGAACAATATTACTATGGTGTTCATATTCTGTAGTAACAATAATGTCACCTTCTTTGATGTGTGGTCGTCCCCATGCATATGCAACAAGATTTATCGCTTCAGTAGTTCCCCTAACAAAAATAATTTCTTGTCGATTTTTTATGTTGACAAATTTTGCAATCTTATCTCTAGTTGCCTCATATGCTTCAGTTGCTTCCTCAGCTAAAGCATATACTGCTCTATGAATATTGGCATTGTGATTTCGATAAAAGTCAGTAATGGAATCGATTACTTGATTTGGTTTTTGTGTTGTAGATGCATTATCAAGATAGACAAGAGGTTTGTTATCTCTAACAGTTCTTTTCAGAATAGGAAAATCATTTCTTAAATTTTCAAAAGATGATTGTGTGCTTTGCATATTTTAAATCTCCACGTAAATTTCATTATCGTCTATTTTAACATTGTATACTTTTAGTGGTGTTTCAGCAGGAAGGTTTTGTGGTTTTCCATCCTCTAAATTAAAAACAGAAAGATGTAATGGGCATCTTACTCCTTCATCACTTAGAAATCCAGTAGAAAGGTCAGCATCTGCATGAGTACAAATTAGATCTGTTGCAAGAATTTTTCCTTTGATATTTGCTAAAAGGATTTTAGTATTATCGTGAGTAAATCCAAAAAGCTCACCTTTTTTTACCTGCTCCAAAGTACAAGCTTTAACCCATTCAGACAAAAAAATCACCTATACTTGTAATGTTGCTCAATTTCTGCATCCTCGTTGTAACGGGTTTCCTCAATTTCAACGAATTTGGCTAGTTCATCATCAGTGTTGATGGTGAGTTCCTTGTCATCCCATTTAGATTCAATAAGATATGCAATCCATGCTCTCACTTGATAAGACATTTTTCTTGAAAGTGGTTCTAAAAATCCTTCAATGATTGTTCTTTCAGCTTCTTTTTTACTAAGACATCTAGTTTCTAAATAGAAAATTTGTTCTGCGTCAATGGGTGCAACAGATGCCGAATGTGTGGCCTTTACATCGTTTGTAAGTATCTCCAATCCAGGAATAGAATCAGATTTTGCATCCTTATCCAAAAGTATTGAACGGCCTGACAAAAATGAATTTGCCTTTGTTGCTTTTTCTTCGATTCTAATCATTCCTTTGAAAACTGATTTTGATTTATTTCTAAGAATTGATTTTTCAACCACTCTACCTTCAGTTGATGGCCCCACATGAGTCACATTAGTTTGAATGTCAAATGTCTGTTCATTATTTCCAAAAATTACTTCAGAGTCATTTGATGATGAACCAGGACCATTAAGAAAATACTCAGTTTTGTAGCGGGATAATACTGTTCCAAACAATCCAGAATACCAATTCACTTTGGCATCTTGTGCCAAATCTGTTCGTCTAGTTGAAAAATTAATTGCATGTTCATCCATCATTTGTAAAGTGGTGACATCTAACTGTGCATTTTGGGCAATACTTGTGTTAAGTAATTCAAGATATGCTTGTTGTGTTTCAAGCTTTGGGGAATACAATTCTTGGACAATTGTAGCCTTACTATTTTCATCTGCAAATATTACATTTCTAGAGATTGTAGATATTCCATCTTCAGATAGACATGTTAGAATATGAATTGGTTTTTCTAAGACAAGATTACGTGGAATGTGAATAAATACACCTGAATTAAATGCCGCATTGTTTAATGCAGTAAATTTATCATCTTGTGATTTTGAGGCCTCTAGTGCCTTTTTTACAAGTTCAAAGTTATTTTTAATTGCATCTGCAATTGAGGAGATTACTAGTCCTTTTGATTTTAATTCATCTGAGACATTAATTTTGTGAATGTTTGTTCCAATTTGAATAATGCATGTTTCATTTTCTAATTCAACTAATCTCTTTTCAAGAAATTTTGGAATTGTTTCTGTAGTGGATATGGAAAGAGAGACTTTTTCAGGATCCATTTTTTTTGCATCAGTGTATTTGTTGTAAAGTGGAGATAGTTCGATTGGAAGACTATCGTAAATTGTTAATGAGTTTTTTCTATATTCTTTGAGCCAATCAGGTTCATTTCTTGATGATGAAATCTTATCAATATGACTAATGTTGATTGTTGAAAGAGTTTCTTGAGACATGATTATCAAAGGTAAATTGGGATATTATCCCACAGAGTCATCCATTTCTAATTTGATGAGTCTGTTTAATTCAACTGCATATTCCATTGGTAATTCTTTTGTGAATGGTTCCATGAATCCATTAACAATTAGTGTTAATGCTTCTTCCTCACTAAATCCTCTACTCATAAGATAGAAAATTTGTTCATCACCAATTTTCCCAACAGTGGCTTCGTGAGTGATTGTTGCATCATCTTGATTAATTTCCATGTAAGGATATGTTTCTGTTTTTGATGTATCATCTAAGAGTAATGCATCACATCTTACAGTGGCTTTAACATTTGTAGCACCTTTTGCGATATGAACCATTCCTCTATAAGTAGAACGTCCATCTTGTCTGCTAACAGATTTTGATGTAACTTTAGAAGTTGTGTTTGGTGCCAAGTGAACCATTTTTGCACCTGTATCTTGATGTTGTCCTTTACCAGCAAATGCAATTGATAATGTCTCACCGTATGCTCTTTCACCCATAAGGTAAATTCCAGGATATTTCATTGTTAATTTACTTCCAATATTTCCATCAATCCATTCAACAGTTGCGCCCTCATATGCATAAGCACGTTTGGTTACAAGGTTGTAAACATCACTACTCCAATTTTGAATTGTGGTATATCTCAATTTTGCATCTTTGTGTGCAACTAGTTCTACAACAGCAACGTGAAGTGATTCTGTAGAGTAAACAGGAGCAGTGCATCCTTCAATGTAATGTACTTCTGCACCTTCATCTACAATGATTAATGTTCTTTCAAACTGACCAATGTTTTCTGCATTAATTCTAAAGTATGCTTGTAGTGGCATGTCTACTTTGACACCTTTTGGAATGTAGATAAATGAACCACCACTCCAAACTGCACTGTTTAGTGCTGCAAATTTGTTATCCTCTGGTGGAATAATTTTAGCGAAATATTTCTTGAAAAGTTCTGGATGCTCTTTTAGTGCTGCATCAGTATCCAAAAATAAAACTCCTTGTTTTGCTAAGTCTTCTCTTAGACTGTGATATACAACTTCAGATTCATATTGTGCACCAACACCTGCTAAGAATTTCTTTTCAGCTTCAGGAATTCCAAGTTTTTCAAAAGTATTTTTAACATTTTCTGGAACATCATCCCAGTTCTTTTCTACTTTTTCTGTTGCTCTCATGTAATAATAGATATTTTGGAAATCAATAGAAGCAAGATCACCACCCCAAGTTGGCATTGGTTTTTTCATGAAAATTTCAAAAGAGCGTAATCTAAAATCAAGCATCCACTGTGGCTCACCTTTTAATTTACTAATTTCAATTACAGTATTCTTAGAGAGTCCTTTCTTGCTTAGGTGGACATACATTTCTGTAGAATCTTTAAAATCATATTTTGAATAATCCATGTCAAGATTTTCAGTGGCCATAAGTGGCATAACTCCGTTATATTATAAATACATGAGGAAAAATAGGCACAGCTAAATAGCTTTAGCTAAATCTTAGAGTTTATCCAATCTTTTGCATTTTGAAAACTACAATTAGCAAATCAGTTTGTTTTTCATTGTATCAAATGCCCCTGCAACAGTATGAATTTTAGATACAATATAGGACGCATCAAATTTCTTCAGTTCTTCAGAGGTGAATGGACCAATAGATACCAAAGATAATTTTGAAAGGTTGTCTAACAGAATGGCTTTTTCATAATCCTTGTGCATTATCTCAAAGAACCCACGAACAGATGAAGCACTGGTAAATATCACACCGTCAATTTTATTTTGAGAAAATAATTCTCTGAATCCATTCCATTGAGTGGTGTCTCTAAATGCACAAACATCATACAAATAAATCTCTACAACATCAATTCCAATTTTGTTTAGTAAATCTTTAAGGAATGAATTTGATGCGCCACTACGAGGAATGATTACTTTTTTTCCAACTGCATTAATTTGAGAAAACTTTTCTCCAACTCCAATGGAGGAATGATTATCAGGTTCATGATTTACTTTAATTCCATATGTTTCCAAAGTAGCAGTGGTTTTTGGACCAACTGACATTACAATGGTATTTGCAACAGCTAATTGTAATTTATCAAATTTTTTAATATTTTTTGCCGTATCAAATAATAATTTTACAGCCTTTGAGCTTAGAAAAACAGAGTAATCTGGATTGTATTGCTCCACTGAATTTAAAAATTCATCAACAATTTTTTCACCCTTACTAACAAGTTCTATGGTAGGTAGTGTGATTGGGGTAGCCTTGTTTTGTTCAGCTAAAGTGATAAATTCTGAAGCATTATCTTTTGAGCGAGTAATTGCAATAGTCTTTCCATCAAGCATTATTTCCAACCTATAGTATCTGACAAATCAACAACTTTTCCAATTATAATATTCGTAGGAGGAGTGATTTTGTTTTCTTTAACTTTTTTTGCAATATTAGTTACCGTGCCTTTGATCATTTTTTGCTTAGGAGTAGTACCATTTTGAATTACTGCTACTGGAGTTTTTTTATCTATTCCACCAGCAATAAGTTGCTTACAAATGACATCTATTCTAGATAATCCCATCATGATTACTATGGTGTCAACTGATTTTGCCAATCTTTTCCATTTGACAATTTCTGTTTTCTTTTCAGGATCTTCATGTCCAGTAACAAAGACAACTGATGATGAATGTTTTCTATGAGTTAAAGGAATTCCAGCATATGTGGCAGAGCCAATACCTGAAGTAATTCCCGGAACAATTTCATATTTTACTTTATTTTCTTTAAGAAATTCTGCTTCTTCTCCACCACGACCAAAGATTATTGGATCTCCACCCTTTAGTCGGACAACATTTTTTTTAGATTTTGCATACTTTACCATTAAATCATTAGTAGAGTTTTGGTGAGTTGTATCATCACCTACAGCTCTACCAACATAGATTTTTTCTGCTTTTTTTGGAATCATAGAAATTATTTTCTTACTAACCAATCTATCATACAATACAACATCTGCTTTTTTGAGTAACTCTACTGCTCGTAATGTAATTAATTTACTATCACCAGGGCCTGCACCTACAAGGTATACTTTACCACTCATGTTTTATTCCATTCCTCCACTTTTTCTCTCCAATTTAATGCAAGATCATTTATGCCTTTTTCACGGAGTTGCTCTCCAGCATTTTTACCAATAGAATAAGGATCATTTTTGTTCCCAGTAATACTTACTTTGATTGATTTTTTCCCATCAACAGAAAATGCAATTACATCAAGTGTAATTTCAGAACCATTAGATTTTGCATATGCACCTACAGGGAACCTACATCCAGAATCAATAAAGTCAGATAATGCTCGCTCTGCTTCAATTTCCAATCTAGATTCAGAGTCTTCAATTTTTTTTAGCATAGAAATTGTTTGAGTATCATCTTTTCTTGCAACAATAGCAATAGCTCCCTGACCAGGAGAGGGGGAAAAATCAACAATTGAAAGTGGGGAATACTTTACATCAACTCCTAATCTCAAAATTCCAGCTTGTGCTAAAACTATTCCATCATAATTTTCTCCAGATGCTTTTTTAATTCGAGTTTCAATGTTTCCACGAATTGGTTTTACGATTACATCAGATCTTTTTTTACTAACTTGTACAGCACGACGCAATGAACTTGTTCCAATTATTGCTCCAGACTTGATATCATCTAATGATGAACCATCTGATGAGATAAAGACATCATTTACCACTTCACGTTTCGGAATACATGCCAAAATTAGATCAGAGTCTATCTCAGATGGAACATCTTTGAGACTATGTACTGCAAAATTAACTTCTTTTTGTGCAACTGCTCTATCAATTTCTTTTTCAAAGATTCCTTTTTGATCAATTGTAAATAATGGTCTAGTATCAGTATCTCCTTTTGTGATAATAGTTTTAATTTCATATTCTGAATCAGGATTTACTTTTTTTAATTCTGAAATTACCCAATTTGTCTGAGCCACAGATAATTGACTGCCTCTAGCACCTACAATATACTTCAATTCTTCACCGATTTTAGTGCGATATTATATGCATCAAGTGTTTTGTTTAGATCGCTTTCTGTATGAGCATCAGAGAGAAAAAGAACTTCAAATTGAGACGGTGCAATGAAAATTCCTTGTTTCAACAAAGATTTGAATAATTTTTGAAACTTTTTACCATTTGCATTTTTTGAGGTTTCATAGTTTGTCACAGGTTTGTTTGTAAAGAAAATTTGAAGCATTGATGCTGTGAAATTAATTTGGTGTGGAATTCCCATATCAGTTGCCATATCATCTAATGCAGTGGAAAATAATAGATTGAATCTCTCAAGTTTAGAATAGAGTTTATTTTTGATTTTGTTTATTGTCTTAATGGAACTGATTGCTGCACTAACAGAAATGGGATTACCAGCAAATGTACTTGCCTGATATACCTTACCTCCAGGAGATAGTAAATCCATTATTTCTTTTTTACCACCAACTGCAGCTATTACAAATCCATTGGATAGAGCTTTTGCAATGGTAGTGATATCAGGTTTAATTCCAAAATGTTCTTGTGCTCCACCGGGTGCAACTCTAAATCCAGTAACTACTTCATCAAAAATTAATGGAATGTTATTTTCTTTAGTAATTTTTTTCAAATCATAAAGAAAGTTCTTTTCAGGTAAAATCAACCCCATATTAGCTAGTATGGGCTCAACAATAACTCCCGCAATGTCTTTATTTTTTTGAATTGTTTTTTGTAAATCTTCAATGTTATTGTATTGAACTACCAGAGTATTTTTTGAAACCTCTTCTAATCCACCATCAGATACAGAAATTCCATTATGTGCATAACCAGATCCTGCTTTTACCAAAACAGAATCATGTGCACCATGATAACATCCCTCAAATTTTATTATTTTTTTCTTTTTTGTAAATCCACGAGCTAATCTTATTGCAGTCATTGTTGCCTCACCGCCAGTATTTACTAATCGTACTTTGTCAATTGATGGAAAATTTCCAATAATTAATTTTGATAATTCAGTTTCAGATTCTGTTGGAGTACAATAGAGAGTTCCTTTTGAGAGTTGTTTTGTCACAGATGCAATGATCTCTTTTCGTCTATGTCCCAAAAGTAAAGCACCATAACCATTGCAAAAATCAATGTAACGGTTATTGTCTTCATCCCAAATGTGTGAACCATTGGCTTTTTTTGTAAAAAATGGATAAGGTTCAAAGTATCTAACAGGGCTATTAACGCCTGAAGGAATCACCTTTTTGGCATTATCAAATAATTTTTTAGAATTAGACAACATATTGCTGTGTCAAATAGTCATTATTATTCGTAATTTGAGGCTCTTTGTGCTTGAAATTTACCACGAAATGTAAATGCTGCAATTATAGTTCCAATGAATGGTGCACTCAGATATAGCCACAAATCACCCAATGTTCCAGACAGTAATGCAGGTGCAAGTGCACGAGCAGGATTCATTGATGCCCCAGAGATAATTGCCAAAAACAAAATATCCAAACCAACTATTCCACCAATAGCTACACCACTAAATCCTCGAAGTCCTTTTGTATAAACAACATAGAAAATAACTCCCATAAGCATTGCAGATGCCAATACTTCAACTGAAAAAATTAAAAATATTGAAAAATCATAGTTGGGAGCATTTGCACCAATATTTGCACCATCTCCAATAAATTTTAAAACAAACAAAGAACCTAAAAATGCACCAATGATTTCTGCTGCAAAATAATACAATACCTGAAGTTTTGTAATATGTCCTGTGATATAATATCCAATAGTTACTGCGGGGTTAAAATGAGCTAGTGAAATTTTTCCAAAAGAATACACACCAATTAGTAATGCAATAAATGGTGCAATTGCTGCAAATGGAATTCCTAACTCACTGTTAAAATTTTCAAAATCATAAACAATTGAACCAGTAGCAAAAACTACAAGAATAAAGGTACCAATTAACTCTACAATAAAAATTTGTAAATTAGAATAAGTCATAATTAATCAACTTTAAGTGAATCAATCATATTCAATACTTTAGATTTAATTTGATCACGAATTATTCTAACTTGTTCTATTGATTGTGTTTTAGGATCAGAAACATTCCAATCAATTACATCTTTTACAAATATTGATGGGCATGATTCTTTATCCATACATCCCATGTTTACTATTTTGTGAGAATTTTCAATCATAGAGTTTGACAAAATTTTTGGAGATTGTGTATCCAAATCAATCCCAATTTCTTTCATGACTTGAACAACAACTGGGTTTAATTCAGATGAGGGAGTGATTCCAGCACTAATTACATTAAATTTTACTCTAGAATATTTTTTAAAAAAAGCCTCAGCCATTTGACTACGACCAGCATTTTCTACGCACACAAATAAGATATTTTCAGGCATGAAAATGATATAAATATTAGTTTATATAAATATAGATTGATATGAATGGACTCGGTCTTTTAAAATGTATTTGTAATGAAACACGATTCGAAATCTTGGAACTGTTACAAAAAAACAAAGAATTATGCGTAAATGATTTTGTAATGAAATTAAAAAAAGATCAACCGCTAGTATCTCATCATCTAAAGACGTTAAAAAAATGTGGAATTGTAAAGTCAAGAGATGAGGGCAAAAAAGCAATGTACACAATATCAAACAATCAACTATCAGAATTGATTACAAATGTAACAAAGACTAGTAAGAAAATTCCAATTTTATGCATTGATGAAAGTTGTTGTTAAAATTTTTCAGTTCTTACTACACTAATATCACTGACATAAAGTACTAGAGCAAAATCAGCAAAAAGGGTTCTAGATATTTCCTCAATTACATCAGATAATTTACCTTCACGTATTATTACTTCAACTTTAACATTTTTTTCAGTTTGAAGTCCATGACCACGTAAACCACGTGCACCGTTTCCTTCCACCTCATAAGTTGTATATCCAGTGATTTCATGTTTCTTTAAAATCTCAATAATATTTTTTTGGGCAAGTATTTCACAAGTAATTGTTAATAATTTTATGTTGTAAAGTTTCATGGTAATTCCTTTGTAATGTAATTGAATAAGTCTATCGATCCTTCACCATGTACTAGAGTTGAAATGGCAAACATGATTGGTAATAAAATAATAATGTTGAACGGGAATGTAATTCCCAATGCAGATGTAATGTAGAGACTAGGATTTGCTTGAGGAATTGCATGACGTAAAACTGCTGGTGCTGCAATAAATGATGCACTAGCCAAAAGTAATCCAAACATCACTGCGCCTCCTAGGCTTAATCCCATCCCAGTTGCAACTAATACACCAATAATTCCATTAAATGTAGGCATGATTACAGCAAATGCAATAAGAAAGATACCAACTTTTTTGATATCATCTAATCTTTGACCTGCAATTATTCCCATCTCAATCATAAAAATTACAATTGCACCAGTAAACATTTGATCAAATACAATACTAATTGAACTAAAACCAGATTCACCAATCATGTAACCAATTACAATACATCCAAGTAAGATTACAATGGCCTTGCCAGTAAGAGATTCATGTAAAACTTGAGAAAGTTTAGTTTTAGTCTCTCGTAATCCAATATCAATGTCTGATGTATCATCAGTTGTAAATGACTTTTTTTTTGCACGAATTTGTTTTGATACTGCCATGTTTGTCAAAAATATTGCCATGATGAATGCTACGGGTTCCAATATTGCCAAGATTGCAGCCAAATATCCTTCAGATGTTACACCTTGATTTTTAAGAAATGATAATCCAACTGAAAAAGTTACAGCACCAACTGCACCATAAGTTGATGCTAGTGCATAAGAGTCAAAGATATTGAATTTTCCTAATCGTCTTAAAATTTGATAATGATTTAGTGTAAATAATAATGAAAGCCCAATTGCAACTAACATAGGCATTAACATATTTTCAAATCCAGTATTTCTCATCTCTATTCCTCCATGAAGTCCAATTGCTGCAAGAAGATAAATTGGTAAAAATTCTGAAATTGCTTCAGGGATTTTTAAATCAGATTTTATTCGAGCTGCGATAATTCCAAACAAAAAGAATAAAATTATCGGAGTTAAAAGATTCGCCTGAATTAATTGTAATATTTCCATATTAACATCTCAAAAAAATTTTTGCTGAAATAAAAACCAAGGCATTATTAAAAATTAGACAAATAAATCAATGACATAAGTAAATCCAATTCCCAATGCAGCACTACCAGGAATAGTAATTATCCATGAAAAGACAATTTGTCTACTAACATTCCAGCGTACGGCACGTTTTCTACGTGCAGCGCCAGCACCCATAATGGTACCTGTGATGACGTGAGTTGTACTTGCAGGAATGCCAAGAGTTGCAAAAATTGCTAACATTATACCACCGCTAGTTTCTGCTGCAAATCCCTGATATGGTTTGAGTTTTGTAATTTTTACTCCCAGTGTTTTGATAACTTTGTATCCACCAAAGAAAGTACCAAGCCCCATTGCAGTAGCTGCTGCAAAAATTACCCATAATGGCATTTCAAGTTCAGGGATTAATTCTGCTGAGAATAAAATTAAAACAATAATACCCATAGTTTTTTGTCCATCATTTGCACCGTGAGTTAGTGCAAACCAGGCTGATGAAATTATTTGTAGCCGCCCAAAAGTTCTGTTTACAATTGCAGGTTTACGTCTAGCAAATATTGTAATAATTAAACCAGTTAACAATAAACCAAAAATAATTCCACCTATGGGTCCAATTACAATACCTAGAAAAATTTTAGACAATCCACCAAAAACTAATTTTTCAAAACCTAATCCCATAATTCCAGCACCCATTATTCCACCAACTAAAGAATGACTGTTAGAAATTGGTAATCCGTAATAAGTACACATCGTACTCCAAGTAATAGCACCTGCCAATCCGCCTATAATCATGTATACTGTAATATCATCAGGACTAACAATTCCTTTAGCTATTGTAGTTGCAACGGCTACACCAAAAATAAAAGGGCCAATAAAATTCATGGCTGCAGATAAAGCTACTGCATGAATTGGTTTTAGAACACGTGTTCCAATAACAGTTGCAACAGAATTTGCAGAATCATTAAATCCATTTACAAAATCAAAGATTAATGCAATAATAATTGCACCAATTGCTATTTCTATCATTTAATCATCTCAGGTATATTTTAAAACGATATCTTCAATGACGTCTGCAACATCAACACATCTATCAGATGCAGTCTCCATTGTTTCATAGATATCTTTTAGTTTGATGATTTTAATTGCATCATCAGATTCAAAGAGTTCTTTGATTGCCTCTCTGTACAAATCATCAACAGTGTGCTCAATATCACTAGTATTTCTACAATGCTGAATCATGTCTTTAGGATCTTTGATTTTCTGTAATTTTGACATCATGTATTCCACCTCTTTTGTAGCCTTGACTAATTCTTTGGCTATTTGTTCACAGTATGGTGGAGGAGTAGTAATTTTGTAACTATACACTCTTGCAGCAATTCCATCCATGAAATCAATAACATCATCAATTTTTGATGCAATTCTTTGCATATCTTCACGATCTAAAGGTGTGATGAAAGTTTTGTTTAGTTCAGAAAATATATCACGCGTTAAAACATCTGCTTCAGTTTCTAATTTATGAATTTTTTGTACTTGTTCTGCATTACTCAAATCTGAGAATAAAACCACTACGGCTTCAGAGGTTTCAACTGCTTTTTTTGCTAAATTATCGAGAATCAGTAAAAGTTCTTTTTCATTTGATCTTATCCAAGATAGCCATTGTCCCATGATTAATCAGATGAAAAACTAGCATTAAAACTAATGAACATAGAGTATATTGTACTATATAGAAACAAATTCAAGTTGCATGAGTAAATCTGATCGCTAGTTTAGAAAGTTAGGTTTATTGTTAAATTAAAAAAATAAAAGAAAAAATTAGTTTCGGACTGTGAAACCTATACCCCAATCATCTGTATTTCTCAGATCCATTGTACTTTGGGTATTTGCTTTTTCAACAATAAACATTGCATCATAGATAGGATTGTTTGGATGATATCCTTGGCATTCAAAATCAAAGAGGTTTTCTAATGCAAATTTATTTTTAGAATAACTTTCCTCTTTGTTTGTATTTGTATCTACATCATAATTAGTTGCCCTGCAATTTACATAGTTAAAGCCACGAAGTACTTCACCATTAGATACAATATCAATATCAATATCTACAAGGGTCCTATACTGAGTTCCACCAACACCTTGAATCTTGCGATTCTCATCTACATGGTTGTAAAGCATCGGATAATCTCCAACTATTCCTCGTAATTCCAATGTAGGATATGTTGCTTTATCAGTAACTGTTTCAGTATTAGTATCTACAGTAGAGGTAAGTACATGACTTTGCTTAAACATTGAGAATTCTATAATCTCAACACCATCTGCAAAAGTGAATGTAGCAAAGGTGGATAATCCCTGATCAGTGTTTTGAATAGGTTCTACATATGCATTTGAAAGTTGTGTAACTTTCCAAATAGGTGTATCACCTCTAAGTTCATCATAATACATGTTAACTGGAGAAAGTCCAGAACAAGTAAAACCTAATTGATGAACAATTGCAAATGCACTTTTTCCAGTGAATCCTTCTTCTTTGTCTCTTTGAGTAGTAATTTTTGCAGCACTAACAACGCATTCTTTAAAGTCAAGTCCTCTTAACACGTCTTCACCATCAGTGAATTCTACTAATGCATCAAAGTCAATATTTGAAGAATATGGATTTCCAGATACAACTCTTGAATTATCAATAGCTGAAAACAATAATGGATAATACTCCAAAATTCCTTCTACCTTAAACTCTGCAACAACATTATCAGTTGATTCTTCAAATGCTGAGACTAGATTAAATGCAGGGAATCCAATTTTCTCCACATTATTATCACCATAAATGAAAGTAACAGAAGTTTTCATTCCATTTGCAAAGGTAAATCCAGATTCTCCAAAATCAGTGAAAGAGTTAGTTGGAAGTGATGAATCATCATTAGAGTTCACTCCACTACATACAAAGTCGATTTTATCAACAATTGCAAATCCAACTTCTTTGAAATAACTTTCAAAATCATTTGAATCAAGTGTTTCAACTAAATAATTATCAACTCTACAGTTATTGTAATCAAGGGAAATTATAGATTCTCCATCTTTTACAAAATCTGCATCAACATCAAAGTACTTGAATTGATAATCAAAGACAGTATTAGACAATCGATATTGGTATGCTTCATCCATTGCTTCATGTAGTAATGGAGATTTAGTTACAGTGCCCTCTACAGAAAATGAGACACCGGAATTACGAACAAAGTTTTCACCCATTTCAAATACAGGGAATTCATATGTTTCGACTCCATCTCTGAATGTGAATGTCAAAACAGGTCTAACATCACCAATCATTTTGTATCCATTACTTTCTTCTGCATATACATCAGACAAACCAAAGGATACAACTGCAATTACTGTAATAATTCCAAAAGATACAATGTTTTTTACGTTTTTACAAGTCATTAAATTTTAAGGAAAACTTTTGCTCCATAAACTGTTACTTCATTATTCATTGTTAGAATATAGTTGTGGAGAATGGATATAATTCCATATAGAATAAAATTTCGTTTAGAAAAAAAATTCTAAAAGTATAGAACAAGGATTTAGAATAACAGTCATTCTTCACAATTAACAATCAAATCATTTTGTGAATCTGAAATATTACATCTATCATAATTGTTACCACCATCAATTACATCTAGTCCGGATTGGCCAAAAAGCAAATCAGTTCCAGCATGTCCTTTAATGACATCATGTCCATCAGCACCATAAATGGTATCATCGCCATCATTCCCATAAAGAATGTCATCACCATCTCCACCAAAAATACAGTCATTTCCATCAGCGCCACTAACAAAATCATTGCCGTTTAATCCAAATATTAGATCATTTGCAGATGTTCCCTGAATAAAGTCATCTTCACTACTACCAACAATCAAGTTATAGTCAGTGTGGACATTACCACAAGCAAGTATTGTAATCATTTGATATGTTTCTGCAGTATTACCAGCATTATCAAATGCGATCCAAGTAACCTTATTCACTCCCAAAGAAAATTCTTCAGGGGCATTATTCAATATGGCTCTAATTCCACTGTCATTATCATTTGCAATTGCATCTCCAATAGATACAGGTGTAAATAGACTGGTTGCTTCTAATACCAAATCACTTGGAGCCATAATAGTAGGATTAATTTCATCAGTTGATAATTCATCAATAATTTCAGGCTCTATAATTTCAATTATTTCAATAATTATTGGTTCAACATAAAATGGTGTTTCAAATGATTGTACTTTATGAGATGCAGAATCTATAATTAATAATTCTCCATTAATTCCAATTGCAACATCAGTAAGCATTGTAAATGTTGAACCATATGGTCCGAGTTGTTCAAATATGTTAAGAGACAAGTCATCATACTGATCTAAATATAAAATTCGGTCATTGTCAGTATTTACAACAAATATTTTGCCATTAGGATCGATTGTAATTCCTTCAGGAGCAAAAACATAGTTTAATCCACGAAAAGGTAAAGACTTTATCAAAATACCATCAGAGGTAAATTTTTCAATTTTACGATTTCCTTTATCAGTAACATACACATTTCCCTCCTCATCTACAGCAATTCCAATGACGGTAAGGAATTGACCAGGGCCCATGCCACTTGTTCCAAATGACAAAACAAATTCTCCATCAGATGTAAATTTCTGAATTCTTTGATTACCAGTATCTACAACATAAACAAAATTCTCAGAGTCAACTGCAACTCCGTATGGGTATTTGAATTCCCCATCATGAATTCCTTTACTTCCCCACTGATCAACAAATGTTCCATTAAGGGAAAATTTTTGAATTTTGTGTAAATCATGATCTGCAACATAAACAAAATTATCATTTATTGCAATTCCAGAAGGATAATGAAATTCTCCAGGCAATGTTCCACTTTGTCCCCAATGAGTGAGATATTCACCAGTACTAGAAAATTTTTGAATGCGCTTATTTCCCAAATCACTAACGTATGAATTTCCATCAGCATCTACTGCAATAAATTGAGGATATGAAAACTGACCAGGAGTCATAATTCCAAACTGACCCCATTCTGAAATAAAATCATAATCTCCATAAGCTGAAGAATATTGTGTAAAAGTACTAGCTAGTAAAATTACTGAAAATACCATAACAATTGGTAAAATTATTGACAACGAATACTTATTTCAAAATTTTACAAAGTCCATCAAAGCTAACAATTATTTGATTTTTTGTCAACTTTCTCTCAAAATGGTTTATTCACTTCACGCGTAAACACATAGCTTGCAAGTCCAATCATCACAAATACAAATGCAAAAAGAATTACGAGGCTAAACAGTATAGATGTTCCACCCTCAGATACACCAGTCATCATTGCTCTTACTAACAAAACAGTATAGGTGACAGGATTTAGTTTTGCAATTAATGCTAGCCAATCTGGAAGTAATTCTAATGGAAATAATGCAGGACTCAACATGAACAAAGGCATTCCAAGAAAATTAATTACGCCCCAAAAAGTTTCTTGAGATTTTGCAGTTGCTGCAACTATTACAGAAATTCCAGAAAATCCTAATGAGAATAAAATTACAACTGCCATTATTGGAATAATCATGATTGGATTTGGAAAATTGACACCAATTGCTAAAGCAATTCCAATAATCAAACTAGCTTGCATAGCTGCAATCAAAGAAATTGCAGACATTTTTCCCAAAGCAATTGCAGAACGAGAAATTGGAGAAGTTAATGCTTTATTCATAAAACCATACCGTCTATCCCATAAAGTGTTTACACCACCAAAGATACTAGTGAAAATTGCAGTAAGAATGATGACACCAGGTGTCATAAATTCAATATACTCTCCTTCAAAACCAACAGATTGGATTAATGGTTGAGTTCCTGAAAAAGTATTTCCAATGACAATGATCCAAATTGCAGGTTGAATTAATCTAATTAAAACACCACTTCGAGATTTTTTGTATCTTTTTAATTCTCTCCAAAAAATTGTATAAGTGTCATACATC
>SPKZ01018866.1_pt1 | contig 22204 bp, 17 predicted proteins | sample 2456571 | NCBI WGS metagenome assembly SPKZ01 (sample SAMN11192286, study PRJNA482655) | marine metagenome | biome: ENVO:00000447; feature: ENVO:00000244|ENVO:00000211|ENVO:00000569|ENVO:00002023; material: ENVO:00002151; isolation source: ocean water from marine abyssalpelagic zone ... | reverse complement strand
TGCATATTCTCATGCATCGCGATCACCTAATACCATCTAAGCCGATCACCTAATACTATCCATCGCGATCAGTGAATACCATCGATGCCGATCACTTTTCGGACAAAATGGTATTGAGTGATCGGCTTGAATGGTATCGTTTAATTTTCACACTTTAAGTCTAGCCAGTAGGTATTTTTAACCGTTATTCTTTTCATTTTCGATGATGAGGATAACCATGCCAACGGCAACTATTTCAATGCGTAAACTTAAAGAGATTTTAAGACTAAAATACGGCTGCAAACTCAGTCATCGTCAGATAGCAAAAAGCTTATCTGTTTCACCGTCAATCGTGTCTAAATATGCTTGTAAATCCGCAGAGCTAGGTATCACTTTCTGGCCGCTCGATGAGAAATGGGATGATCTCACGCTTCAGCAAGCGTTCTTCAAAACAAAGCCTCGCTTAAAAGGCTTTAGCATTCCTGATTGGTCATTAGTTCAGCAAGAGCTGCGGCCCAAAACGATGACGTTATTGCTGCTTTGGCAAGAATACAAAGAGCGGCACGCGGAAGGTTTCTACAGTTACACCCATTTCTGCCGCCAATACAAAGCATGGCTCAAATGCCAAAAACCGTCCATGCGCCAAAACCATAAAGCCGGTGAAAAACTGTTTGTTGATTACTGTGGCCCGGTGATGAATATTGTTGACACCAGTACCGGTGAATACCGCACTGCACAAGTGTTTGTCGCCGTGATGGGCGCGTCAAATTACACGTATGCTGAAGCCACATACAGCCAAAAGCTAGAAGATTGGGTGATGAGTCATGCGCGTTGTTTTGAGTTTTTTGGTGGTGTGCCTGAGCTGGTTATTCCTGATAATCTTAAAAGTGCGGTCACCAAACCCTGTCGATATGAGCCTGATTTAAACCCAACTTATCAACAACTGGCGACACATTACGATACCGTCATTGTGCCTGCCAGACCCTATAAACCAAAGGATAAAGCCAAAGCTGAAGTGGGCGTGCAAATTGTAGAACGTTGGATCATGGCACGGCTTCGCAATGAAACCTTCTTTAGCCTGCGCCAATTAAACTTAAAAATACAAGAATTACTAATCGACTTAAACCAGAGGAAAATGAAAAAGCACCCGGGTTCCAGGCTCAGTCAATTTGACGCTATCGACAAACCGGCGCTAAAACCGTTGCCCACACAGGTTTACAGCTACACATTAGTCAAACAAGTTAGCGTACATATTGATTACCACATTGAAATTGAAAAGCACTATTACTCAGTGCCGCATACCTTAATCAAACAAAAGCTTGAAGCGCATGCCACTGGGCAGTTGGTGACACTTTACCATCAAGGCGTTCAAGTGGCCGTTCACCCAAGATCCCATCGAGAAGGCGCGCACACCGCACTTGACGCACATATGCCTATCGCTCATCAAAAACAACAGCAATGGACACCACAACGGTTTGAACGTTGGGCTGCTAAGTTCGGTGCATCAACTGAGCAGTTTGTTATGCAGTTAATGCAAGCTAAAAAGCATCCAGAGCAAAGTTATCGCGCTTGCATGGGCTTATTAAGCCTAGGGAAAAAATTCACCGAACAACGGCTTGAAGCGGCATGTTATCGCGCTTTAGCCACCGGTGTTACCCGCGTAAAACAAGTGAAAACCATCTTAGAAAAGGGCTTGGATAAACAACCGCTACCCGAAGCTCAAGGTGATTTACTCCGAGATATTGACCATCAAAACATTCGTGGTAACCACTATTACCACTAAATATAGACTCAACAAAACAAAGGAAACCCTATGCAAAACATCACACAACAAGTGAACAACCAATTAAGTACTTTAAAACTAAGTGGCATACGTGATGCGCTATTGCTGCAATATGAACAGCCTAATTTATACGTAGAGCAAAGCTTCGAAGAACGATTAAGTTTACTGCTTGACGTTGAAATAACGCAACGTGATCAACGAAAAATTGACCGCTTAACACGCCAAGCTAAATTCAGGGTTGGTGGCACACTTAACCAACTAGATTATGGTGCACAGCGGCAACTAGATAAAACACAGATCCGCTCTTTGGCACAAGGTGAATGGCTTCGCCTTCACCAGAACATATTGATCACTGGCGCAACGGGTTGCGGCAAAACATATCTAGCTTGTGCTCTTGGTCAGAACCACTGTCAGCAAGGGATTAGTGTGTATTATTTTAGGCTCAAAGAGCTATTGGAAAAAATGTTTCTGGCACAGGCCGATGGCAGTTATCGCAAGCTAATCAACAAACTTAGTTCAGCGAGTTTACTGATCTTAGATGATTGGGGATTAGAGCCATTAACCGCTCAGCAACGTAGCGATTTACTGGAATTAATTGATGCGAGATATGATACAAAATCGACCTTAATTGCTAGCCAATTACCGATAGAAAATTGGTATGAAATGATCGGCGAATCCACGCATGCTGATGCCATTTTAGATCGGCTTGTTCATGGCGCAATAAAACTAGAATTGAAAGGAGAATCGATGCGAAAAAAACTAAATACCTTGACTGATGGCGATCGCTCAAGTTAGATTTTACACAGGTCTACTGACTAACAAAAAAGTGATCGGCTTGAATAGTATTGACCGATCGGCATCATGGTATTACGCAGCTTGTTTAAAAGTATATATGTATCCGCTAGATGAGTTGATATCAAACTGAAATAAATCGTTTCGATATGGTGTAGCGGTTATTATAATCTTATGCCCTGAAAACCCTCTAACTATCTTACTCCATTGTGGAGCTGGCTCTGCATGTCCTTCATCAATAATAATAAAGCTAAATTCTTTCTTCATCTTAATCATTTGTTTGTTAGAAATGTCACATAATTTTTGGAATGTCGATACATAAATTCCAACTTCATCAAATCTATCTTTGAGCTCAATGGAAGGTGAGTAGTTAAAATTAATTTCTTTCAAAACTGATTTGAAAAATCCACCCCCAATTTCTTTTATAAGTTGGTCTCTAACTGCAGACCTATGTGAAAGAATCAGGATTTTATCTTTCTTACTGAGCAAACATATTGTGCTAATTACTCCTGTTTTTCCTGCTCCAGTAGGCAATGAAAGAAGGCATGATTTATTACCAGGGGGATTTTTAAGATATTTGGTTGCTGAGTTAATGGCATCTATTTGACATTTTCTGAGTGAGTTTTTTAATTTTGAATACCGTTTTAATGTGATACTTTCCATGTTATTAACTTTGAATAAGGCTTGATATGTAATGATAATATACTTTATTTTTATATAGTTAAATGTAATGATAAAATATAAATATTAATAATTTTTTGTTTTTATCACCCCCACTTTATAGATAGTTATATTTATTCATACTTGGGTGTCAGCTCGGGAATGTGAACCGAGCTGTAGGTTGCTTGTTGGTTAGGTTACTTCTTGATAGCTTTGGCATTTGAAGTTAAAACTGTGTCCAGTTCCCCAGCAATGACAGCCTCAATAACCGTGTCGATCGTTGGCAGTAGATTGGTTTTGTTACCAACTTCAATAGCGTGCATGCCTTTTGATAATTCCAGCGGCTTATTGCCATAACGCACCTCAAAGAAGTAACAATTGTTACGCTTATAAAACCAAGGTCTGACATTCTTAGCTATCCGAGTTTTGGTTCTTTCGCCCGTTTCTTGATCATTCGTCCACCGCTCCTTATAAACTGTATATACCTCGTCATTAACGTAACAAAGCGCTATGTTGCGTTGTTGGTCTAACTTGGTTAACAATCTTTCTCGTTTCGATACTAGCGGGTTGGCTTTGGTGCTTTCAGGGCGAGTGGTGACCTTGAGTTTACTCAATAATGATTTAGTCATGTTGTTACCTTTTTAGTTAGTGGTGGATAAAGCCGATAGCCTGAGTGGCTTGTTTGAGGGTTACTTCTGTTTTAAGTAGATCGATAATGGCATTAGGGGATAAAGCTTTTGGGTTGAAGTGATTACGCCGCTGAACAATGGCAAAGTCACCAGCAGTTAGATGGGTTAATCTCAGTAGTTCCTCTTTAATGACAGATGGAATAGCGCGAATATGAGCCGCTTGCTTATAAAACTGTAGTACCTGTTCATGAGTCAAATAATCAAACTGCAACTTGAAGTCAAATCTGCGCATGACCGCTTTATCTAGCTTGCTTGAGTAATTAGTTGCAGCAAATAGTGGTTGGGTGAATGACTCCATTTGAGTGAGCAACTCATTAACTAATTGGATCTCCCAACTTTTATCTAACCCATCTCTTGATTGCAATAGGCTATCAACTTCATCAAGTAATAGGATTGCCCCTTCGTTATGTGCGCGTTCGAATAATTCAGCAATATTCTTCTCACTCTCGCCAACATACTTATCGATGATGTCTGAGCATTTAGCTGTAATTAGTGGGATATCAAGTTTATCAGCTAGATAATGTACGAAGGCAGTTTTGCCAGTGCCGGGTGGACCAAGCAACAAAGAGCGGACGTCCCTATTATTCGACACGGCATTTTCAATAAGCTTTATATCTTTTGGGTTGCCAGTTAGATTGAGCAACTGAGGGTTAAAATCAATAGCAAGCTTATAGCTAAGTGGCTGCGTATCATAGCCACAAGCTTTTAGCGTGTTATCTATGACTTCGGTTAATGTAGTCTCAGCTTTATCTGACTTTTGCTTCAACAGCTTGGCAATAGAGGTTCCGTTATCAATGATTGCTGGTGATAGCTGTTGTTTTCTGGCTAGCGAATTTTTAAATGGAATGGAGACACTTAATCCATTGCAGAGCTTGTCAATTATTCGCTTTCTCGCAGTTGTGTTTGGTTGTGGTATCTCTAGTACAAATTTAAAACGCCTAATGCAGCTTTCTTCGAGCTCGTTGAGATGATTGGTTATCCAGATAGTCGGGATGGTATTGTGCTCTAATACTGAATGTAGCGTGTCTTTTGAGATACGACTCTGGAATTGATAGTCCCTAAATATATCCTCACATTCATCGATTAACAGTACGCATTTATGATCATTGCGACACAGCTTTTGAATAAGCTTGTGGTATTGCAAACGCAAGCACGCGCTCGATATTCTTGAATTGAATTCATCAACTGGACTATCTAACGAGTCACCTATTGGTTTTATCTCATACAACTTGTTGTTTAGGTGAGTGAGCAAAGCTTTAGCTAGCTCAGTCTTACCAGTACCTGGGATGCCGTAGATTAATATGTTCACACCGATTATCTTTTTATTAACAGCCTGCTTTAATAACTTCAATAGGGTATCGATTTGAACGTAATCGAAGTCGTCAATTGACAGGCTAGAGGGCGCTGGTTGTATTGTTATTTGCTCAACCAATTCACTATAAGTACTGGCTTTTATATGAGTTAGACATTCTATAATCGCACTAGGTAAGGGCGATAGTTCAAGTACTTGGGTGGCAGTATCAAACGAGAACAATCCAGTGGATGATAACGCCTTAGTTACATTAGCTTGCTCATGAATCGAAATGCCATTGATGTCAGCAACTATTTGGTCAATGTTTTCATAGGTAAAATTCAAATCATTACCTAATAGTTGGTTGAGACCGACATTTTTCGTATAAACGATAAGGAAGATTAATAGTTTTTCAGATCCTTTTGGTAGGCCTAATCCTTTGGCAAGTAGCTTACAGTTATTGATAAGAGTAGCTTCGGTGGCGCTATCTGACGTTATCTTTGTAAGATGTTGATGTAACTGATGATACTTTTCTTCTTCAGGGATTTTATCTATTGCTAAAGACTTACCCGATAAAGCTTGAATCGTGGATGCTTTTACAATGGATAAAAAATCATCATCAAAGAAAGTTGAACCAAAGGCATTGAGGGCAAATCGACTAGCTAGATAGTGAAATGTGGTGTGCCTTAATTGGTTGTTATTTCGTTTTGTCATGGAGTTACCAAAGGTTAGTATTTGAGTTTGGTGATTGCCTGTTGCATAAATCGAGCATCGCGTTTGTCATAAATCTGAGTGGTTGTAACGCTGGCGTGTCCGGCCATTTTACTAACGGTTAACAGATCAACTTCTTGAGTCAGTAGCTCTGATATGTAGGTTCGTCTTAGATCATGTGGCGTGCACCGTTGCCCGTCTATCTCGGCTGTTCTGGTTGTAACCACGTAGTAGACAGTTGAGGCGGATATGGGCTTGGTAATATTGACCTTGCCACCGTTGAATGGATTAAATAAATAACCCTCAGTATTCCCTCGCAACCGAAGCCACTTATCCAACTCAGGGATTACCCAATCAGGCAGGAACTGGCATCGTGACTTATTCCCTTTCCCTGATATAACATTGATCTTTTGTTCTTTAATGTCGTAATTAGCAAGCTGCAATTTAGCCAGCTCTGATCGACGAAGGCCTGTTGCCAAAAATACGGCTAAGATTGCGGTATCTCGAATGCCAATCGGTCTGGTGTCTTTACGACATTGAGCTAGTAATTGCTTTACGCTCGATGAAACTAGCGCTTTACCATGTGGGTGATGGTCTAGTTTTAAAGGTTTTACTGCTTGAACTTGAATCCATTGTTTTTCATCGATCAAACCCATTAAAAGAGCTGTTTTGACGATGCTTTTAAGCCCATTTAGCAAGTGATTAATGGTTCGTGGTGACTTACCATCAGCGAGTCTTTTACGCTTAAGGCACTCAATTTCAACGTAGCCTAGCGTATGAAATGGTTGATCCTCCGTTGGTGCTGGCCATTCCATTATCTTACGTACAACAGTTAATTGACTGAGCATAGAGCGACGACCAGACTCAGCCAAACGCTGTAAATACAGCGCACATGGCGTTTCTGTGTTCATTTTGATGTTCCTAGAGTTGTTGATGTGAAAGTAGTGATTTGAAGTGCTATTTGATAGTAGATGGGGATTGATGGAGATTAAAGAGTGTTTTCTGACCGATAAGGTGCTGGTAGCCATGAATATGATCACTAGATGATATTTATCTACTAGTTATCACGTTAATCTAATGCTAGTTATAGCGCCTATAAGCCTAATATTGTTATATATTTAAGGCTTTTTGCGTTTATCTTCGCTTCTTTAATTATCTAAGAAATCAGCCAAATACTCATGTATAGTCAGTTTCAATTAATGACGAACTATAGTGCTGATATGACAAACTCAAATTTCTCTCAAGTGGCTTCTTTTATCTGGTCTGTTGCCGACCTGTTACGTGGTGACTTTAAACAATCTCAATACGGCCGCATCATCTTGCCGTTTACCTTACTGCGTCGCCTAGAATGTGTGCTTGAAGACAGCAAAGAGAAGGTAGTGCAGGAGAACGCCAAGATTGCGCAGATGAACCTGCCAGAAGAAGCACAAGAGAAGTTATTGTTGCGGGCATCAGGCTTATCGTTTTTCAATACCTCACCGATGGATTTGTCCAAGATGGGTCAAGGTGACATCAAAGCCAATCTTGAGCAATACGTACAATGCTTTTCAAGTGACGCGCGTGAGATATTTGAGCACTTTAATTTTAGTGAATTTTTGGGTTTACTTAATGATGGAAACTTACTTTACAAAGTCGTTAAAATGTTTGCGACTACAGATCTTAGCCCTAAAGCTATTTCTAATCATGATATGGGCCTAGTGTTTGAAGAGTTGATTAGACGCTTTGCTGAAGGCTCAAATGAAACCGCTGGTGAGCATTTTACCCCACGTGATATTGTGCGATTAACTACATCATTAGTGTTTATGGAAGATGATGATGTACTTACCAAGGATGGTATCATCCGCACCATCTACGATCCAACAGCAGGGACTGGCGGCTTCCTATCGTCTGGCATGGAATACGTTAATGAACTCAACCCTAAGGCGGTAATGCGCGCTTTTGGTCAGGAGTTGAATCCTGAGTCTTATGCTATTTGTAAAGCCGACATGCTGATTAAAGGTCAGGACGTTAGTCGGATTAAGTTAGGCAACACCTTATCAAATGATCAGCTATCGACTGATAAGTTTGACTACATGTTGTCTAACCCACCATTTGGAGTCGATTGGAAGAAAATTGAAGGCGACATTAAAAGCGAGCACAGCCTAAAGGGCTTTGATGGCCGCTTTGGTGCGGGACTGCCGCGAGTGTCTGATGGCTCGTTATTATTCCTGATGCACCTTATTAGCAAGATGCGCGACTGCTCTCCTAGCCAATCAACCACCAGCGCTGCTTTAAATAATACGTCAGCAGATGGCGGTCGCATCGGCATTATATTAAACGGTTCGCCACTCTTTACTGGCGGCGCTGGTAGCGGTGAAAGTGAAATTCGCCGCTATATCCTCGAATTCGATTTACTTGAAGCGATAATCGCGCTGCCGACCGACATGTTTTACAACACGGGCATTGCGACCTACGTTTGGATCTTATCAAATAAGAAAACCAGTGAGCGCCAAGGCAAAGTACAACTAATTGACGGCACTAACCTTAGCGGCAAGATGCGCAAATCCTTAGGCTCAAAACGTAACGTGATGAGTGATGACGATATACGGATCATCACTCGCAGCTTTGGCAACTTCGAAGTTGTTGACGCGCGCGAATTGGATAAACCAGAAGAAGTTAAGAGTAGCCGTGGTCGCCAGTCGGCATCACCGAAAGTAGCAAAACCAAAGACCTTTTCCAGCAAGATATTCGATACCACCGACTTTGGTTATCGCCGCATTACCATCGAGCGACCTCTGCGCTTATCAACCCAGTTCACCGAGCAAAAGGTTGCATCATTGCGCTATGCCCCTAAGCCTTTCAATGCAGTAATGAGCCGTTTATATGATGAATTTGGTTCTAGCTGGACAAGTAGCGCCTGCGACGAGTCGAAAAATAGCACGTATGGTCAACTGACGAGCGTTGAAGCCGAGGTTCGCGCCATCATCAAAGCCGACTTCCCTGAGCTAAAAGAAAAGCAAATCAAAGACCTATTAAGCGACAAGGTGTGGTTATTTCAGCAATCCTTGATGGACAAGGCAACACAGCTGCTTTCTCATATTGGTGTCGACCAGTCTAATGACTTCAACCAGTTTGAACTTGACCTAAAAGCCGCGTTAAAAGCAACTGGCTTAAAGCTCGATGTCAAAGAAAGTAAACAATTACTAGATGCTATCACGTGGAAGAACCAAGACGCAGAAACTGTCGTTAAGAAAGCTATTAAAGTCATCGCTGCGCCGCTGTATGGTGCTTTTAACTACTCAGGAAATGTCTCTAGCTTTAAAGGCAAGGTAGTCGAATACAAACAAGATGGCGACTTGCGTGACAACGAGAATGTCGCACTTAATCCTGCTATCACAACAGTTGAACTAATAGAGAACTACTTTAACAAAGAAGTGGCTCCGCATGTCAGCGACGCATGGATTAACAGCGAAAAACGTGATGACAAAGACGGTGAGGTTGGTATCGTCGGTTACGAGATCCCCTTCAATCGCCACTTTTATGTCTACCAGCCGCCGCGCGACCTCGCCGCCATAGACGCTGACTTGGATGCGGTCAGTGCCGATATTATGAAACTACTGCAAGAGGTGCATTCGTAATGGCAGCCTTGAACGGGAAGTATATTACCTATCCTGAGTATAAGGATTCTGGGGTTGAATGGTTGGGAAATATTCCCGTAACTTGGAAGCGTACTTTTTTAAAGTATTACTTAGAAAAAATGATTGCGGGGGGAACTCCCGAATCAGGGAATGAAGACTATTGGACGGAATCAGGGAGTGGCTACCCCTGGGTATCTATCACCGATATGACAAAATATAATTGTATTAAAAGTACAAATAAAGATGTAACTAAAAATGGGAAAGATAGTAAAAACTTAAGATTATTATCAAAAGGTACGATTCTATATTCGATATTTGCATCATTGGGAAAAGTATCAGTTGCAGGTACAAGCTTAGTCACGAATCAAGCAATACTTGGGCTAGTTCCTTTACCAAGTATTCACACTAAATATCTCCAATATTGGTTACGCAACATTGAACGATTTTTATTCATTTTGTCCACATCAAATACGCAAGATAATTTGAATAGTGAAAAAGTAGGAAATCTTCCTTTATTCATTCCACCATTAGAAGAACAAAAAGCCATAACCAACTTCCTCGATCACGAAACAGCCAAAATCGACACCCTAATCGACAAGCAGCAACAGCTGATCAAGCTGCTCAAAGAAAAACGTCAGGCAGTGATTTCTCATGCCGTGACCAAAGGCATCTCTTCATCACAAGGGAAGCCAGATGCACCAATGAAAGATTCTGGCGTTGAGTGGTTGGGTGAAGTACCAGCGCATTGGAGCGTTGCACAATTAAAATTCAATACTATGAGCATGCAAACAGGACCGTTTGGTAGTCAATTACACGCAGAAGATTATGTTGACAATGGTATTCCACTCATCAACCCTGCTCACCTTATTAACGGTAAAATTATACCAGATTTTCAGGTGAGTGTTGACGAGGACACTTGGCGTCGTTTAAGCCGTCACCACCTTTCAGAGGGCGATATTATATTTGCCCGAAGAGGAGAGCTAGGGCGCTGTGCAATTGTCACCAAAGAACAAGAGGGCTGGCTGTGCGGTACGGGTAGTTTGAAAGCTAAACTAAATGCTAGGCTTATTCCTGAGTATTCATACCTTTTGATCTCCTCTAATGGGGTCAAGGCGGAATTATCCTTAGAATCGAAAGGCTCAACTATGGATAACTTGAATACAGAGACTCTTGGCAGGATCAGATTACCTACTCCTCCTGTATCTGAACAAAATGAAATATTGAACTATGTTCACGAAATTTCAGGCAAGTATAAGTTGCTTATTAATAAGGCTGAATCAGCTATTTTATTAATGCAAGAACGCCGCACCGCCTTAATATCCGCCGCTGTCACTGGCAAGATAGACGTTCGTAACTTCACAACACTCACTGCCACAACCGGAGACTAATACATGAGCAAGGATGCAACGCAGGAACGCGTATTTCAAGACGATATCATCGAGCAGATGGTCGCAAACGGTTGGCAACTTGGTTCGCCAGATGGCTATAACCGCGAGGCGGCACTGTATCAGCATGATGTACTGGCATTTGTTAAAGAAACCCAGCCCAAAGAGTGGCAGAAGTTCTGTAAGCTCTTCCCCATTGACACCGATCGCCACTTTATCGATGCCTTGGTTGTACAGCTTAAAAAAGCTGACATCAACGCCACCGATAAAGCTTCGCGCTCTTATGGCACCTTAGGTGTGTTGCGTCATGGTCTGAAGATCCGCAATGCTCGTTTCTCGCTGTGTCAGTTTAAACCAGAGCATGATCTCAACCCCGATACATTGGCGCGTTATCAGCAGAACGTGTGCCGTATTGTGCCTGAGTTGGTTTACAGCCCTTATGCAACGGCGGAGCATTTAGCAGCGACGGGTAAGAAGGCCAAGTCATGGCGCATTGATTTAGTGCTGTTTGTTAATGGCCTACCTGTGTCGACCCTTGAGCTGAAATCTGAATTTAAGCAGGCAGTCGAAAACGCGATTAAGCAGTACAAGCGCACCCGTTTAGCAAAAGATCCAGTCACCAAGAAGCCTGAACCGCTGTTGAGCTTTAAGCGCGGTGCCTTGGTGCATTTTGCAGTGAGCCAATATCAGGTATACATGGCGACTAAGTTAGAAGGCGATGACACTTACTTCTTGCCGTTTAACAAAGGCACTGAGGACGGCGGCGCGGGTAATGACATTCCCCAAGATATTAATCGTTACGCCACCGATTACCTGTGGAATGAAGTGCTACTGCCGGACAACTTGTTAAACATCATTGGTCGCTTCGTGCACTTACAAATTGAAGAAAAAGAAGATTGGGAAGGGCTTAAGTACAAGAAAGAAACCCTGATCTTTCCCCGATATCATCAATGGGATGTAGTAACCAAGCTGATTAGTGCGGCGATTACTGAAGGCACCGGCAATAAGTACCTTATCCAACATAGTGCAGGCTCTGGCAAGTCGAACTCTATTGCATGGACCGCCCACCAACTATCCACACTCTATGACGACAAAGGTGAAAAACAATTTCATTCCATCATTATCGTGACTGATCGCACTGTACTAGATGATCAGCTACAAGATACCATCTATCAGTTTGAGCATGCCGATGGTGTGGTTGGTAAGATCAATCATAAAGAAGGCACTGGCTCGAAATCAGAGAAGCTTGCAGCGGCATTAGAGAACTCGCAACCGATTATCATCGTAACCATCCAAACCTCCCCCTTCGTGCTGCAAGCGATTGAAAATAGCACCAAGTTAAAAGAGCGTAACTATGCGGTGATTGCCGATGAGGCGCATTCGTCGCAAAATGGCTCTACTGCGCGACAACTTAAAGAAGTATTGATGAGTGATGACGTTGATGACGATACAGTTTTATCATCGGAAGATATACTCGATGCGACCATTGCAGCTCGTCGTGGCAATGGCAACCTAAACTACTATGCCTTCACCGCAACCCCTAAGCCTAAGACCTTAGAGTTGTTTGGCCGCTTACCTAAACCTGAGCTGCCAGCGTCAAAAACCAACAAACCAGAAGCCTATCACGTCTATTCTATGCGCCAAGCCATTGAGGAAGGTTTCATTCTCGATGTCTTGAAAAACTATACGACCTACAAAGTGGCTTATCAGCTAGCTCAAAATATGAGTGATCCTGATGCGGAAGTTGACAGTAAAAGAGCCAAGGTCAAGTTAAACCAGTGGGTTAGACTACACGACTACAATATCTCGCAAAAAGTAAAAGTGATTATCGAGCACTTCAAAGCAAACGTGATGGGCACGTTAGGCGGTCAGGCAAAAGCGATGGTCGTGACCAGTTCACGCAAAGAAGCGGTGCGTTATAAGTTGGCATTCGACAAATATGTCGTCGATAACGCTTATAGCTCCATTCGGGCGATGGTGGCGTTTTCTGGCGAGGTCGAGTTCACTGATAAAGATCCTGATTGCGCCGCGTTTCTCGATCAAAAGTACACAGAAAAGAACATGAACCCAGCCCTTAAAGGCCGAGACATGCGCAAAGCCTTCGACAGCGACGATTACCAAGTGATGCTGGTGGCTAATAAATTCCAGACTGGCTTTGACCAACCGAAGTTATGTGCAATGTATGTCGATAAGCCCTTAGGCGGTGTTGAATGTGTGCAGACTCTGTCGCGGCTAAACCGTATTTATCCTGGCAAAGCCGAAAGCGGCACCTTTGTGCTGGATTTCTTTAACGATCCACAGGACATCTTGGATGCCTTCCAGCCGTACTACCAAACCGCTGAACTCGCCGATGTCTCAAACCCCAATATAGTTTTCGACCTATTCGAGAAGCTAAAAAGTAGCGGGATATTCCTTTGGAACGAAGTCGAGCTATTCTGCGAGGCATTCTTCGTTAAGAACAAGAGCAATGCTGCGATCAGTAATATCTGCAAACCTGCGGTCGAGCGCTGGCAGAAACGATATACCTCAGCGGTTGCAGCGTATATTAATGCCAAAGAAATGTTCGAGCGTACCAAGAAAACTGGCGACGCTGTGTTAATCGCTAACGCCGAATCAAGCCTTAAAGAGATCAAGAAAGAGAAAGACCTGCTTGAGATATTCAAGAAAGACTTAGGCAGCTTTACCCGTTTCTATGAGTTTATGTCTCAGATTGTCGATTATGACGATAAAGAGTTGGAAAAGCTCAGCCTCTACGCCCGTCACCTACGCCCGTTATTACGCGAGAAAGTGATTGAAGAAGACGAAATTGATTTAGACAACGTGGTGATGAGTCACTACCGCTTATCTAAAATTCGCCAGCAAGATATTCAGCTTGCCGATAACAAGGGTGAGTACCAGTTAGAGCCAAGCAATGACATTGGCAGCGCCAAAGCAAAAGACAAGAAAGAAGAGTATTTATCGCAGATACTAGCACGCTTGAACGAGCTATTTATTACCGATGAATTAACCGAGAAAGACTTAATCAACTATGCCTTTGCTGTACGCGATAAGTTGACCGAGAACAACACGGTAATGACCCAGATTGCTAACAACACACCAGAGCAAGCGATGCTGGGTGACTTCCCTCAAGCCATTGATAATGCAGTAATGGACAGTAACGAAGCGCAACAAGCTATGATGATGCAATACCTATCAAACCCTGAATTAGCTAAAGGCTTTGCGCGAGTGGTGTTTGATATGCTCAAAGCGTAATTTATTTACGATTGAAAAATGGCAGAGCTATTAGATTTTGAGTACCAAGCCGAAATGGTTATTTAAAAATTGCTACCGATGATGCCCCAACTGAATAAATAAGTTGGGGATTAGCATCTTGACACTAATAGTCTATAAGTCGCATAACATTAATTCTCATGGTTGTATCCATTAAATTTAGCTTGTTATAAGTGCTTTTAAATACCTCCAAAGTTTTATTAGAAGGATCGGTTCCTCTTCTCCTTTTGAGTGCTCAAAGTACTTATCTTTATTTATTTTATCTTGTAATTTATTTGTGTTAACTTGCTGTTCACTCCATGAGCTGCACCACTGAATCACATTTCTTCTAATGAAATAATGAGACCTGCATTTTAAACTCCAATTACCAATGGATGGATTTAGCGAAATTGTATCGCCATCAAATATTAACTTCCAATCAGTAGGGGTTATTGGCGTAACGACTTCCTCACCACAGCCGCAGCAGCATTTATGCACTGCTGTAGCAAATTGAACTGATATATATATATTTCCTTCGATAACCTCTTCTGGAATGTACTCTACAAATTTATGCTGCATGATCATCATCCGTTAATAAATCCGCATTTAATGTGTATGTACTATGATGCTCATTTATCAAATCTTGATAAATACCAAACAGCTTCTTCCATTTAATTACTGCAAAAGATGCATTTAAACAATTAAGTTCAGCAATTTGTATATTGGTGGAGTATGCATCATCTTGACCGTCTGAAAATGAAACTTTATTTCTCATATGTTTTCTTTGATTAGGTGTGCTAGTGCTGGTTCTTATAATTCCGATTATCTGGTTATTAACTACTTCTAGACCAATTCCAACATCAATAAAAGAAGTACAATTTTTTTCTAAAAAATCAAAGATTAACTCTTTAATATCTCCTTTGTCGACACTAATGAATACGAAATCAAACCCATATAACTCACTGACATTAGTTGAGTTAATATAAACATCATGCGTAATAATATTACTATGCATTCTTGAGTATTGATCCTTAAAATATTCAACTTTCTTTAGGCCAGAGTTTAATTGATCTATAGTTGGAGCTCCAGGCGATCTAAAAGCGTTATGTTGTACATAGTCATCACCATCAAAAAGGTGTATTTCGCAGACGGGAGTTTTAGCCACCAAGTCTAAAATATATGAGCCAGTGCCTCCTAAGCCTATTATGGCAATTTTATGCTTTTTCAATTTCCTTGATATGAAGTCTATTCCAGCCCGACTAGAATTTGTATCAACGTAATTAAATACATTAGATTCATCCTCGGAAGTTATAACTTTAAATGTCTTCTCGGTCACCGTTGGCTCTATAGATTTTGCAGGCGAAGAAATGATCGCTATATATCGAATGAATTTTTCGTAATAATCGGAATAACCATTAGGTGGCTTATTTGAGAAAGAGTGATTAATTTCAATATCATGCGATAATCTCTGATTCACGCTTTGGTGCATAATTTCGACAATAACATTACCGTTTTTATGGCAGGGATATTCACCAATAAATTGTATAACATGATTGTCTGGCTTTACTGTCCTATCACCAGCTAGAGTTAATACCGAAACGAGTGTGCCTAAGCATATTCTACGCTCAGAATTTACATATGGTATGTGCGATACAAGCAAATGCCCATTTCGTATTTCAACTTCATGACCTTCATCCTGAAGTCTTTTTAGATCGGGGCTAAGATTTATCAGTAGCTGAGACATTAAAAATCACCCCCGATTTAATTCTAATTTCATCGCCTTCAACTAACGAGCCTTCAGGTCTGTTGCCAACACCTCTTTTAAATGTCATGGTATATATTGTTCTTCCATTTGAAATCACATCAGAGAATGCAAGTTTTACAACTTCTAGAAAAGACAGTTTCTTTGCTGTCACAACTTTCAACCTACCATTAACAATGATCTCAAATTCTTTATGCTGTTCAGATCCATCATTATTATGGTAATCGATTGTTAGATCTGTAATTTCAGCGATTATCGAATTTCGTTTAACAGATTCGATACCTCCATCTCGCCCTTGAGTTGAAACATATGTTTCACTTGAGCCAATAACTTCGCCATTAGCAGCTTTTAAGTTAAAATAATATTCTCCATTCTTCGCTGTTAAACGCTTATATTGATCATCTTCTTGGGAGTTGTTTTTAACTGAAGCAATTCCATTTAAACAATTATGTTTGGCTGAGTATCCTTCGCTTCTTAATATTATTTCTCCGTTCCCGGCCTTTAAGTGAAAATAGAACTCATCATTTTTGTCACTTTTAAATAAATAAAATTTTGCAGTATTCATATACACCTCTGATTCTGGTTAAGTTAAGCTGGTTAATCAGGGGTTAAAAAATTGAACCCCAATCAATCTTTTATTAGAATACCATCATAAATCTGCTTAAGTCAACCCGGTTAACCAGGTTTATTTTATAGCTCTATATACAAACTCGATACCGCCGGATTCAGCTACTCTCTCACAACGAGATATATACCCTTTGGTTGATAGTTTTTTTAGCTTACTACTAGCGTTAGGTACTGAAAGTTCTAATTCACTTGCGACATCAGCTGCCGTAACTTCCGTATTCTTCATTACGATATCAATAACTCCTACGAGACTGGCTCCAGCCTTAGGTCCAAGAATTTTGTAATTTTTGTTACTCCATACGACAAGAGGTTGTTCTTTGAATTCAGCGGCACAATTCCAGTTGAACCACATATCAGCAGTCATATCACCACTAACGAAGAACCATTTTCCTTCATCTCTATATTGTTTTGCTACAGCTAAGATACTTTCTCGAGGAAAAGAGGCATCAGTCTTAGTTATCCCATCCAATGAAATATCAAATACATCTTCATTCAAATTTGAGGAAACGATGTCTATCAATTTCTGGTAGACATCCTTCCCTTCATTAGTCCCATGTACATCAGCTCTTTTAGTTAGATCAATTAATTTTATTTTCATGTTGACATTCACTATTCTGGTTCACTGTGTTTATTTAAGCAGTTAAATTAAGATTTTTCAACTGAAAAGTCAAAACAAATGTTTGTCCCAGGTATTGATTTGAGATCTTCATATGCTTTTTTTAGTATTAACCGTTCCTTTTTCCATTCTAATACAATAAGGAAATTTTCCTGTCTTATACTGATCTTCGCATTCATATCCTGTGCTTTTTTTGCTCCTATATAGAGCCCCATGCCATGTCCAGGGTCTGTTTCAGGATTATGCCTAGTAATACGTCCAACCTTAAACGCTTCCACAATTAAATCTATATCATTTAATTCTCTATATTGATCTAGCTTTGAGTTGTTTTTTAATGCAGGTCTCAATGTTTTGCATATTCCTTGACCGCAATCAGAGATAACTACTTGAGTATAAACGACATTGTTACTCCTTTTATATGTCTGACAAGCAGCAAACGCATGTAAAGTTGTTGTCTGTAAATCAAACACATGATCGTAAACATTGTTATATATTTCAGCGATAAAAGTGAATATAGCGTCATATTGTTCATTTAAAAAATGAGTTAGGTTATCAAATAACAACTGAGGGATTTCATCTTTTCGTTCTTTGGAATCAAACTTCCTAAATTCAACAAGAGTTGGAGCATTTCCTTTATATTGCATAGCTAAATTTCTCTTAGGTCTATTAGGGGTGATATTTACATTTTCATGCAAAACATCATAAAAACCAGCCCTATTTAAGTATGATCTTGAGTCCTTTGCTAATGACAGATCTAATATTACATTTCTACCAGATTCAGCAATTTGGTTAACTAAGCATAATAAGCGTGCGGTACTGTCCATCATAAGTTTAGTGCCAGCTAAAAATACAATGGTTAAGTCCGATTTTTCAACTGTAGTATATTCTGACTTTTCTAATGCTTTCTCAAACGTTAAAGAATCGATCCATTTTGAAGGTAATTCGATAATAATTGGTTGATTTTTATCAATATAAATCCAGCCGTATGTTTTATTATCTTTACTCAGACAGCTATAATTTTGGATCAATTGATTTATACTTTTTCTAGTAACGCCTAGGTTTCTCCCTATTTCTTTTGCTGTAATACCGGGAGTAGCTTTAACACAAGCTATAATTTTTTCCTTCATTTTTACCTATCTCCTAAAAAGATTAATAAATCGCCTCGCTAGTTATTTTAATGGGGGTAATTTAATATAATTCAAGATATTAGAAAGAATAAAATTCGATGTGAAAAGCGCATATCTCATCATTTTCGTAAGTTGAAATTACGCACTGAAACACAAGCGCATAACTGCTTATAGTAAAGCCCAGCATTCATAATTAGACGAGTTAACGTTAATGTCTATTAACGTTAATTCGAATCATCAAAGTTAACTTAGAAATATTTAAGATATGAGAGTTGGTCAATAAGTTAATTCTAGAATCTGATTTAACTTCTTGAACTCAAGATGATTCGTTGTGTTGGTTTTTATTTAACGCAAGTGAGCTTGAGTTGTAATATATGGCGTTCTGAGCTATTTGATAAAGTGCTAAGTTGTTGATAGCTCCCAACCGGCCTTTAATCTATACAAGACTCTAGTCCCCCCTTTTTTAGTTGCCTCATCATATATATCAAATATCTCGCTAGCTTGAATAAGTTTTTTTAAAGAGTTATAACCGTGCATTTCTTTCATTTGCTCTAGTTCTTCTGGTGCATGTTCTTTAACGAGTTGACCTGCAATGTTAAGTAAAGTCCAACCGTCTTCTCTACTCATTTGAGTCGCGATATCACCAAGCATCAGTACCAAGCGGCTTTGCCTTAAGAAGGAAAGCTTTAATTCTTTCTGGCCTTCCTTCGATTGGAGAAAGTCAGCCAATTGCTTTCGCCCATCATTTAGGGCTTCGGCCGTTGCCTGCAAACGTTTTATTTCAAGCCGAATATTTTCACTTTGAGTATCAAGCTCCTTGCCTAACGCTTCGCAACTTTCCTCTGAGGTGGTGTCAAAGCGGGGTAATAGATGATGAACAAGGTCATTACGTTCAGAAACCATTTGGGCTAATGTCTCTTTTCGGGTTTGATAGTAATCAGCATCACACTCAACCCGAAAGCTAAAAGAAAAAAATGCTTCGTCTATTTCTTCAAGTTCAGGTGATGAGTTATCAAATTCAGGGCTTGAACTTTCAACATACTGGCCAACCAATGTTCCCATAGTCTGTTTGTTCACTTTATCAGCCTGCTGCCTTTTAAGCATATTTAACTCGCTTGCGAACCCAGATAGACTACCGTTGGCAACAACGAACTTCAGCAATGCCTCAAGCTGTTGGAATAGCACTATATTTCTTCCTACCTTCCTTAGTACCTCATTTACAAAATCTTCGTTAATCAAACCATCTCCTTGATTGCAACATTACAACTCGGTGTAATCCAATTACACACATAAATGGCGAACCAACCACATAATAGTTGTAATGATATTTTTATCCTACCTGTATAATATAGAATTGGATAGTGAATTCAAATACTTGAAGTAATGTTCGTTTCCGTACCCAAACTTCAGAAGAGTAATTAATATTGGCCGATAGTTGCAGTAATATAAGGTGGTTAGACTTAAGCTCTATTAACGTTAGCACAGGTTATCATGAACTATAGAATTAGCTGTTGAGTTCATGTCCATAAAGCTATCGATTTAATACTTTGTATTTGTGAAAACTTTATAAATATCAGATAACTTTTCTTGAATAAGCTGATTAAACTCAGATTCGTCTATTTTTAGTCTACATTCTTTCAATAGATCGCCTAACTTTACTCGTTCAGTATTGTTTTTTGTTCGTCTAAGTGCTGCAATACCAAAGTACTTGGCTATTTTCCAGTCAGCGGTTTCTTCGCCTATTAAGGCTCTCAATTTATCAAAGTCATATATATGTAGGTTAGCCCAGAGGTTTTGTTCCTGAGTCACCTCTCCAAATTTTAAGCCCTTAACTTTTGTAAGGTTATGAGGTCTAATGGTCATTTCAAATCGGGTGTTAACGATGTTAGGGTCTACCGCTATTCCCTTGTTTAATCGTTCAGCGGTCTTGTCATAAAACTGGGCTCGTTTAGAGCCGTCAGCCCCGCTAATTACTGATTCTATTGTTCCATCGGGGCTTATATACGTTTTGAAGTGTGAACTCTTATCAATATTAAATCGGACATTCTCTGCTAAATAGCCATCACTATCGAAGGTGACATCAAATCGTGTGATATTAGTGGTCGTAATTCTTTCAGCATAGTTATGACCACACAGTTTTTTTAACTTTTTAGTAAGAACTTTAATATCCTTTGGGTTGTAATTAGATGGATTGTAAGTAACTTTTAACTCGTTAATCTTGCCTGACACTGGATTGAGCATTAGATGTAGGCTACCAAACTGTTTGGTTGTAACAATAAATGAGTGGAAATACTTTACTGCCCTTGGATTTGAGTGCTTTTTAAACTTAACTCGTTTATAGACTTTTTTATCGTTAAATAATCCCTTATACAACTTTTTAGCTTCATCTTTATCAAGAGGAATTGTTAATTCAATCTTATCAATGAATAAATCGGTACATAATCGTGGATTTGCAAATTTGCAAGACAACGTACTGTAGTCTGAATAGCTAATGACACGGTTGGCATCCACACCTGATGGTGTATCTGTAACTATTATTGTTGATTTGGCGGGTTTGTACTGTTTAGTGCTTTTTATCGCTTTGTGTGTCTTTTTCGTCATTACAACACTATCAAATTGACTAAGATTACAGTTAAAATGTTCTCTAACATCGCCTATGCTAATCTTTGTAAGTAACTGATTAATATGATCAATAACAGTGATGTGATAGTCATTCAAGCTGATTGGTTTTATAAATTCTTGAATCATGGGATTTCCTTGTGATTTGCGAATTTGCAACTCGATGCAAGCATTCCTACACGCATCGAGTTGTTTATTGTTGATCAATCTGATTGGGTTGGGTTTGTTGCCACTTGGTCCAGCTTGGCAAGGGCTTCTGAAACTACATTTAAATCCTGAGGTGTATAATTTTCAATATTACTTACAATATCCTGAATGTGCATATGTCCAATCTCGAGGTTAGTAACTATAGTGCTAATCTCGTTCTTGCTCGAAGGTGAGTTACTAGGGTTGCTAGGTTTGGTAGGCTCGTCAGAACATTCCTTATTTGGCTGAATTAAAGGTGAATACTCAACATTACAATATTCGTCTTTAGCGCCCTCGAAAATAGATTTGCTAAGCTTGGATTGTTTAATTAGTGATGCACTAACCTTGTTAACAAGTGTTGCTGTCACTTTCTTCATGTGAGATTCGGTTGCAATTAGGCTCTGACATTCATTAAATACTCCTAATGCGTGCGCTTCACCATAGTCGCTAATTAGAGCCGAATAATGGCTAACTACATTAAAACCGATTTAAAAGTGAGGGGGTTGTAGGGTTAACTACTTTTTTATTAGAACAAAAGGAGTCATGTGAAAAAACTTATAAGAATTCGTGGAAAGTTGCGATGTGGGGGGCTCTAGCTTCTTCTCGCTGGTACTGTAATGGTGGGTTTATTGAGCAAGAACAGCTGAGAGAATCTGTTTGCGATACCTGCAAAGGAAAATCGATAATGGATTGCCTATTTTGTAATCCTTTTCACAGGACGGAATGTTCAAAATGTAATGGAACATTAACTATGACATCATGTGACTGCCCTGATTGTAAGGGAACCGGCGTATTAGCCTGCTGAGTCTAAGCTATTGGAAATATCATACCGCCTCGGCGGCTATACTTGGCGACTTAAAGTTGGGATTAATAGAGATTTGGCTAATTTGAAATTTATTACGGCTAACGTTCGGTTGCTATTTAAGCTATAGAGATTAAACTTGATTGCGAAATGTAGCACATACGTAGCACCAAATTTTATGGTGAGTGACTACTAACTTGGAAAGTGTTTATAAATGGTGGCCCTTCCGTGACTCGAACACGGGACCTGACGATTATGAGTCGTATGCTCTAACCAACTGAGCTAAAGGGCCATTTATATTGATTGCGA